>ERZ795048.1280-NODE-1280-length-23165-cov-4.955387_pt1 | contig 23165 bp, 27 predicted proteins | sample MGYA00375132_ERZ795048 | MGnify/ENA primary metagenome ERZ795048 (study PRJEB30177, sample SAMN05720225) | activated sludge metagenome | isolation source: Anaerobic digester | place: Hong Kong | collected 2014-12-17 ... | reverse complement strand
GGATGCTGGCGCGATCGCTCGCGTCGCCCGAGGGCTACGCGCGGGTCACCGGCCTGCTGCAGGCCTGGCCACTGCGGCTTGCGGCGCTGCTGTGGATCTGGATGCTCGCGCACCACCTGCTCGCCGGCGTGCGCCACCTGCTGTCGGACGTCGACATCGGGTCGCGGCTGGCGCCGGCGCGGCGCAGCGCCTGGGTCGTCAACCTGGCGGCGGTCGCGATCGCGCTGCTGGCCGCCGGGGTGCTGGCGTGAAGCGCGCGCTCACCGGGCTGCGCGCCTGGCTGCTGCAGCGGCTGAGCGCGCTCGTGATGCTCGCCTACCTCGTCGCCGCGCTGCTGCGGCTGGCCGCGGACCCGCCGCAGGGTCACGCGCAGTGGCAGGCGTTGATGCACGCCCCCGCGGTCGCGCTGGCGACGGGGTTGGCCTTCGGCGCGCTGCTGCTGCACGCCTGGGTCGGCGCGCGCGACGTGCTGATGGACTACGTCAAGCCGCTGCCGCTGCGCATCGGGCTGATGACGCTGCTGGTGCTGCTGCTCGGCGGCAGCGGGATCACGGTGCTGCGCGCGCTGCTGTAGCGGCGGCGGCGGGTGGCGATCAGCGGCGCGGCGGCACGGGCCGACGAGGGCACGACGACGAACGGAGAACGGCTTGGAAGTCTCGATCTACCGCTACGACCCCGACGACGGCCGGCCGCCGCGCATGCAGACGCTGCGCATCGAGCCGGCGCGCGAGGACCGCATGCTGCTGGACCTGCTGCAGCGGGTCAAGCGCGAGGACCCGTCGCTGAGCTTCCGTCGCTCGTGCCGCGAGGGCGTTTGCGGGTCGGATGCGATGAATATCGACGGCCGCAACGGGCTGGCGTGCATGACGCCGCTGCGTTCGCTGGGTGCGCGCGTCGTGCTGCGCCCGTTGCCCGGGTTGCCGGTGATCCGCGACCTGATCGTCGACATGACGGCGTTCTTCCGCCAGTACCACTCGATCCGCCCGTGGCTGGTCAACGACACGCGGCCGCCCGAGCGCGAGCGCCTGCAGTCGCCGGCCGAGCGCGAGCGGCTGGACGGCGTCTACGAATGCATCCTGTGCGCCTGCTGCAGCACGCAATGCCCGTCGTTCTGGTGGAACCCGGACAAGTTCGTCGGTCCGGCCGGGCTGCTGCAGGCCAGCCGCTTCATCCACGACAGCCGCGACGACGCGACCGAGGCCCGGCTCGACGACCTGGACGACGCCTACCGGCTGTTCCGCTGCCGCACGATCATGAACTGCACCGAGGTCTGCCCCAAGGGGCTGGCGCCGTCGCGCGAGATCGAGAAGATCCGGCTCGCGATGCTGCGGCGCGCGGTGTGAGCGCGGCCTGGCCGCCGGCTGCGCGGGGAGCGGGTCGTGGTGGCACCATGCCGCGGCCATGTCGATCCACGGAACGAGGCGTATCGATGAAGAGTCAGTTCGGTCGTCTGATGGGCCCGGTGCTCGTCACGCTCATTGCCCTCGTGGCCCTCGCCTGCGCCAGCGCCGCAGACGCCCGGGCCGGCACGCTGCACGGCAGTGCCGCCTACCGTGAGCGCATCATGCTGCCGCCGGATGCGGTGTTCGAGGCGCAGCTGCAGGACATCGCGCGCGCCGATGCGCCGGCCACGGTGCTCGGGCGTGCGCGACTCGACCCCGCCGGCCAGCCGCCGTTCCGGTTCGCGATCGCCTACGACGAGGCCGCGATCAGGCCGGGCGGCCGCTACACGGTGCGCGCCACCGTCACGCACCGCGGGCAGCTGCTGTTCACGACCGACCGCATCCGTCCGGTGCTCGATGGCAGCGCGGAACCGGTCGAACTGCTGCTGGTGTCGGCGCGGCGGGGTCCTTCCGCGGCGTCCCCGGCCGACGGGCTCGGCCCGTTGCCGGCGTCGTTCGAGGGCGAGCTGCCGGGCGCGGGCAACCCCGTCCGCTGGCACGTCGACCTCTTCCCCGAGGGCCGTTTCCAGCTGCGCACGACGCATGTCGGCCGGCCCGAGCCGAACCGCTTCGACGACATCGGCCGCTGGTCGCGCGAGGCCGACAGCGGCCGCATCGTGCTGCGCGGCGGACGCGAGGCGCCGGTCTTCCTGCTGCCGGTGGAGGGCGGCGCCGCGCTGCGCAAGCTCGACCTGGAGGGCAGGCCCATCGAGTCCGCCCTCCCTGACCGGCTGCAACGCCAGCCCGGGTTCACGCCGATCGAGCCGCGGCTCTTCCTCGGCGGCATGTTCGTCTACATGGCCGATGCGGCGAATATCGTGCTTTGCGCCGATGGCCGCTCGGTGCCGGTGGCGATGGAGGCGGACTACCAGGCACTCGAAGCGGCCTACCAGAAGGCGCGCAGCCGGCCCGGTGAAAGGCTGCTCGTCAGCGTCGAAGGCCTGCTGGCGCTGCGCCCGTCGATGGAGCAAGGCCAGCCGCCGCGAACGACACTGGTGGTCGGGCGCTTCGTCGGCATCTGGCCTGGGCAGCGCTGCCCGGCGGCGGCCGCGCACGCGGGGCGATAGCGCGCGGCCTGGCCGCGATCGCGCTTCCAGCCGCGATGCCGGCGGCACGATCGACCGTGATCGCGGCATCGACCCTGTACGTCACGAGGACGGCGCTGGGCCAAACCCTGATCGGAAAGGGCCACGTTGCATCGGTCGAGCCCGAGCCGAATGCCAGCAGGAGAAGCGGCAGCGCGATCGCGCCTTGCCTGGACGGGGATCGCAGGATCAGGCGACGGCGGCGACCGCAGTGGCCGACTCCAGGTCGGCCAGCAGGTCGATGAAGCCGCCGAGGGCGACGGTCATGACCAGCGCGAATGCGGCGAGGACGGCACGCATCAGGCGGGAGGTGGGTTGGGGCGGACGGTTCATGGTGAACTCCTCGGGTGATAACCGGCTTCGATGCCGGCGCGGCCATCGTCGTCCTGAAGCGGCATTCAGGTCGTTGGCGCCGGCCTGAAATCCCCTGAAACTTCGGCCGCCCCGCCACCAACACGCAGGCCGCGCGCCGCGCTACGCTTGCCGGGTCGTCGCTGCAGGATTTCGCGATGTCCGCGAGCACGCCTTCTTCACCGGCCGCGGCCTGGCGCTTCGGCCGCTACGAGCTGCGGCCGGGCGAGCGCGTGCTGCTGGCCGACGGCGTGCCGGCCAGGCTCGGCGGGCGCGCGTTCGACATGCTGCTTGCGCTCGCCGAACGGCACGATCGCGTCGTCGCCAAGCGCGAGCTGATGGACCTCGTCTGGCCGAGGCTCGTCGTCGAGGAGAACAACCTGCAGGCGCTGCTCGAAGCGCACCGGCTCGTCACGGTGACCGGGCCGGGTGGCGTCGGCAAGTCGCGGCTCGTCCTCGACGCCGCCTGGGCCGCCGTCGGCCGCCACGCCGACGGCGTGTGGATGCTCGAACTCGCGACGCTGGCCGACAAGGTGCTGCTGGCGTCGGCCGTCACGACCGCGCTCGGCATCGAGGTCGCGCCGGCAGAGACGCCGCTGGCGGCGCTGACGCACCGGCTCGGCGGCGCGGCGCTGCTGCTCGTGCTCGACAACGCCGAGCACCTCGTCGACGCCGTTGCCGCGCTGCTGGAGGCGGTGCTGGCGGCGGCGCCGAACGTCCGCGCGCTGGTCAGCTCGCAGGAGCTGATCGGCATCGCCGGCGAGCAGGTATTCCGCCTGCCGTCGCTCGGCGTCCCGGCGCAGCCGGACCCGACCGCGCAGCAGGCGCTGGTCTGCGGCGCGGTGCAGCTCTTCGTCGCCCGCGCGCAGGCGGCCGAGCCGCGGTTCGTGCTCGACGACCGCAATGCGTCGGCGGTGGCGGCGATCTGCCGGCGCCTGGACGGCATCCCGCTGGCGCTGGAGATGGCCGCCGCGCGCGTGCCGCTGCTCGGCGTCGACGCGCTGGCCGCGAGGCTGGACGAGCGCTTCCGGCTGCTCACCGCCGGACGGCGTACCGCGTTGCCGCGGCAGCGCACGCTGCAGGCGACGCTGGACTGGAGCCATGGCCTGCTGTCGGCGCCCGAGCAGCGCGTGCTGCGGCGGCTCGGCGTCTTCGCCGCGCCGTTCGAGCTCGGCGCCGCGGCGGCGGTGGCCGCCGACGATGACGACGACGAGTTCGCGGTCATCGAGGGCCTGGCCGGCTTGTGCGACAAGTCGCTCGTCGCCGCCGACCCCGGCGACGGCCAGATCCGCTATCGGCTGCTCGAGACGACACGCGCCTACGCGCTCGAACGCCTCGCCGCCGCCGGCGAGACCGCGGCCGTGATGCGCCGCCATGCGCGGTGCATGCGGCGCCGGTTCGAGCGCTGCTTCGACGACTGGACGCTGCGGCCGGACGCCGCGTTCCGCGCCCGCTACGCGCCCGCGATCGACGACCTGCGCGCCGCCGTCCGATGGGCTCTCGGCCCCGGCGACCCGGACGACGAGGGCGAGACCGCGGTCGCGCTGGTCGCGTCATCAGTGTTGCTCTGGCTGAGCCTGTCGCTGTATGCCGAGGTCGATGCGCTGCTGCAGCAGGCGGCCGAGTCGATCGGGCCGGGCTGCCCGCCCGCACTGCAGGCCGATCTCGCGCTCGCGACCGCGCTCGCATTGGGCCAGCGCAACCAGCAGGCCACGATCCGGCATGCGCGGGCGGCGGCCGCGCGCTACCGCGAGCTCGGCGATCGCCTGCGTCTGGGCTTCGCGCTTTGCGTGCTCGGCCGCGCGCATGCGGCCGAGCGCGATGCCGAGGCCGAAGCCATCCTGCGCGAGGCCTGCCCGCTGCTCGAGGCGAGCGGCCGGCCACGGCTGCGCGCGACGGCGCACGGCGCGATGGCGCTGTACTTCGGCAGCCTGCGCCGGGTCGACCAGGCGATGCGCGAGATGCAGTCGGCGCTCGCGCTGTACCGCGAGGCCGGTGCCGACAGCGCCGTGCTGCACTCCCTGGTGTCGCTGGCCGACCTTCACTGGATGAAGGGCGAGCTCGAGCGGGCGATCGCACTGACGCGCGACGCGCACGAACGGCAGCGGCAGTCGCCGTTCGCCGACCGCCTCTCGTGCGCCTATTCCGGCGCCAACCTGTTCGGGATGCTGGTCGAACATGGCGAGCTTGCCGACGCCCGGGCGCTCGGGCGGCCGTTGCTGGGCGAACTCGTGCAGTTCGGCATCGCACACGGATGGTCCGACCACTATGCGTCGTGCCTCGCCCGCAGCGACCGGGCCGCGGATGCGGTGCGGCTGGTCGGCTGGGGCGATGCGCTGCGGGCCGCGAAGGGGCTGCGACGCCAGCCGAACGAGCAACGCGCGCGCGACACCGTGCTCGCGATGGCGCGCGAGGTGCTCGGAGCCGATGCGGTCGGGCCCGTGCTGGCCGAAGGGGCGGGGCTGGGCAGCGAGGAGGCCTGTCGGTTGGCGGAGCCCTGATACGGTCCTCGGGTGTGGCGGCCGGGGACGGCGAGCGGATGGTCACGTGCCGCGGGACCGGCTGCATGCCCCGCGCGCCGCCGCTACAGCGCCAAAGTCTTCACGGCCTCCGTGACCCCGACGATCCTGACGCCCTGATGCTCTCCGACCCCGAGCAGCGGCTTGTCGCCAGTGACGATCATCTCCGCCCTGGCCGCCAGCGCCGTGCCGATGACGACGTCGTCATCCGGATCGGGCGCGATGCGTGGCGTGGCCGCCGGCCGAACCACCGACGCGAGCTGCGCATAGCCTGCGCGAGCTGGTCGACGCTGAGCTGGGAGGCGGCGATCTTTCTGGCGAACTTGCTCCGGCCGAGGATGTCGGCCAGCTCGGCCAGCATCGGCGTGCTGGTGAAGATCTCGATGCGCCAATCGCGAGCGGCCAGCAGCAGCAGACGCGGCGTGCCGCCCCACAGCATCGCCGAAGCCACCACGTTCGTGTCGAGAACCAGCCGCACGGCGTCGCGCTTCAGCTCGCGCCCTTCGTGCGCCGCTCGGCGCGCATGGCGGCCAGCTCCTGTGCCACTTCCTCGGGCGACATCAGCGCGGGCTCGTCGACCGCGGCCATGCGGTCCATCGCGGCGAAGAATTCATCGGCTCGCTGCGCCTTCAGTTGCTCGCGCAGCCAGCGCTCCAGTCGGGTCGGCGACAGCAGCCCCGCGCGCTGCGCCTCCTTGGCGAGTTGGTCGGGTAGGTCGATCTGCACGGTGGTCATGGTCGGGCTCCCAGCGCGTTCGCGCGCCGTGCGATCTTCTCACGCTCGATGGAAGTGCCGAACAGCCGAGCCGTCCGTTTCGCGGCTCGGGCGTCGAGCCTCTCGATTCCGGGGGGCGTGCTCCAGACCATGGGCGGCCAGGCGCCCGACCTTGCGCGGCCGCTACCATTCGCCCCGCCCGCCGCGGGCGATCGACACGCTGCCGCCCGCATGCCGGCCGCGACGAGCGCCTGCCGTGCGCCGCCTCGATGCCGCCGCCGCCGACCCCGCACGACCCGCTGCTGCTGGCGCTGGACGCCGGCACGCAGGGCGTGCGCGCGATCGTCTTCGACGCCGGCGGCAACCCGCGCGCGGCGTCGCGCATCGCGCTGGCGCCGGCCTTCGTCGCGCCGCAACCGGGCTGGGCCGAGCAGGATCCGCAGGTCTACTGGGATGCCCTCGTCGCTGCGGTGCAGGGGCTGTGGCGAGCCGGCGCGGTGCGGCCGGGCGAGCTGGCCGCGGTCGCGCTGACGACGCAGCGCGGCACCGTCGTCTGCGCCGATGAATCCGGCGCGCCGCTGCGCCCGGCGATCGTCTGGCCCGATTCGAGGCTGGCGCGCGACCTGCCGCCGCTCGGGCCGATGTGGGGCAGCGCGCTGCGGCTGGCGGGCGCGCATGGCCTGGTGCGGCGGCTGCAGACGCAGGCCGAGGTCAACTGGATCGCCGCCCACGAGCCGGCGCTGTGGGCGCGCGCGGCGCGCGTCGGCTTGTTGTCGGCATGGCTGTCCGAGCGGCTGGTCGGCCAGTGGGTCGACTCGATCGGCTGCCAGGTCGGCTACCTGCCGTTCGACTACCGGCGGCTGCGCTGGGCGGGTGCCGCGAGCTGGCGCTGGCGCGCGCTGGCGGTGCGCGCCGGGCAATTGCCGCGGCTCGTTCCGCCGGCGTCGGCGCTGGGCACGCTGACCGCGCCAGCGGCCGCCGCACTCGGGCTGCCGCGCGGGCTGCCGGTGATCGCCGCCGCCGCCGACAAGGCCTGCGAGGTGCTCGCCTGCGGTGCGCTGGCCCCTGACGCGGCGCACCTGTCGCTCGGCACCGCGGCGGCGATCAACACCACGCAGCCGCGCTACCTCGAGGTGCAGCGGCTGCTGCCCGCCTACCCGGCGGCGCTGCCCGGGCACTGGAATACCGAGGTCCACCTGCCGCGCGGCTTCTGGCTCGTGAGCTGGTTTCGCGACCAGTTCGGCGCCGAGGAATGCGCGCGCGCGGCCGCGCTCGGCGTCGCACCCGAGTCGCTGTTCGATGCGCTCCTCGCCGCCACGCCGCCGGGGTCCGACGGGCTGGTGCTGCAACCGCACTGGAGCCCCGGGCTGCGCGACCCGGGGCCGGAGGCGCGCGGTGCGATCGTCGGCTTCACCGACCAGCATGGGCGCGCGCACCTGTACCGCGCGATCGTCGAGGGCGTGCTGTTCGCGCTGCGCGGCGGGCGCGAGCGCATCGAGCGCCGGCTCGGCCGCCGGCTGACGGCGCTGCACCTCAGCGGCGGCGGCGCGCGCAGCGACGCCGTCGCGCAGATCGCCGCCGATATCTTCGGCCTGCCGGCGCAACGTCCGCAGTGCGAGGACGCCAGCGCGCTCGGCGCCGCGATGTTGGCTGCCGCGGGGCTCGGGCTGCACGCCGGCGTGCCGGCGGCGGTGCGCGCGATGGCGCGCGCCGGCAAGGTCAGCGAGCCCGACCCGGCCGCGGTGCGCGTCTGCGACGAGGTCTGGCGCGAGCGGGTCCGGCCGCTGTACCCGCGGCTGCGGCCGCTGCTGCGGCGCTGGCACGAGGTGGCGGGGCAGGGGCGCTGACGCGGACGGCGTGACCGCACTGCGCCCGGTGAACACGCGGTCGCTGCACCGCGAGAAGGACGCGGATCTCAGGATCTTCTCGATCACTGGCCACCCCGGCATCGCGGCGACGATCCCGGTCCCTGCGCGGCCATCGTTCGGGCCATTCTGCAGCTCGATGCGAAGGCCACACCCGAGCCGTCGCGCCCAGCTGGTGTGGCCCGGCGGACCCAGGGGTTCTCGGCTTCGACCTCGCATCCGGCAGCGGTCGCGGCTCCGGTCGAGTAAGGGGGGTCTTGTCCATGTTCGTCACCGTCAGGTCCAAGCGGCAGGTCACGTTTCCTGCCCGGGTGCTTGACGCGCCGGTCGTCGATCCCGGCGACCGCGTCGAGCTGCTGCCCAGCCCGGAAGGCTTCCTGCTGTGCGCCCAACGCGTGGAAGCCAGCCGCTTGGCGCCGCTGCGCGGCTGGCGGGGCTGCACAAGCCGCCCGGGATGCCGTCGCTGGCGAGCCACGACCTGTTCGTCCGTGCGCCCTTGCGTACGGCCGTTCGAGTCGGATGGCCGCCGATGAGCGCGGCACGGTCGCTGCCCGGGATGCCCGATGCGCCCGTCATGCTGATGACGACACGCCCGCGCTCAACGGTGCGCGGGGTAGTTCACGAACTCACTCTGGTGCGCGCCGGCCGCGAGGATGGCATTGAAGCGCGCGCCGATCTGCTCGATCAGCGCGGGCGTGCCTTCGGCCGTCGAGCCCTTGATCTTCTCGCCGAACACGGACAAGGTCGACCGTTGGCGATCGCGCCAGACGCGAAAGCGCCTGCCGCCCGCATCGTAGCTTGCCGAATCCGGGTCGTTCGCGTCGCCGTAGGTCGGCGCGACGCGCTTGGCGCCGAACTCGGCCTCGATCAGCGCGCACAGCGGCTCGTACAAGCCCGGGCCGGCCGGGAAGAGCCTGTACTCGACGTCGCCGTAGCTGTGCATGAGGCGCCCCTGCCACGGCTGGGGGCGGACCGGCTGGCGCAGCCGGATGCGTTCCGCACCTGAGGCGTCGCGCGACCATTCGAAATACTGCCCGAGCCATTGCGGCGTCGCGTCCCACACCGACTCGAAGCGCAGTGCGTTGCTGTCGAAGGGAACCGAGTAGGCCTTGCCGGTCGCGAATTCGAACACCGTGAGCGCGTACTCGTAGAAGTCGTCGACGCGCCGGTCGCCGACGAAGACGAGCTGCGTGCCGCCGGGCGACAGCGCCTTCACATCGCCGTTGCCGGCGTGGTAGCCGCCGATCTGCCTCAACACCTCGTGCGCGACGATGCCGATCGGCCACGCCTGCAGCGTCTCGACCGAAAACACGGTGCGCCGCCCGACGAGCATCAGCTTCCCGCCCGACCATTCGCGCGGCTCGGCGCTCGAATCGCGGATGGTCACGTTCTGCTCCTCGCCGGGTTTGCCGTCGGGGCCGTCCAGCCATTGCCAGCGCACGATGTCGGTCGACGGCGCGACGAGTGTCTTCACGTCGAGCGCGCCGTCGACGTCGGTGAGGAGCCACAAGCCCGTTGTCGCGACGAGCACCGCCGGCCGCGGCGCGCCCGCGATCGACCTCGCGTCCCAGAACTTGTCGAGCCGCGCGTCGGCCTCGCCCACGGAGACCGGCTTCCCGTGGTGGCGCACGCGATAGCTCGACACGGTCTTGCGCGCGAAGGGATTGCCGCTGGTGTTCGGAAACCCGCCGGCCGAGATGCGGGCCTTGCCGGCCTCGATCGTGAAGGGGCCGGCGACGAACGCGGGATCGGCGGCGCGCGCGTTGCCGAAGACCAGCGAGCAGAGGCAGGACATCGCGAGGACTGAGCGCAGCGTGGGCATGGTCTTGGCGGGAAAGGCGGCTTGGCGCCAGGATAGGCAGTTCGACCACCGGGCGAAAAATATGCGGCCCTTCGAGCCCGCCGTCAATCGGAGGTGCGTTCGTCGATCTTCTCTGTGCCGCGCAGGGTCGGCCGGCCGATCCTGCCGGAGTGCTCCCATCGGGCGGCCTGCGCAGCGTTCTGCCACCTGGCGACTTGCCACGCGGATTCCGAGCGCGGGCATCGCCGCCCGGCCGTCGAGTGTCGACGTGCGGGGCCGCGCATCTCCCGGCCGATGGGCTACCGGGCGTCGTGCCAACGCCGCGGCCGCGCCCTGATATCGACTCGCGGATGGCAGGCTCGGCTGTCCGCTGCCGGCCACCCGGCAGCTCACCGCGCCGGCGGCGCCGGCCGCCGCGGCCCGGCCCGACCCGGCCGGCGCCGCCATGCTGCGATGCAGCATAATGAGCCACCCCCTCCGTCAGGCGGCGGCCCGGCGCGACCGAGCGCATGGGGCGCGTCGCGGCCTCCCGGGACAAGCTCAGCGCCCTGACCGGGAGGCTGCGCGGGGACGGCCCGAGCACACGCGGCAGGCTGCGAGGCCTGTCGCGCGTCCTCGTCGATCTCACGCGGGACGCGCAAGACCCCGATCGCCGGCGCCGCGGCCGGCCGTGACGGTGGGCGCGCACCTTCTCATCGACCTCGATACCGGATCGCCCCATGCCGAGCCAGTTGCTGAAGTCCGGGTTCCACTGCGCCACGCTGACGCACCGCGAGCCCTCGGGTCGCGCGATCGAGCCTGCGGACGCGATCGCGCTGCAGAGGGCGTCGTCGTGAGCCCCGAGCGCAAGCCGATGACGCTGCACCGCCTGCGCGCGCTGCACGCGGCGGGCGAGAAGATCGCGATGCTGACCTGCTACGACGCGGCGTTCGCGCGCGTGCTCGACGACGCCGGCGTCGACGTGCTGCTGGTCGGCGATTCGCTCGGCATGGTGCTGCAAGGGCACCCGAGCACGGTGCCGGTGTCGCTCGACGCGATGGCCTACCACACCTCGTGCGTGGCGCGCGGCAACCGCCACGCGTGGATCATCGCCGACCTGCCGTTCGGCAGCTACCACGGCGGCGCCGACCAGGCGATGCGCAGCGCCGCGCAGCTGATGCAATCGGGCGCGCAGATGGTCAAGCTCGAAGGCGGCGGCTGGACGACCGAGGTCGTCCGCTACCTGGTCGAGCGCGGCGTCCCGGTCTGCGCCCACCTCGGGCTGACGCCGCAGTCGGTGCACGCGCTGGGCGGCTGGCGCGTGCAGGGCCGCGACGACGAGGGCGCGCAGCTGCTGCAGCGCCACGCGCGCGAGCTGGTCGATGCCGGCGCGGCGATGCTCGTCCTCGAGCTGATGCCCAGCGCGCTGGCGCGCGAGCTGGCGCAGGCGCTGCCGATGCCCGTGATCGGCATCGGCGCCGGCAGCGGCTGCGCCGGCCAGGTGCTGGTGCTGCACGATATGCTGGGCCTCGGCGCCGCGCCGGGCCCGCGCTTCGTGCGCAATTTCCTCGCCGACGGCGGCAGCGTCCAGGACGCCGTGCGGCGCTACGTCGCCGCGGTCAAGGACGGCAGCTTTCCCGACGAGTCGGCCCACACCTACTGAGCAGCCCATGCGCGTCGTCCACACCCTCGCCGAGCTGCGCCATGCGCTCGCCGGCGCCACCGGCACCGCCTTCGTGCCGACCATGGGCAACCTGCACGAGGGCCATCTGTCGCTCGTGCGGCTGGCGCGCGAGCGCGGCGGGCCGGTGGTGGCGAGCATCTTCGTCAACCGGCTGCAGTTCGCGCCGCACGAGGACTTCGACACCTACCCGCGCACGCTCGAGCGCGACTGCGAGCTGCTGCGCGCGACGGGCTGCAACCTGGTCTTCGCCCCGAGCGAGGCCGAGCTCTACCCCGAGCCGCAGTCGTTCACGGTCCAGCCGCCGGGCGAGCTCGCCGACATCCTCGAAGGGCATTTCCGGCCCGGCTTCTTCACCGGCGTGTGCACGGTGGTGACGAAGCTGTTCAACTGCGTGCAGCCGCGGGTGGCGGTGTTCGGCAAGAAGGACTACCAGCAGCTGATGGTGATCCGGCGCATGACGCGGCAGCTCGCGCTGCCGATCGAGATCGTCGCCGGCGAGACCTCGCGCGCCGAGGACGGTCTGGCGCTGTCGTCGCGCAACGGTTATCTCGACGCCGCGCAGCGCGCCGAAGCGGTCGCGCTGGCGCGCGAGCTGCAGGGCGTCGTCGCCGAGCTGCGACGCGGCCGGCGCGACTGGGCGGCGCTGGAAGCGGCGGCGATGGATGCGCTCGCCGGCCGTGGCTGGAAGGTCGACTATGTCGCGATCCGGCGCCAGGCCGATCTCGGCGCGCCGGCCGACGGCGAGGCGCTGGTCGTGCTCGGTGCGGCGCGAATCGGCAGCACGCGGCTGATCGACAACGTCGAGGTCGGGGTGGCGAGCTGAGGTTGCGGGCCGATGGAGGCTGAAGCGGGCGGACTGGAACCCCGTCAGGCGGCGTGCTTCGCAGGAGCGAGCAGGGAATCTGGCTCAGACACGGCCGCGTTCGCGCCGTTGCAATCCACGCGCGCCCCGTGCTTGTACTCGACCGGGTAGGGGGTGCCGTCGGGCTCGAACTCCACCGTGTCGGCCTTGCCGACGAGGCCCAACCGGTCGCTGAACAGCGGCAGCGCGCGCTCCACGCGCAGGCCCCGTCGGAATTCGAACCCCGGGCGGTCGGCCTGGGCGTGCACGGCCTGCCCGCGCAGGGTGTGGACGTTGTCGTCGAAGACCTGCTCCCGGTAGATCAACCCACACTGGCGCGGGCAGTAGGCCCAGTGCTGCAGGGCCGACAGCGCGATGACGTCGTCGTCGCCCATGGCGGCGGCATCAGCGGCCGGGCGGCAACGGTCGGCGTCGAAGACCCTCCCGCGTGCACACCACGAACTGACCTCGCACCGGCTCGGCCAGCGCCTGCAGCGCGAGGGCTGCCGCGCCAGCGCCGTCGATCGGATGCATGCGCAGGTACAGGATGGCCTGCGGGGCGGGTTCGCCGCGCTGGTAGACCCGGGTGCCGAAGTCGGCGTCGAAGGTCACCAGCACCCGGCCGCTCTCGCGGGCCAGGGCAAGTATGCGCCGGTCGTCGGCGCCGGCTTCGGCATCGGCGACAGTCAGCACGTCGTGGCCGGCGCGCGCCAGCCCGGCGGCAGCCGACCGCGGCATGTTCTCGTCCAGCAGCAAGGATGCCAAGGGCGCCTGCCGGGGCTTTCAGCCGGCCATGCCCTCGGCCGCCTTGGCCTTCAGGACGAAGTCTTCCTCCTTGAGGCAGTCGCGGACGAACGCAAAGGCCGCCTGCAGGTCGTCCGCCGTGAGCTGGGGGTACTCGTCGAGGATGCGCTGGCTGCTCCAGCCCGAGGCCAGCAGATCCAGGATGAAGTCCACGCCGATGCGCGTGCCCGCAATGCGCGGCCGCCCGAAGAGGGTGTCCGGCGTGGTGACGATGCGATCCTGCCAGTCCATGCTCAGCACCTCCGATGCAGCGTGACGCCCGGTGCGGCCTCGATGCGCTCGCCGAGGGCGAGGCTGCGGCCGTCGAACGTGACCGAGTATGCGCCGAAGTCGCGCGCCGGGCCGTCGGCGTCGGCTTTGCGCTGCACGACGAGGCGGTCGAACAGCTCGTGGGCATGCGCGTTGCCGAGTTCGCTGTCGTGCTCGAAGACGTACAGACCGCGCGTGCTCATCTGCCCGCGCGCGGCGCTGCGGTCACGCTCGAGTATCGATGACAGCGCATCTCACAGCAATTGGAGATCGCCGTCGTCGAAGCCCGAACGACGCCTCTTGACTTCCGCGCGCCGGTTTCGGTGGCTGCTGGTGGCAGCCGAACCGCCTCCGCCGCGGATGCCATCGCACGTCGAGCAGCACGGGCGATCGGCTTCGACGCACCGCACACATGTCTGTAAAAAGGACGATATAGATGCCCGAAATACGGTCGACTCCAAAGTAGCATGTGTCTGCAAAAGGTACGAACAACAAGCAATCCGCCCCAAAACCGAGCGTTTTCCCTGATCTCAGACGCCTGGCACGCGCGTTGCGTACAGCACCACATCCCACCCCACGGAGACACCCCCGATGAAGCGCCGCCAACTCCTGCCCCTCGCCGCCTCGGCCGCCGCCGCGCTGCTGCTGGCCGCGCCGCTGGCCTCGCACGCCGCCGGCGAGGTCAAGATCGCGCTGATCGCGAGCAAGACCGGCCCGCTCGAGGCCTACGCCAAGCAGACCCTCACCGGCTTCCAGATGGGGCTGGAGTACGCCACCGGCGGCACGATGACGGTGGCGGGCAAGAAGCTGGTCGTGATCGAGAAGGACGACCAGGGCAAGCCCGACGTGGGCAAGGCGCAGCTCGCCGCGGCCTACGCCGACGACAAGGTCGACCTCGCGGTCGGCCCGACGGCGTCGCCGGTCGCGCTGGCGATGCTGCCGGTGGCCGAGGAGTACAAGAAGATCCTGCTCGTCGAGCCGGCGGTGGCCGACTCGATCACCGGCGAGAAGTGGAACAAGTACATCTTCCGCACCGGGCGCAACTCGTCGCAGGACGCGATCAGCAACGCGGTGGCGCTGGACAAGGACGGCCATGTCGTCGCGACGCTCGCGCAGGACAACGCCTTCGGTCGCGACGGCGTCAAGGCCTTCAAGGCGGCGATCAAGAAGGGCAAGTTCGTGCACGAGGAGTTCGTGCCGCCGACGACGACCGACTTCACCGCCGTCTTCCAGCGCCTGGTCGACAAGATGAAGGACCAGCCCGGGCGCAAGTTCGTCTGGGTGATCTGGGCCGGCGGCAACTCGCCGTTCTCCAAGTTCGCCGAGCTGGAACTGCAGAAGCGCTACGGCATCGAGATGGCCACCGGCGGCAACATCCTGCCGGCGATGGTGGCGTACAAGCAATACCCGGGGATGGAGGGTGCGCTGTACTACTACTTCGGCATCCCGAAGAACCCGGTCAACGAGTGGCTGGTCGCCAACCACTACAGCAAGTTCAAGAGCCCGCCGGACTTCTTCACCGCCGGCGGCATGAGCGCGGCGATCGCCGTCGTCAGCGCGCTGAAGAAGACGGGCGGCGACACGAACACGAACAAGCTGATCGCCGCGATGGAGGGCATGTCCTTCGAGACGCCCAAGGGCACGATGACCTTCCGCAAGGAGGATCACCAGGCGATGCAGGACATGTACCACTTCCGCATCAAGGCCGACCCGGCCTTCGCCTGGGGCGTGCCGGAGCTGGTGCGCGAGATCAAGGCGTCGGAGATGCAGGTACCGATCCAGAACAAGCGCTGAGGCGCTTGCTCTGATTGGCGCCTGCCGCCCGGCGCTGCGCGCCGGGCGGCCGTGCCCAGCGTCTCGCTTCCTCCCAGCCTGCTGGCGGGAGGAGGCGCCAGTCCGTTCGACGAGGCCCGGCCTGCCGCCGGGCGTGGCGGCCCCATGCTCGAGACCCTCGATCTGACGATCCGCTTCGGCGGCCATGTGGCCGTCGATGCGGTGTCGTGCCGGTTCGAGCCGGGGACGCTGACCGCGATCGTCGGCCCCAACGGTGCCGGCAAGACGACCTACTTCAACCTGATCAGCGGCCAGCTGCCGGCCAGCGCCGGGCGCGTGCTGCTCGGCGGCGAGGACCTGACCGCGCTGCCGGCGCCGCTGCGAACGCGACGCGGACTCGGGCGCGCGTTCCAGCTCACGCAGCTCTTCCCCAACCTGACGGTGCTGGAAAACGTCCGGCTGGCGGTGCAGGCGCGCGAGCAGGGCCGCGGCGACGCCGGCGCGCTGGCCGGCGCGCTCGACCTGCTGCGGGTCTGGCTGGATCGCCGGGCCTGGATCGACGAGGCGCGCGAGCTGGCGCGCCAGGTCCAGCTCGGCGACAAGCTCGACGCCCACGCCGCCGCGCTGCCGCACGGCGACCAGCGCAAACTGGAAGTGGCGCTGCTGATGGCACTGGACCCCAAGGTCTACATGTTCGACGAGCCGACCGCCGGCATGAGCGTCGACGACGTGCCGGTGATCCTGGACCTGATCCGCGCGCTGAAGGCGCGGCGCGACCGCGCCATCCTTCTCGTCGAGCACAAGATGGACGTCGTGCGCGAGCTGTCGGACCGCATCGTCGTGCTGCACAGCGGGCGGCTGGTCGCCGACGGCGAGCCGGCCGCGGTGATCGCGTCGCCGGTGGTGCAGGACGCCTACCTCGGCGCGGCGGTCGAGGAGGAGCCGGCATGACCGCTGCCGCCGCGCCGGTGCTGCGCCTGCAGGGTGTGCACACGCACATCGGCGCCTACCACATCCTGCACGGCGTCGACCTCGATGTGCCCGAGGGCGAGGTCACGGTGCTGCTGGGCCGCAACGGCGCCGGCAAGACGACCACGCTGCGCACCGTGATGGCCCTGCACGCGGCCAGCCGCGGCACGATCGCGTTCCGCGGCGCGCCGATCCACGGCCTGGCCACACCTGACATCGCGCAGCGCGGCATCGCCTACGTGCCCGAGACGATGGGCATCTTCGCCGACCTGACGGTGCAGGAGAACGTGGTGCTGGCGGCGCGCGCCGCGCGCCACGCCGGCGAGCTCGATCGCGCGCGGCTGGACTGGATCTTCGGCCTGTTCCCGGCGCTGAAGAAGTTCTGGCTCTACCCGGCGGGCAAGCTCAGCGGCGGGCAGAAGCAGATGCTCGCCGTCGCGCGCGCGATCGTCGAGCCGCGCGCGCTGATCCTGATCGACGAGCCGAGCAAGGGGCTGGCGCCGTCGATCGTGCGCAACCTCGTCGGCGCGCTGCGCGAGCTGAAGTCGCAGCGCACGACGATCCTGCTCGTCGAGCAGAACTTCATGATGGCCAGCGCGCTGGGCGACACGGTCGCGGTGATGGACGACGGCCGCGTCGTCCACCGCGGGGCGATGGCCGAGCTGGCCGACGACGAGGCGCTGCAGCAGCGGCTGCTCGGACTTTCGCTGGGAGCGCATGCATGAACGGTGTCGCAGGCAAGGTGGCGGCGCCGGCCGCTGGCGGCGATGCCATCCCGCGCTCGCCGCGCGACTTCAGGCCGCTGGCGCTGCTGGTCGCGCTGGCGCTGCTCGCGCTGCCGGCCATCGGCAGCGCGAGCACCTGGCTGACGCTGACCGCGGCCGGGTTGGCGATGGGGCTGATCGTCTTCGTCATCGCCTCCGGGCTGACGCTGGTATTCGGGCTGATGGACGTGCTGAACTTCGGCCATGGCGTCTTCATCGCTCTGGGCGCCTTCATGGCCACCAGCGTGATGGGCTGGGGCGCGGCGGCGGGCTGGGGCGGCTTCGCGAGCGTCTTCGCGGCGATGCTGGCCGCGATGGCGGTCGCGGGGGCGGTCGGGTGGGCCTTCGAGCGCGTGATCGTGCGGCCGGTCTACGGGCTGCACCTCAAGCAGATCCTGATCACGATGGGCGGGATGATCGTCGGCGAGGAGATCATCAAGGTGATCTGGGGGCCGCTGCAGATCGCGCTGCCGCTGCCCGACGCGCTGCGCGGTGCCTGGTACCTGGGCGACGCGGCGATCGAGAAGTACCGCGTGCTGGCGGCGGCGATCGGGCTGGTGGTCTTCGCCGCGCTCGCGTACACGCTGGGCCGCACCAAGATCGGGCTGCTGATCCGCGCCGGGGTGCAGGACCGCAGCATGGTCGAGGCGCTGGGCTACCGGATCCGGCGCCTGTTCGTCGGCGTCTTCGTCGCCGGCTCGGCGCTGGCGGGGCTGGGCGGCGTGCTGTGGGGCCTGTACCAGCAGAGCGTGGTGCCGCAGATCGGCGCGCAGGTCAACGTGCTGATCTTCATCGTCATCATCATCGGCGGGCTGGGCAGCGTGCAGGGCAGCCTGGTCGGTGCGTTGCTGGTGGGGCTGGTGGCCAACTACACGGGCTTCCTGGCGCCCAAGGTGGCGCTGTTCTCCAACATCGCGCTGATGGTCGCGATCCTGCTGTGGCGGCCGCAGGGGCTGTATCCGGTGGCCAACCGATGAGAAGCGTGGCAAACGATCGGTGGACCGCGGTGGCAGGCACTAGTGGGCGCTCGCCGCGGGCCCGTGGGCTAGCGCTGATCGTCGGCCAACCGTCGCGTGTGTCGAGCGTCCGTTTCGAAGGGGTCTGCGACGATGGCGCGGGCCGAGGCCGGCGGGTGCCCTTGCCCTCCATGCCCGGGGACAGTGCCCCGGGCGCTCGCCAGGCACAAACAGTCCGCAGGACTGTTTGTGTCCGGGCTCGCTCCCCCGCCATCGGCCTTGCGGCCGCTGGCTCCTCCTTTACTTCCGGGGAAGGGCACCCACTGTCCTCGGCAGGCCACGGATGGGGTGTTCGACCGTCAAATACCGGGACGGTGGATCGCCAAGGGCGGCGGGCACCCTGTCCCGGAAGTAAAGGAGGAGGGGCGGGCGCAGCCCGGCCCGGGGGACATGGAGGGACAGGGTGCCCGCCGCCCTTGGCCGGCACGACCTTCGAACGCCAAGGGATGCAAACAGCGGATGGCGGCGAGGGGCTGCAACAAGCCGCAAACCAGCGCAAGCCCCATTCGCCGGGCCAAGTGACATGCTGAACCGCCTGCTGTCGCACGACCTGCCGCGCAGCCGCTGGCTGAGCGCGGCGCTGCTGCTGATCCTGGTGGCGCTGGCGCTCGCGCCCTTCCTGTTCCCGGGCGCGAAGTCGATGTCGGTCGTGGCCAAGATCCTCGTCTTCGTGCTGCTCGTGGCCAGCTACGACCTGCTGCTCGGCTACACCGGCATCGTCAGCTTCGCGCACACGATGTTCTTCGGCATCGGGGCCTACGGCATCGCGATCGCCAGCGAGCGCATGGGCGCCGGCTGGGCCGCGGTCGGAGCGGGGCTGCTGCTGGCGACCCTGGCGTCGGTCGCGCTGTCGCTCGTCATCGGCCTGTTCAGCCTGCGCGTCAAGGCGATCTTCTTCGCCATGATCACGCTCGCCGTCGCCACCGCGTTCCAGACCCTGGCGTCGCAGCTGTCGGACTTCACCGGCGGCGAGGACGGGCTGACCTTCCGCAACCCCGAGTGGCTCAGCCCCAGCTTCGAGCCCTTCGAGGCCGAGATCCTCGGGCTGCTGATCGACGGCAAGGCGATCACCTACTGGCTGATGTTCGCCGTCGTGCTGGGGCTGTTCCTGCTGATGCTGCGCATCGTCAACAGCCCCTTCGGCCGCGTGCTGCAGGCGATCCGCGAGAACGACTTCCGCGCCGAGGCGATCGGCTACCGCACCGTCGTCTACCGCACCCTGTCCAACGTGCTGGCGGCGCTGTTCGCGACCCTCGCCGGCGCGCTGCTCGCGCTGTGGCTGCGTTACGTCGGGCCGGACACCACGCTGTCGTTCGAGATCATGCTCGACATCCTGCTCATCGTCGTCATCGGCGGCATGGGCACGCTGTACGGCGCCGTCATCGGCTCGGTGCTGTTCGTGCTGGCGCAGAACTACCTGCAGGACCTGCTGCGGCTGGGCGCCGCTGCGGTCGAGGGCGTGCCGGTGCTGGCGCAGCTCGTCAGCGCCGATCGCTGGCTGCTGTGGATGGGCGTGCTGTTCGTGCTGTCGGTCTACCACTTCCCGACCGGCATCGTCGGCCGGCTGCGCGCCTGGGCGCTGAAGGTCAAGCCATGACCACCACCATGCGATCGAACTACCTGGTCTGCGAAGGCCGCGAGATCCACTTCACCGAGTGGGGCGACCCCGACGCCGAGGCGGTCGTCGCCTGGCACGGGCTGGCGCGCAGCGGGCGTGACATGGACCCTGTCGCCGCGCACCTGGCGCCACGCTGGCGCGTGATCTGCCCCGATACGATCGGCCGCGGCTTCAGCCAGTGGAGCCCGCTGCCGGCGCAGGAATACTGCCTGGACTTCTACGAGCGGATCGCCGTGTCGCTGCTGGACCAGCTCGGCATCGCGCGCTGCGTCTGGCTTGGCACCTCGATGGGCGGTGCGATCGGGCTGAAGGCCGCCGCCGGGCGTCTGCGCGGCCGCATCGGCCGGCTGGTGCTCAACGATATCGGGCCCGAGCTGGCGCCGGCCGCGGTCGAGCGCATCCGTACCTACGCCGGCAACCCGCCCGCGTTCGCGACCATGGCCGAGCTCGAGGCCTACTTCCGCACCGTCTACGCGCCCTACGGCTGGCTGGCCGACGCGCACTGGCGGCTGCTGGCCGAGACCTCGGCGCGCCGCCTGCCCGACGGCCGCTGGACGCCGCACTACGACCCGGCGATGGTGCAGCAGTTCGTCCACCACCCGCAGGACTACGACCAGTGGCCGGCCTGGGACGCGCTCGACATCCCGGTGCTGTGCCTGCGCGGCGAGAAGTCCGACCTGCTGCTGCCCGAGGTCGCCGAGGCGATGCGCACGCGCGGCCCGCGCGCCGTGGTGGCGACGATCCCCGGCTGCGGGCATGCGCCGGCGCTCAACACGCCGGCGCAGTTCGCGCTGGTCGAGCGTTTCCTGGCCGGCGCCTGAGGGCGGCTCCAGACCTGCCGCTGCACGTCAGGCCCCGGAGGGGGACGAGTCGACTCGGGACGGCGAACCTGGGTATCCTCGCCTGGCGTCGGTCGGCGTGGGTCTTGACGATGTGGCTACAGGTAGCTACATTTCCCGCATGCAAACCGTCGGCGTCAAGGAGCTCAAGAACCGCCTGAGCGCCTACCTCCGCACGGTGGCGCAGGGCGAGACCGTGCTCGTCACCGACCGCGGCGAGATCGTGGCCGAGATCATCGCTCCCCGCGTCGGCGAGACCGCCGGCCCTCAGCAGCGCGTGCTCGCGCAACTCGATCGCCTGGGTGTGCTCACCGCGGCCAAGGTCGCGCCGGGCCAGAGGCTGCCGCGCCGCCGTCCGGCCGCGCCGCTCGTCGACATCCTGCGCGATCTGGACGAAGCCCGCGGCGAGCGTTGATCTACCTCGACACCTCGGTCGTCCTCGCGTGGCTGTTCGCCGAGGATCGGGTGCCGCCGGCGGCGTTCTGGTCCCAGGTCTTCGTCTCGAGCCGGTTGCTGGAGTACGAGGTCTTCAACCGCGTTCACGCACGCGGCGCGGCCGCCTCGCACGCGGTGCAGGCGCGCCAGCTCGTCGATCGGGTCAACCTGATCGGGCTCGAACCCCGCGTGCTCGCGCGTGCGTTGCAGCCGTTCCCCGCGCCGGTGCGAACGCTCGACGCGCTGCATCTCGCGACCCTGGACTTCGTGCGCCATCAGGGTGCGGCGATCGAACTGGCGACCTACGATCAGCGCCTCGCCGCAGCCGCCACCGCGATGGGATTCGCGCTCAGCGCTGCGACGCGATGAGCCCGTTCGGCGCGCGACCCACCGGGATCGCGCCACACCCTGGCCGACCGGCTCGTCGGCCGGCGGCGGGGTCACCGGGCCGTTGCCAGCTCGCGCGCATGCGCGCGAACCTGGCGGCGCCGGCGGCCCGCTTCAGCGCCCCATCATCGTCCCCGGCAGCCACAGCGCGATCTGCGGCCAGGCCATGACCAAGGCCATCACCGCGATCATCAGCACCACATAGGGCGCCGATCCGCGCACGATCGGGCCCAGCGGTGCCTTGGTGATGGCCTTGATCGTGAACAGGTTCATCCCGACCGGCGGCGTGATCTGCGCCAGTTCCAGGTTGATGACCAGCAGCACGCCGTACCAGATCGGGTCGATCCCCAGGTGCTGCATCGCCGGCAGGATGACCGGCGTCGTGATCAGGATGATCGCGATCGACTCCAGGAACATGCCGAGCACGAAGATCAGCGCCATCATCACGATCAGGAAGCCGGCGACGCCGATATCGGCACCGATGATCGCCTCGACGATCTGCTGCGGCACGCGCAGCTTGGTCAGGATATGGCCGAAGACCGACGCGCCGGCCATGATCATGAACAGCATCGCCGACAGCCGGCTGGCGTCGAGCGCCGAGTCCCAGACCGCGCGCAGCCCGATGCTGCGGTAGACCAGCATCGCGACCAGCAGCGCCAGCCAGGCGCCCGCCGCCGCCGCCTCGGTGGCGGTGAAGACGCCGGCGTACATGCCGCCCAGCACGAAGACCGGCAGCGAGATCGCCCACGCGGCCTTGCGGATCGCCGCCGCCGCCTCGCGCAGCGTCGCGCGCGGCTCGCGCTCGACGTGGCGGTGCGTGATCGCGGTGTGCATCATGCTCCAGGCGACGAAGACGCCGGCCATCAGCAGCCCCGGGACGATGCCGGCCATGAACAGGCCGCCGATCGAGGTGTCGGTCGTCACGCCGTACAGCACCATCGGCCCCGAAGGCGGGATCAGGATCCCGAGCGTGCCGCCGGCGGCGACCAGCCCGTACGCCGCCTTGGGTTCGTAGCCGAAGCGGATCATCTGCGGGATCGCGACCGCACCGATCGTCAGCGCGGTGGCGACACTCGACCCCGAGATCGCGGCGAAGACGGTGCAGGCGGCGATCGTCGCGATCCCCAGCCCGCCCGGCAGGTGGCGCGTCAGCGTGTAGGCCGTGCGGTACAGGTCGTCGACGATGCGGCCGCGGATCATGACCTGCGCCATGAAGGCGAACAACGGGATCGCGACCAGCAGGTAGCGGTTGAGCTCGCCGAAGATCACCTCGGTGACCGATCCGAGTTCCCCCTGCGTCGCGACCAGCAGCGCGGCGCCGAACAGTGCCAGCCCGGCGAAGATCGGCAGCCCGGTGAACAGCAGCAGCAGCAGGCCGAGGAAGGTCAGCGCGATCGTCATCCGCGGTCACCGACCTCGCCGGCGCCGTGCGCGCCGTCACCGTGGCGCGGCGGCAGCCCGGCGAGCGCGCGCCACAGCGCCTCCACCGCCACCAGTGCCAGCAGCACGCCCCCGGCCGGCATCAACAGCATCAGCCACCAGGTCGGCCACTCGAGGTGGCCCTCGGTCAGCAGGCCGAGCGTGCGCGCCAGCGCGGCGGTCTCCCAGCCGTTGACGACCAGGATCGCCGCCACCGCGATCGCCGCCAGCGCGCCCCAGGCCTGCGTCCAGCGGCGCCAGCGCGGCGGCATCCGGCTGGTCAGCAGGTCGACCGCGATGTGCTCGCCGCGGCGCAGCGTCTGCGCCGCGGCGAGCATCACGATCGCGACCAGCGCGAAGCCGACCACCTCGTCGACCCAGATCGGCGCGGCGGCGAAGAAGTAGCGCATGACGACGGCCCAGCCGATCAGCGCCAGCGACACCAGCAGTGCCGCCGCCGCGAGCGCCATCGCGAGCGTGGTCAGCGCGCCGACGACGGCGGCCAGCGCACGCAGCGCCGGTCCCTCGTCGGCCGCCTCTGACGCGCCGGCGTCGATGAGTTCAGATCGGAAGAGCACACGTCTGAACTCCAGTCACTTCGTACCATCTCG
>ERZ795048.1277-NODE-1277-length-23206-cov-7.784502_pt1 | contig 23206 bp, 19 predicted proteins | sample MGYA00375132_ERZ795048 | MGnify/ENA primary metagenome ERZ795048 (study PRJEB30177, sample SAMN05720225) | activated sludge metagenome | isolation source: Anaerobic digester | place: Hong Kong | collected 2014-12-17 ... | reverse complement strand
AATAATACAGATTTCATAAGGGGGGAGGGGGAGAGGTTTGTTGTGGAGAAACTTGTTGATCCTGATAACATTTCCCATAGCTCCCTTGATGCCCTGAAATCGAAGGTTAAGAGCTGGAATCTTTACGACAGGCTTCTCTATTCATCAGACGACAGGCTTACAGTTATGTCGGTACGGATGAATCCCGTTGATATTAACCTTCGCAGGGAATTTAATATTGAAGTGGAAAAAATAATTAAAAGCAGCCCCAGGGGGGAGCTTACAGTTTATATGGCAGGTGAGCCTGTGCTTTCTGACAGGGTGAGCAGCTCTATGGGTGATGACCTGAAGGCCCTGCTCCCCTTTGTCCTCATTGTAATGCTTGCAATACTCTATATAATTTTCCGACATTACGAGGGTGTTCTTTTCCCCATGGCTGCCATGATCTTCTCTGTTATATGGACCCTGGGAACCATGACGATTATAGGGATCCCCATGAGTATGGTGAGTATCACCATACCCACAGTGCTGACAGCAGTGGCGAGCGCCTACGGGATCCATTTAATGACACACTACTTCATGAGCCCGGAAGAGTCGAGATTTGATTCAGTCATGGAGAGCATGAAGGGTAACGGCCTTGCCATAGTTATGGCCGCTCTAACAACGGTTGTGGGGTTCGGATCTCTCGCCACGTCTGACATGACCCATATAAAGAACTACGGTATAATAACGGCAATCGGGGTTTTCTATTCACTGGTAATTACGGTTACACTGATACCCGCCTTCCTCCTCCTGCTTAAAGGGGGGAAGCCTGAACTTAAATTTGTCAGAAAAGGTGCCGGTGCCGATATCAGTCTCCGGTTCCTCTCCCTTATTGAGTCAGGGCCGGGAAAGTATCCTGTCCGGGTACTTGTAACCGGTGCGGTACTCTTTGCCCTTTCAGTTGCAGGGATCACCTCCCTTAAGGTGAGTATGAATTCCATGGATTTTTTCCAGGAGGGGTCAGAGATTAAGGAGGCGGATGAGAAACTGAATGACAGGCTTGCCGGCACCCAGCTCCTGAATATTAATATTGAGGGTGTGGACGGTGGCGAAGTGGTAACACCTGAGATTCTCGGTAAGGTTGAAGAGTTTCAGAGAGAGATGGAATCAAGGTATAAGCTTGTTGGCAAGACCGTCTCTGTGGCCGACTTTCTGAAGAAGATGAACCAGGAGATGCATGGTGGTAAAAGTGAATATTACAGGCTCCCTGAAACAACACAGATGGCAAGGGAGTACCTGCTTCTCTATTCCGGTGACATAGATGATATGATCTCAAAGAGTATGGATAAGCTGAGAATCCATATAAACCTGAAAAGGGGGGAGATGGCCGAACTGGCCGGGATCAGGGATTATGCGCTTGGCTGTTTCAGTGAGGATTTCCGTAAAGATAATAATGTAACAGTGGAGCCGGGCGGATTTTTAGACCTGATGATTGAGGCGAATATCCTTGTGTCGAAAGGCCAGATATCAAGCCTGCTGCTCTCCCTTGCGGTTGTGGCCATGCTGATGTTCTTTATATTCAGAAATTTAAGGCTGACTTTCATCTCTCTTATCCCGCTGATAATCGGGATATCAATGAACTTCGGGCTTATGGGATATATGAATATTCCGCTTAACGCAGCCACGGCTCTTGTTGCTTCAATATCAATAGGTATGGGTATAGATTACTCGATCCATTTCATCAGCCAGTATAGGAACTCAATGAAGGAACTGGCTGATGTGGATAGAGCTGTGCGTAAAACATATGAGGGTACAGGAAGGGCCGTTCTATCAAACGCGGTTTCGGTAATGGCAGGATTTCTTGTACTCATGTTTTCAGAGTTTCCCATAATCAGGCAGTGCGGGGGGCTTATAGCCTTTACTGTTACGGTAACAGGCCTTGCGGCCATAATCATGCTCCCTGCAGCGTTGAAGGTACTGGATCGTTCTGAGAAGAGTGAGGAATCAGCGGCAGCATGAAGACTGGTTTTTAAAAGACTGAATTATTAAAGCTCAATGAGAGGATTTTATGAAAAGTAGATTTATTCCTGTATTTAGCTCGTTTTTATTTTTAACAGCAGGTGTATTATTTGCACAGGACAACATGTCAGGAGAAGAGATAGCCCGTAAAGCGCATGATTCAAACAAATCATCCAGGGGAATTCTCCTGAAAGGGAAAATGACACTTGCCGGAGTGGGGGGAGGTTCTTCCGATTCAAGATCAGTTGTGCTTATCACTTACAATACAAACGGCCTGTCAAAAGGGCTGGTGAGATTTACTGATTCATCCTACAGGGGGACAACCATGCTTACCCAGGAGAGAAAAGGGAGGGACAACCTTCAGTATCTCTATCTCCCTTCGGTCGGGAGCCCCAGGCAGATTGAAGGATCGGATCGTGAAAAGAACTTCGTTGATACCGATTTCAGCAACGAGGACCTTGGAGGCTCACGCATCGAGGACTACACTTATAAAAGGCTTCCTGACAAAAAGGCAGGCGGCTATGACTGCTATGTGATAGAGAGATATCCAAAAAAGAGTTCATCCCGGTTCAGCAGGCATGTGGTCACAATTGATAAATCCTCAATGCTCCCTCTTGAGGTGAAATTTTACGCCAGGTCCGGCAGGCTGGTTAAGAGCATGAAAGCGGCCGGTATAAAACAGATAAGCGGCAGTATAAACGTCCCCATGCATATGGAGGTAGTTGATATTGAGAAGAGACACAAAACTGTTATTAATGTTTCCACTGCACAGGAGAAAAACATTAACAGGGGTTACTTTAACAGGAACCGTATGAGTATGCAGTGGGCGGAGCAGTAGAAGGCGGATTCCGATGAAGAGAATATCTGTTTTGAGTAAAACGGTTCTTTTTGCATTTATACTGGTGATTGCTGTCCCCTTTTCCCGGGCCTCTGCGGTTAATGTAAACGGCAATGTTGAGGCGAGGAACCAGTCCGGTGTGCATGAAGGGGATGTATACCGCAACTACCTGAAGGCCGATCTGGAACTTGGCGAAAGCCTTGATAACACCCTGGTAAAGGTTATACTTCGCGCTGAAGATGATTCCCTCCGCCCCGAAAAAAAGGACAGGGAAATCGAAAAAACTGATACAACAGAGACCGTTGTTTCAACCAGAAACCATCTTGCCGATGATTATGAAGGCCCGCAAAGGGTCTATCTGCGCGAGGCATATATAAGCCACGATATATACTTTGACAGCATAATTGACAGCGTTAACCTGAAACTGGGGCGCATCATCTATACATGGGGTAATGCTGACGAGCAGAAACCTGTGGATATAATAAACCCTCAGGATTACTCCAACCTCTATTTCACTCCCATGCAGGAAAGGAAGATCGGGGTAATGAGCGGTACCATGTCGGTTTTCTTCACGGAAAATTTTTTTATTGAAGGGGCGGTAGTCCCCGAGTTCCGGTCATCAGAGATCGCCTCAACCGTGTTCACCACAGGAGAGTTGGAGGAACTGAGAGAAAATACTACAGTTTTTGATCTTGATGACCCGGTTTTCCCTGATGAGAAAAACAGTGAAAACAGTTATGCCGGTCGTGTAGGCCTCATGATTTTCGATATAGATATGCACGGCAGCTGGTATTACGGATATAATCATCTCCCTGTGAACAGGTTCAGGTTTACAGGGGCCCCTCCTGTAGAAGTCACACCTGAATACGAGAAGGTTCAGATGTTCGGCTTCGATTTCCAGAGGGCGCTTTTTTTCGGCATCACTCTTCGCGGCGAAGGGGCATATTACAGCAGGGGGAAGTACTTCTATTACGACAGCGACTCCTCCACCGGGAATATTCTATTATCCCCTTTAGGTGAGGATCTTCAGGCAGGAGGGGACGGTTCTGTTGAAAAAAATTACGCTGAGTACACAGCCGGGTTTGATGACCACGATTTTATCTTTAATGACCTCTACCTTAACCTTCAGTTCAGCCAGAAGAAAATAATGGATTATGAAAAAACCCTGGCGCAGGATGAGTATGTAAGCCATATTCTCTGGACCTTAAAGTACTTCATGTTTAATAAAAAATTCTGTATCTCAACTAAAGGCGCCTATAATGTCAGGGATGAAAGCACCTATGCCAATGGCGAATTTCTGTTTAAATTCACTGATAACTTTGAATTCATGCTTGGCGGATGGGTTCTTGAAGGTGAAGAGGATACAGATATCGGCCAGTTTGATGAAAATGATATGGTATATGTTGCAGGGAAGTTCACCTTCTGATAATCCCCTTTGTATAACAAAAGAATAACAAAAGATTCAGCGTAACAGGGAGGCCTCTCCCTGTTACGATTATAGGCACTCCCTCCTGCTGAACCGCTGTAAAGATCTCTGTACTTTTCAATAATGGAAAAATATTATCAGTAATAATACCTGAATATATATTTTAGTGCAAAAAATAAAAATTATACCCCCCGCCGCCTTCGGCGGCGAGGGGTATAATGCATCTTTTACCTGAAATAAGTTAAGGAATAAATACTGAAAATATTAAATTTTTTCAAAAAATTTCTTGACTTCTTGTTGATAATAAGAATGATTCTTAATAAGTTGAATATATGGCAACAGATACATTAAAATACAGAAAGAGCAGGCAGAGGGAGAGGATCCTTGAAATTCTACGCGGGACAAAAAGCCATCCCACTGCAGATGCAATTTATCTTGAAATGAAGGATGAGTTCCCGGATCTCAGCCTGGGTAATGTGTACAGAAACCTTAACATTCTTGTTGAAACCGGTATGATTCAAAAGCTTGATTTCGGCAGTACATTTAACAGGTTTGACGGAAACTGTGAGACCCATTCCCATTTCATATGCGAGATGTGCAATTCTGTAAGCGATCTGGAAGTATCGGATGATTTTAATCCGGCTGATTTTATTAAAAATAATGAAGGGAAAGTAGTGAAGAGCTTTACCCTTGAATTTTTCGGTATTTGCGAAAAATGCAGGTAAATTTTTTTACCCGCTTATTAATAATCGTTCTTATTACTAATAAAAGGAGAGTTAATTATGGAAAAAACAATGCCATTGATCGGAGACAGATTTCCGGAAATTGAAGTAGTGACAACAAGGGGGAAAATGAAACTCCCGGAAGCATATAAAGGGGAGTGGTTCATCCTTTTCAGCCATCCCGCTGACTTTACCCCTGTATGTACAACCGAATTCGTCGCGTTCCAGAAGCGCTACCCGGAATTCAGGAGCATGAATACCGAACTTATAGGCCTCAGCGTTGACCAGGTATTCGCCCATATCAAGTGGGAGGAGTGGATTAAGGAGAAGCTCAATGTTGAGATTGAATTCCCGATAATAGCTGATACAGGTTCAGTTTCAGAGACCCTTGGGCTTATCCATCCGGGGAAGGGTACAAATACCGTGCGCGCCGTGTTCTTCGTTGATCCCGAGGGTATTATACGCGCAATCCTCTACTATCCGCAGGAACTGGGGAGGAACTTTGACGAGATCCTCAGGATGGCAAAGGCTTTCCAGGTTTCCGACAGTGAGGGTGTAGCCATGCCGGCAAACTGGCCTGAAAATGAACTCATTAAGGACAGGGTAATAATACCTCCGGCGCAGGACGTTGAAACTGCGCGCAAGAGGCCCTCTGAATATGAATGCTACGACTGGTGGTTCTGCCATAAAAAAGTCTGATTAACAGGGGCTCCTTTTTTGCAAAGATCTCATTGACACAGTGAAGGTGAGCTGAATAATTTTGCGGAAAAGGAGCCTTTAATGTCAATAATCAGAGAAGAACGAAAAACAGATAACCTTTACGTTATAGATACTTTCCAGTTTAATCTTCCCACCCTTACATCCATTTTCTGCTGGTATGACGGGGAGAAGGGGATACTCATGGATGCCGGCACATCCGATAATACTGACGCCATTCTCGCGTCCCTTGACAAGTACGGAATCCCCGCTGAACGGATAGCAGGAGTGGTGCCGAGCCATTATCATTTTGATCACGGCGGCGGCTGCGCGGAACTATGGAAAAGGATGAGAGGGATTAACCCGGACTTCACTATCTATACCACTCCCATGACTAAACATAAATTAAATAATGCCGCGTCTCATCTGCGAGGTGCAGCAACAACATTCGGAAAATTCGCGGGCACAATGGAGTCGCTCCCTGAGGTTGCCTTTACCCTCCTTGAACCGGGCTCATATCTCCCGGTGGAGTTCAATGACGGTTCGCGCATAATGCTTCTTCATACGCCGGGGCATACACCAGATCACTGCTCTCCTGCGGTTATGAGGGATGAAAGGTGCGTGTTCTGTTATGCAGCTGAGGCCTGCGGTACTCTCTATACCGGGCGGGAGGTGCTTACCACTCCATCGTCAATGCCGCCGAACTTCCATTTCTCCGATTACATGGAGAGCATTGAAAAGGTCCGTATGCTCAAACCTGAACTGATCGGTTTCTGCCATTTCGGGATACTTTCCGGAAGAGATATTGAAAATCTTTTTGAAGATCATACCTCGCTGATGACCGCATTGAGAGGTGCCATCTCTGATGCTTTCAGGGAGGAGGGGACAACAGAGCATGTAATGAAAGCCACAGCCTCTCTCTGGGAGGGGCGTATAGATAAAGGTCTGCTGACGATGAAAGGGAGCGAACTTTTCTTCGGAGGGTTAAGACTGGCCCTGACCTACGGGCTCATGGTCGACCTGGGATTGAGGGAGCCTAAATACGAGGAGCCATTTTCTCAGCAGTGAAAGCCATTCCCCCCGCCGCATGAACAGGAGCAGGAGAGAGTTCCGTTCTCCGCCTTTTCGAAACACTCTCTCCCCTCTCTGAATGAATAGTAGGCCAGGCCGGCAGCACCGATTGAATCTATATAAGCAAAACCGGTAAGCTCGTATATTCCGCTTGATGCGAGCAATATAAGGGACATGTAGAGGCAGACCCTCGTGCACCCCGCGTCGGAAATTACAGGCTGTGAATTGAGTTTTATACCTGTGGAGAGTTTCGCCTTCATAAGGAAGTACATGGTTATAATTGAAATGAATGATATCACAATGCCCCAGAATGTTGTCTCAGGCCTGTGGCCGGTAATGATGTTAATGATTATTGTCGCAGCCAGGCCTATTGTGAGCAGATAAAAAGCGGTGCCTGTTATTTTAAGTGCCGTTGTTTCGAACCTGTCGTTATTCTCAAAGCCCTTCCTTCTCAGTCGGGTAATCATGTGGGCGATTCCGATTCCTGACATTACTTCAATGAAACTGTCCATACCGAACCCGAATAGAGCCAGCGTCTCATCACTGTAACCGAGAGCAGTGGATACTCCCCCTTCAATAATATTATAGGCTATTGTAATGATACTTAACATGTATGCTGTTTTAAAAAGTCTGTCCTTTTTCTCTTTCATATCTGCTCCGGGAATTCTATGTCATCCCTGATTAGGTTTAATAAGATTTTCTCAGTTACTTAAAAAAGGGAGGAATCTGTTTATAATATTTTTTTATTATTTCTTGACAATATTTTCTGATTTTCCATTATGCAACAAGTTGAATATTATACGCTTTTCATAATATAAATACTGTTTTATAGCAGAACAAATAAAGAGTGTTTTCGTAACAGCGAAAAAAGCGGGCCGGTATAATAAATGGAGAATAAATAGTATATGGCTCTTTCTCATTCAATTTTAGCGACTCTTATTGGGAGAGGGAAGTCTCTCAGCGGATATGATCTGGCCAAGGAATTTAACAGTTCAGTGGGCTTCTACTGGAAAACCACGCACCAGCAGATCTACAGGGAACTGGCAAGACTGGAAAAAGAGGGGATGGTTACTTCTGAAGTAATAAAACAGAAGGACCGGCCTGATAAAAAGATATACAGCATTACCGAAACCGGAATGCAGCACCTAATCGGCTGGATTGCGGAACCCTCAATCCCGTCACCAATTAAAGAGGATATGCTTGTCAAAATGTATGTCGGGTTCCTTGTACCAAAGGAGATTCTTATAACGGAACTTGAACAGCTCAAAACCATACATGAAGAGAAACTCAGGCTCTTCCGTGAATATGAAAAGATCTATTTTTCAGATGTAAAGAGTCTTTCTCTTAAAGGGAAGTACCGTTACCTGAATCTCAGGAGCGGTATAAGTTTTGAATCTGCCCACATCAAATGGTGTGAAGAGGCTATAGATTTTTTAAAAAACGAATTTGAATAAAAAAACAAAGAGGTGATTAAATAATGAAAACCAGAATAACTGAACTCTTCAAGATCAAGTATCCCATAGTACTTCCCGGCATGAGCTGGATCAGTACTCCGGAACTTGTTGCGGCTGTCTGTAATGCCGGTGGTATAGGCTGGCTTGCTACAGGCCCTCTTTCAACAAAAGAGACAGAGGCTGCCATTAATAAGATAAGATCTCTAACAGATAAACCATTCGGTGCCGGCGCTACACTTCTTATGCCTGGAGCTAAAGAGAATGCGGAAGTTCTTATGGATATGCAGGTTCCGGTAATAAATGTATCTCTCGGTAAACCGGATGATATCGTTAAGAGAGTTCACAATTATGGTGGTAAAGTTATTCAGACTGTTATAGGCGCAAAACACGCTCTTTCAGCTGTAAAAGGGGGAGTTGATGCTCTTCAGGTTACAGGTTATGAAGCAGCAGCTCACGGCGGAAAGGTTGCCAACCTCTGTCTTATCCCGTCAATCAAAGAACTGGTAGATGTGCCGATCGTTGCATCAGGCGGATTCGGAACAGGCCAGGGACTTGCGGCAGCTCTTGCACTTGGTGCTGACGGGGTCGCAATGGGTACAAGGCTTGCCACAACTGTTGAAAGCCCTATTCATGACAGAACAAAACAGGCTCACCTCGCGGCAACAGTTGAGGATACACTCTATTCAAACAGGTTTGACGGACTCTGGTGCCGTGTTCTCAAGTCTAAATCAGCAGAGAAATCGATCAAAGGCGGCATGAACCTTTTCAAAGCAGCTCTTGTTGGTCCTCAGATTGCTAAATCAATGGAGCTCCCTCTCATGAAAGTTATGCTCGGCATGCTTGCTCAGCCTGACAAGATGATGACTCTTGCCCATATGGCCACAGCTTTCGATAAAATCCAGGCCGCTACAGAAGAAGGCGATTACGATAAAAAAGGAGTTCAGCTTTTCGGGCAGGTCGGCGGTCTCGTACACGACATCCCCACAGTAAAAGATTGTATCGCTGCTATAGTAAAAGAAGCCAAAGCGACTTCAGCTAAAACTGCAGAAATGCTCAAGTAAATAGATTTATTACTTCAGGGGGTAAGCCTTGCGGCTTCCCCCTTTTTTATTCTTATCCCTTGATTTTATTCAGCTTCAGTGCCGCTCCCATTGCAAGGAGTGTCTGGTTTCTGTCCTCCATGTTAAGGGCCTGCTCCATTCCGCCCGCATCCAGATTCATGTTTATAGCCTCTTTTGTAAGGCGGAGTCCCATGTGGTTTTTTGTCATCATGATCTTTGCGTATTCCATAGCCGTTTCCTGCAATTTGTCCCGCTCCACCATTCTTGAAACAAGGCCCAGGTTCATTGCTTCTTCCGCTGTCATGAATTTCCCGGTGTACATGAATTCATAGGCTCTCCCTGCTCCGATCATCCTGGGGAGGAGATAACTGCAGGCCATGTCCGCTCCTCCGAGTCCGATATTTATATAGGCAGCGCTGAACTTTGCGTCAGGGCTTATTATCCTTATGTCAGAGGAGAGGACGAAGCTGAATCCCTGCCCCGCAGCTGCTCCATGTACCTGGGTAATTATAGGCTGAGGAGCCCTTCTCATGTGGAGATTTACTCTGGCAAGCCGCGCCTGAAACCTGTAGAACTCTTCGGTTGTCATTTTCGGTGCGGTCTCCATCGATTCCTTCATGTCAAGGCCTGCGCAGAATCCCTTTTCTCCATTTCCTTTCAGTATTACTATAACTGTATCAAGATCGTAAAGCCTTTCGCGCCAGAAATCCTCAAGTTCCTCCATCATGAGGTGCGTAACCGCATTATAGCTGTCAGGCCTGTTCAGTGATAGCTGCATGATTCCTTTTTCGACTGTTTCGCATTGAATTGTTTTGTATTCCATGATAATTCCCCCCGTTATTGTATTATCCCTGGAATTTAGCGGTGTCCGGAATATAAGGCGGGTTCTTTTTCCACCAATTGAACCGCTGCCGGGATGACCGGTTTTTCACAGGTTTTGTTACAGTTCAGGTCTGAATAATATAACTCAAGGAGGGAATGTCAATATTAATTGTAATATTAAATAATCCATCTGTCCGGTATATAAGTCTTGACATATGGAGTAAAAAGGGTATGGTTAAAAAAATAAAAAACGGATTTGCTCATACCGTTATATCTCTAATTAAAATTCAGGAGGATCTTCATTAATGAAAAAGTCTACAATGGTAAAAAGTTCATTGGCAGCTCTTCTTGCTGTACTTCTCGTTCTTCCGCTTTTCTCTGCTAAACTCGGCGGTAAAGACGTTGTTGCAAACGGTTCAGGAACAAGGACAAAGTGGGGGATGACTCTTTATAATGCTACACTTTTTGTACCGCAGGAGATGAAAGGCGCGGCAGCATCTGATATAATTGATAAAAATGAGCCAATGTCGATCTATATTAAAATAAGATCAGGTATGATTTCAAAGGATAAATTTGTCAGTGCAGTTTCTGATGGTTTTGACAGTGCTGCAAAATCAGGTTACTCTGCCAACAAACAGGCTTATCTTGATCTTTATAATGGCGTAACTATTTCTAAGGGTGACAGCTTCAATAACTACTATATCCCGGGAAGAGGCCTTACTGTAACTCATAATAACAAGACCCTTGGGGTAATTAAAGGAGTCCAGACTAAAAAAGCTTTCTTTGCAATGTTTATTGGCTCAAATCCTGTTCAGAAATCACTGAAGAATGGAATGCTCGGCAAATAATTGCTGATTGTAATAGTAAAAAAAGACGTGCTGTTGCACGTCTTTTTTTATTCATCTAATATAAATTCAACTCTCCTGCTGAACTGTGAAGTGTCTTTCGGGTTTTCTTTTATGAATCCCTTTCCTGAAGTTTTAATCCTGCTTTTTTTTATGCCGTGTCTGACAAGGTATTCCTTTATTTTTTCAGCTCTGGCAAGACTGATATTCCTGTTTGCCCGGCATGAGCCTCTTCCGTCAGCATATCCTTCTATCGAAAGACTTGTATTTTTATTTTTTCTCAGGTATTCAATTAAATCATGCATATAAGGGATGTCTGTTATTTGAATTTGAGATGAATTGAATGCGAAGTAAACCGGTCTTATTCTGAATTCACTTTCGGGCGTTTTTTCAATGGTAATAGATGGAGTCACTGCCGATCTGCCGGGGAATATTTCAAGCACGAATTCTTTCATGTCCCGGTTGCCCGGTATTGCAAGAATACGCCTTATATCTGAACTTACGGTAAGAGTTATATCACCTGTGCTGTCAGGACTTTTTGTTTCACTTTTTACAGGCTCTGCCCCCGGTTTTGGTGATTTAAAATAGAGAATTTCTATGTTAATGCCTTCAGTATTATCGTAGCCTTTTATCTCGCTTTTTATAGTTATATCTGATTCAGTTATTGAGGCAGCTGCTTCTTTGGACATTTTTTTCAGGAAAAGGTCATAGCTGCCGGAGGTCCCTCCGCTATTTGTTGATATAATAAGTGTCTTGCTGTCAATTTCACAGAATGCTATTTCATCCCCATCGGTATTCAGTGCCGGGTCTTCCGTTATTTTCCCCTTGTTTCCTCCCCTGCTTTTTAAAAAAAATATATCTCTGGACTGGCTGCCGTTTTTATATCCTGAAAATATAAAAACAGATCTGAAAGCGGATTTTGCTGCAGAGGAAGCTGTATAATTTTTTTTACCTGGAATTTTAGCTGTTTCAACATCCTCCCAGAAGTCGTCTCTTTTTGTTACCTTTATTATTGTAGTTTTTCCGGTTGTCATGGAAGAGGTCCTGGCAAAGTAAATTATTTTGCCGTCTGCTGTTACATAAGGTGAAAATTCGTCACTCATTGTGTTTACTGCACCGAATATCTGGGCAGGGGGTTCCCATTTCCCCTCTTTTATTTCCGAGTAGTATATATCAAAAGAGGGACCGGATGCGGTCCCGGATTTAAGGCTGCCCGCCCTGTTGGATGCAAAGTAAATGGTTTTACCGTCTTTTGACAGGTATGGAGTCAATTCATCAGATTCACTGTTCAGGCCTTCAAGCGGCATGGCTTCATTCCATTTCCCATTGCTGTATTCGGTAAAATATAGATCACTGTTTGTTGCTCCTTCAGGTTTTCTTGCAAAGACAATCATTTTCCCGTCGGAAGATATGGAGCATGAGGTTTCATCCCCTGCTGAATTTATAACCTTCATTGCTGCTGAATTTATTTTACTTTCAGAGGAATATAGTGGTGGAACCGCTGCAAGGAGTATCAATGTTATATTTAAAAGTTTTAGTTTAATGTTCATTTAAACCTGAACCTCGGGATTTTTTCAGTAAAAACTCCTTTTTTTAAAAATTCAGGAATAAATACTGCGTATATTCATCATACAGGTTTTATATCGGAAAAATCAATATAAAAATGGAGTCTTAAACTCGCCTGGTGAACAGAATAAACCTGATGTGAAATTTAAATCAATAGGGTGTAGAGGTAATTTAAGCCATATTGGTTGCTGTAAAATGACAGTTGAAAGGAAGTTGTATATGTTATTTGAGAGCAGACTCTTTCAGGGGAAGTGCTATTTTTATAACATTTCCTCTGTTTATCCATTCTATATCACACAACTGCTTTAAAATGAAAATTCCTCTTCCCCGGATATTCAGTTTTTCGCCCGGCTGCCATTTCAGTTCAGTACTGTCAAGGTCGTTAAAATTAAAACCTGAGCCTTCATCTTCAATCAAAATCTGTAATTCGTTTTCTTTTTGAAATATTTTAATAATTATTTTTTTTTCGGGATTCCAGGAGTTCCCGTGCTCCATTGCATTCATAATTGCTTCATCAAGAACCAGGTTAAGGTCAAATTCATTGAGGGCAATAGTTCCGTTAATGTCACACAGCTTTTCCCTGATTGAGGATATTATTGATTTTCTGTTGTATCTTCCGGAGAGAAATGTATTGTTATATACAAGCATGGCGCAGGTTTCTTATAAGCATTTACCGGTTTGGAATCGTTTCTGATAAGTGTGATATGAATTTCGGGGTGGGGAGATTCGAACTCCCGACTTCTTCGTCCCGAACGAAGCGCGCTACCTGGCTGCGCTACACCCCGAATTTATATGCGATTAAAATAATTTCAGCTGTATTTAAGTCAATTATTTTCTTTTTTGATGCCTATTATTTTTAGAGATTTGAAATGTATTATAGAGTAGAGGGGAGTAATTAGACTTTTTGCTTAACAATATCTCAGAAAAAATACTTGCGCCATAGATATATTCTTTTAATTCTGAATTACAGGAGCACAAATAATGCAATTCGTTTATAAATATATTGATAAGGTTCCTGTGATCAGCTTTTCACGTGAGGATGGAAGCCTTGTGGGGTATGATATAAACACTTTCGGTGAAGAGGTTTTATCTGTTCTGCATAACGATACCATGAAGATCGCCTTTGATCTGAGATTGAATCAATATCTTAACAGTTACGGCCTTGGTGAACTGATAAATATAAGGCATTTTTTTATAGAACGTGGAATAGACTGCGTTCTTATAATAAACAATAAAAAGATATATAAGCTTCTGGACATGGTGGGAATTGAAGATCTTTTTGAAACTATTGAATCAGAAGATCAAATTTAACTAGCGGGGCAGTTATGAGCGATAATCATGAATTATACTCCTCTTATATAAAGAGTGGAATAATCACTGAAGGGCGGTTTAAATTTTTCCGCATGATAACCGGCTTAATCTTCAACAGGGTGAATCTTGATGATGAAAGCCGTTTTATACTTAATGAGTACAGGGAAAAGGGGGGGATAGTTTTTGCGTCCATGCAGACAACGTATACTTCTCTGTTTATCCTGAGCAATGCTCTGAAGAAATCTTCATTACCGGAGCCTGCACTGGGGCTGGGATTTATACCTTACAGCTATCAGAAGATATTTGTTTTTTTCAGCAATCTAATGGTCTTCATTAAAAAAATCTTTAAATCCAGCGGAGATCATTTCGTCAACAATGCTGATTATATAGAAAAGACCCTGATAAACGGCAGCATTGCTTTTTCAATACTTTCAAGGAGACTTTTTATCAGGAGATATGTTCAGATTAAAACTGATACTATCGATTATTTTCTGGAAATGCAGAAGAAAACTGACAGGCCGATTTTTTTATTCCCGCAGGTTATTTACTGGAATATGAACCCGGAAAAACCGGGCTCTATTTTAAGTTCTGATGCAACTGGCGACAGGGGGCTTATATCCGGGATGCTTACCATATGGAAAAGCGCGACGCCTTCATTTGTCAGGATTGGTAAGCCTGTTAATCTGAAGGAGGAGCTGGAAAACTGCCAGGGTGCGGATACAAAACACCTTTCCAGGCAGGTAAGAAACAGGCTCCTTGAGATATATAATTACGAGAAGAGAAGTATTCTTGGTCCCCAGATAAAATCACAGCAGGAGATGATGGAAAAGGTTCTTTATCATCGTAATGTTCTTGATGTGATACAGGAGGAGATAACAGAAAAAGGTTCCTCTGAAAAATCTCTGAGGAAGAAGGCGTACAGCTATTTCAGGGAGATCGCAGCTGATTTTTCGATTATCTATATAAGGTTTTTCAAGGCCACAAATGATTATCTTTTCAAAAAGCTGTTTGATGATATTCATTTTGATCTTGAGGATTTCAGACGTCTCAGGGAGGCGTCAAGCCAGGGGCCAATTATACTTGTCCCGAGTCATAAAAGTCATATGGACTATATCATTATATCCAGCCTTTTTTATCACAATAAAATGATCCCGCCGCATATTTTCGCGGGTTCGAATCTTACGTTTTTCCCCATGGGGAAAATATTCAGAAGATCCGGGGCTTTTTTCGTAAGAAGGACATTCAAGGGCCTTAATCTCTATGCTGTTGTTCTCAAACAATATCTGAAAACCCTTGTCAATGAAGGATATACTATAGAGTTTTTTATTGAGGGGACAAGATCGCGAACCGGGAAGATTATTCAGCCTAAAATGGGCGTGCTTAAGTATCTCATAGAGGCTATAGATGAAGGCTATAACAAAGACCTTGTATTTGCCCCTCTTACAGTCAATTATGACAGGGTACTTGAGGAGAATTCCTACCTTAAAGAGGTTAAGGGCAAGGAGAAGAAGAAGGAGAGCACCAGCGGTTTTATAAAAAGCAGAAAGCTTATAAAGAGAAAATACGGTTCAGTATACATGGGCTTTAATGAACCTTTCAGTCTTAACGAAATAAGGGAACAGCTCACGAAAGAGAAAAAGATCACAAATATGGATGATCTTACTGTTGAGCTGGGTTACTACATAGTTCAGAAAATAAATGAATCGGTTGTTGCGACACCATTTGCTGTTACAACTGCGGCACTTCTCAATACAACTGAGCGCGGATTCACAAGGGGAATAATCAGGGAGAGGCTGGAGATGCTTCTTGCCTTTCTTAGAAAGACTGATTACAAGCTTACAGAAATATTAAAGAATGATGAAAACATTGAGCAGATAATAAATCTGGTCTTTGATTCGTATATGAATGACGGTATAATCAGCAGGATCAGCCTGGGACAGGATAACGAGAAAGATAAAGGTACAGACGGTGATGATCTTTATATAATAGATCATGACCAGAGGGGCCGGATATCTCTTTATAAGAACAGTATTATGCATATGACGCTGCCGCTGAATATGCTGGCCCTTGCGATTGTTACTTCATCCTCTGACAGGAAAAGCACCAGGGAGAAAGTTATCTCTGAATATGAAAAAATCAGGAGCGCTTTCAGCAAGGAATTTGTCTATGCTGATCTGATTAATGACAGTAACGCTGTATATGAACTGGCAGCCGGTCATTTCGCTGAAGCAAAGATTATTGAAACTGACAGCAAAAGTATCTCTTTTAATGAAGAGGGTGCTGAAAAACTTAAATTTTTCGCCGGCATGCTTCAGGATTATATAGAGGGGTACCTTGTTGTTCTTACATCAATATCTGATTCGGATAAGTCAGGCATGACTAAAAAAGATCTTCTTTCTGAAATCAGGAAAAACGGCACACGAATGTACCATCTCAACCTTATTCAGTGTTCAGAATCCCTGTCGGGTGTTATATATAATAATGCCCTTGACAGGTTCATTGAAGAGGGGCTTATTTCCGGTGAGGGTACAGGTAAAAAAACCCATATTTTTATAAAAGATAAAAAGAAAATTTCTGCTCTGAAGAAAATCATCACTGAATACCTTGATAATGTCAGGAGCAATTGATGGTCCAATTATAAAATTGAGTTTTGAATTCACCAAATAGTGATGCATAAAGAGACGGTTTTGAATACCGTCTCTTTATTTTATATCTGCAAATGCAAATCAGAAGTCAATGAAAACCCGGGAACCGGCTGTCACGTATGATTTAGCGGCCGTTCCAGGCCGTCTGTAAATCACCGCCCGGGTATAATTACTGGATCATAAATGATGGTACAACGATAATATCAACCCTCCGGTTCAGGGCCCTGTTTTCTTTTGAATTGTTTGGTACTACAGGCCTGTATTGACCGCAGCCTGTCGCGGAAAACCTTTCAGGCTTGAGTTCTTTATTCTTGAGTATATATCCGAGAACGGCCAGCGCCCTCTCTGTTGAAAGCTGCCAGTTGTTCCTGAAGCGGCTTGTCCTGATGGGGATATCATCAGTATGACCTTCCACGATTATGTTATATTCAGGATACTGGGCGAGTATGTCCCTTATTTTTCTTAACGCAGGAAGTACCTGTTTTTTAAGGTTGGCCCTGCCTGAGTCAAAGCTTATACGGTCGTCTATATTTATAATAAGCCTGTTTCTCGATTTTTTGAGCCGTATATTCCCATTTCTGATTTCCTCTTCAAGCTGTTTCTCCAGTTCCTGTGCCTGGCTCTCCATTCTGGCGAGCTCAGCCCTCTGCTTTTCATTGAGTTTTTTCAGATCCGCTATTTCACTGTTCAGGTTCTCTATTTGCGAATTAAGAGAATTAATTTTATCTTCGTAATTTTTTTTAAGGGAGTTTATTTCATCAAGGAGTTTCTCTCTCTCACTGTCGCATTCTTTCCTGAGCTTTTCCCGTTCCTCGTCACATTTTTTCTGCAAAAGCCTGTTTGTCTCTATGAGATCTTTTTCAGTCTCGGAACTTTTTGATTTTAAAAGTTCAATCATTTTCTGAAGTTCATCAATTCTTGAGGTGCATTCTTCTTTGTCTGAAGCATTTCTGTTCTTCAGGTTTTCTATCTCTTTTTTCAGGGACTCCACTTCAATTTCAAGTTCCCTGATCTTTTTGTTCAGGTTGGACTTTTCATTACTGTACTGCTGGTTAAGAGTTTTCAGTTCTATCTCCAGGGCCACCTTCTCATTATATACGGTTCTGTATTCCTTGTTCGTATAAAACACGTCCGCCTTTAGTACTGCACCTGCAGATAAAACTAAAACAGCTGTTAGTGTAATAATATTTTTCTTTTTCATGTTGTTTACCGTTTAATATATCTGCCTGTTACTGCAGTTTGTTTTTTGCATCCTGAAATTTCTTGTCAGATTCAATGTATTTTTTTTCCGCTTTTTCGAGTTCCTTCTGAAGTTTTTTCAGATACTCTTCATGCTTTTTATATCCATACCTGTCATCAGGATCTTTCTTTTTAAGTTTGTTAATAAGCCTTGTGAAGAAATTGCCGGAATTATCATCTACCGGTTCCTCGTGTTTGTCTCTGTAGGCTGTAGCTATTCTGGATTTTTCATAATTGAGTTTTGCGACTTCAACATCAAGCTCGAGAGATTTAAGATCGAGTTCCGCCTCAATCATTTCCTTTTCCGCTTTCTGGAAGTTGTAATTTAATGTTTTTTTCTCTATCGTTTTTTCGTTTTCACTGAGTGCCGCTTTTCTTGATTCCAGGTTAACCGCGTCTTTTGTTTTTGTATAAAAATCAACCTGATCTTTGAGCAGTGAATTTTCTTTTTTAAGAAGTTTCAGCTCATCCTCTGTCCGGCCGGGCGCGGGTGAGACCTCTTTAAGTTTTTTTTCAATAATCTGTTTCTCTTTGTTTTTAACAATGATTTTCTGTTCTATATTCTTAATAAGGGCCGTTTCACTTTCAGATTTTTCCACAAGATATTTTTCATCAATCTGTTCCGGCATGCTTAAGCATCCGGTGAAGAAAAAAGCAAGTACAAACAGCTGGATATATTTTTTCATTATTTTACTCCTCACGGTCATGAATATATATTTTTATATTACAAATAAGAGTCGAAATGTCAAGAGTTTGTTATTATAAATTATTCACATGACAGGTAATAATTTTTTGGAGACATCCATGCCATGAAAAGCAGCACATTCGGGTTAAAATATTCTGTATAAATAATGTTTATTATTTATACATTCTAATATAAGCGGATGTCGATTTACATACCTGGTTGTCGGAAGTTATAAAATTTCAGGCTGTTTTTTTTCAGAAAAATTGTGCCTGTTATTAAAAAGATCAATTCCGTAAGCTTTAATCCGGCTTTGCATAAATCATAACTGAATATACAATTCTGTATGTTTTACTGGAATAAATTGGTGAAAACTTATGAGTAGTCTTTACGCGGTAATTATTTCAACAGGGATAATAGAGTTTTTTTATATTCAGATTATTCAATTAATGAATACCGGCAGCTATTACTGTAGGAGCATATAAAATATTTATTGATTAAAAACAGGGTACGGTTAATTTTTGATTATATCCGGAACTGATGAATTACATTTCCCGGATTTTTATCAATAACATAATTCAGGCAGTAAGGAATTTTAAAAATGGATAATTTTAAAGTAACCTATGATCTTTTTCTCGAGATGAGCTATAAGCTACTTGAACAGGTTGAGAAAAAGAAAGATGAGTATAAGGCAATTCTCTGTCCGTTGCGGGGGGGCTTTTTCCTGTCATACTTTATGAGTCAGCATCTTGAGCTACCGATTTCCTATATTGAGATTTCATCTTACGCGGGTAAGGAACAGAGACGTTTTCAGATCGGGATCAAGCCGGAATTAATTGAAGGAAAATTTCTTCTCTGTGATGACATTTATGACAGCGGAAATACAATCAAGAAGATACATTCAATGTACCCCCAGGTGGAGTTTGATACAGTCTGCCTTGTCTCAAAAGTAAAAGAAGCGGAAGTAATATATGCAACCCTTGCCGGGAAAGAGCAGTGGGTCGATTTTTTCTGGGAAGTTATGTAGGAGGTATAAAATTATGATGAACAGAACAATATCGATATTATTATTAACTTTTATTATAATTACATGCATAATTCTCTTTTTCCCTGCGCTCATTATCTGGATTGTTACAATGCCTTTTGATAAGAGAAAAATTATTCTTCACCAGTACACATGTTTCTGGGGTGCTTTATATACATGGGTAACTCCATCGTGGAAGATGAAGGTGATAGACAGGAAAAAATTCCAGAGGGACAGGCTTTATGTTGTTGTATCAAACCACCAGTCACAGCTTGATATCCTGGTCGCATTTAATCTTTTCAGGCATTTTAAATGGGTTTCAAAGGCGGAGATATTCAGGGTGCCTTTTGTGGGATGGAATATGTATTTTAACAGGTATGTCAGGCTTATTCGCGGGGACAAAGAGAGTATTGAGCAGATGATGAAGGTAAGCGAGGAGAGGCTTCGTGAGGGGAGCTCGGTCTATTTTTTCCCGGAGGGAACGAGGTCCGCTGACGGCCATGTGAAGAAGTTTAAGCCAGGTGCGTTTATCCTGGCCCATAAACTTAAACTTCCTATTCTTCCTATTGCAATATCGGGGACAATGAAGGCGCTGCCTAAACACAGCATGAACTATCACGGTGTGCATAATCTTTATCTTAAAATTCTTGATGAGATACCGTATGAGGCTTTTGCCGGTAAGTCTATTGAGGAAACCGCTGAAATGGCAAGGGCCACGATTATAGAAGGGGTTGATTCTCTTATTAAGCTTGAGGAGAACAGTAACTGAAAAGATTATATCTGATCCGGTTTCGTCAGAATTTATATGAGAAATGTTCAGATCTTTTTTCAGTTTAAGCCCTGTTTAGATTAATGCGTTTTTAAAATCGCATAAGATGGTTTGTTCTTTTTTAAAAAAAGAGGACAAACCTTTTTTTAACTGTATTATATTAATACACCCGTTTAAAAGCCTCTTGTAGTAATGGGAGTTGTTTATGGATCCGATAACAGACAAAATTTTAATTATAAGCCGGGACACAAAGGGCCTGCTGCATGAATCTGCCATTCTTAAAAAGAATGGCTTCAGTGTCTGCCCTGTTGTAATATCCGGCGGAGATATAATCATTTCCGATTTATCTGAAGGGGCAGGTCTGGCTTTACTTGATGTCCCCGGGCTTGAAGAACCGGCTGAAGCTGCCCGGCAGCTTAGCGGCAGGCATGGTATTCCTGTAATATTTGTTATAAAACATGATGAAGAAAAAGTTATGCCTGAACTTGAGACTGTGCCCAATTCAGGTATAATACATGCCGGTTCTGGCGAAATGGTCATAATCTCCGCAGTAAAAATAGCCCTGAGTCTTAATGACTGCACTAATAAATACAGCTATGAGTCCGCGGCCCTGCGGGAGAGTGAAGCCACACTGGAGACCCTGGTGGACAACATCCCCGTTGAGTTCTGGGCAATGGACCGTGATCTGAGATATACAATGCAGAATTTAACCAGTATAAGAAACTACGGGGATGTAAGAGGGAAAAAGATTGAAGAGCTTGATGTTCCTGACGATGTAAAGCAACAGTGGATTGAACAGGACCTTCGTGTTCTGAACGGAGAGTTGCTTAATGATGAATATATCAGAAACGTAAACGGTGAAGAGAGGTTTTATGCGAATCTTGTGTCACCGGTCTATGTTGACTCCAGGGTTGTAAGTATTGTGGGAATCGGTATTGATATTACGGAGAGAAAGGGCGTGGAGAGCGAGCTGGCCAGGGCCCTGGACGAGAAAAACGCTCTGTTCAAGGAACTGCAGCACAGGACAAAGAACAACATGGCAATCCTCAGCAGCCTGGTTGAACTTGAACTGGGCCTTGCATCAGGCCCTGAAGTGTCCGGGCACCTGGAAAGCCTTAAGAACAGGATATATCTTATAGGGATTCTCTACAATCTCCTCTATTATTCTGAAGGAGTTGATATGGTAAGGCTTGACAGGTATCTGACAGAGATAGCCGGAAATATTTCGTATGTTTATAAATCAGTTCAGGGCTATATTAAACTTGATCTGAACTTTGAACCGGTGGAAATAAACGCCAAGAGAGGGGTGTCGATCGGTCTCATCCTTAATGAGCTCCTTACTAATTCATATAAATATGCCTTTAATGATAAGAGTGACGGAGAAATAAAGGCGTCGCTCGGAAAGGATGAAGGTATAATTAAACTCACAGTCACGGATAACGGAGGGGGCTTCGGCAGAAGGTTCGGGGATGGCAAAACGGGCCTTGGAATGCTCCTTGTGGATCTTCTTGCAAAGCAGCTTAAAGGGAGCGTCAGCATCGAAACGGAAAACGGTGTATCCTGTACTGTTGCTTTTCCGGAGAATCCTGCGAAAGAGAAATGACCTGTTGAAATGCGCGATTTATATAATTACTGCTTTTAATTGCATCGCACTATCTGTCAGTTCTGAAGGGCCCCTCGTTCCCTGAATTCACCGGGAGTAACACCTGTAATCTTTCTGAAGGCCCTGTTGAAAGTGCGTATACTGTCAAAGCCTGTATCAATGGCGATCCTCGTAACAGTATCCTCTGTTTCAGTAAGTTTTCTCATAGCTTCCGCTATGCGCAGTTCATATATATAGTCACTGAGAGATTTCCCTGTGTGCTGATTGAATAACCTGCTGAAAGTATCAGGGTTCATTTCAGCGGCTTCTGCAAGGATATCCCGGTTCAGTCCCTCCATGTAGTGCTCTTTGATGAATCCGCATACAGTTCCAATCTTTACGGTATTTTCTTCACTGAGATTTTTCGGTTTTACACCTTTAAGTTTTTCCAGCAGTGAATTATAATTTCTCACAGCTTTATTGCGGAGGAGTTTAAGTTCCATATGGTTTTTTATGCGCAGTAGAAGTTCATCTGAGTTAAAGGGCTTTGTCACGTAATCTGTAGCGCCAAGGTCCAGGCCTTCAATTTTCATGAAGTGGTCAGCCCTGGCAGTGAGGAGGAGTACAGGGAGGCCTTCAAATTTTTCCTCCCCCCTGATCCATTTTAACAGCTCATGGCCGTCCATGCCCGGCATCATGATATCAGAAATTACAAGGTCGATCTCATCCGTTGATTCAAGGATTTTTACCGCTTCTTTCCCGTCCGGGGCATCATACACAATATAATTTCCACTTAGCATGTTCACAAGAAGCGCCCTGAGGTCTCTGTTGTCTTCAACAATAAGTATGGAGGGACGCTCAGAATTGAACTCATCCTGTACAGAGGGGCTTCTCTCTTCATGAAATTCAGGCTGAGCATCCAGACCCCTTATGTAAGGCATGGAGGTTTCTGCAGTTTCAGATGCGGTCTGGGGGATATTTAAATCCTCCCCGGAAAAAATAATATCGTTTCTTCCGGTGAAATGTTCCCTGCCAAGGGGGATTTTTACGGTAAAGGTTGTGCCGTGATTTTCAGGATAATCCTCAAGATATCTACTCTCAGCGGATACCTCTCCCCCGTGAAGTTCAACAAGCTCTTTCACTATTGACAGGCCGATACCTGTCCCTTCATGCCGTCTTGTAGATGTTGTATCAGCCTGGGTAAAACGGTCGAATATTGTGTCCAGTTTGTCAGCGGGTATTCCGCACCCTGTGTCCCTGAATTCAAGGATGGCATGAGTCTCATCAGACCTGACTCTAACTTCAATTTTTCCACCCGGTTCTGTGAACTTAAAGGAGTTTGAAAAGAAGTTTGAAATAACGTGCGACAGCCTCTCCCTGTCTGCATATATTTTTATCTGTCCGGATGAGATGTATGACAGGGCAATCCCCTTAAGTTTTGCCGAAGACTCCATGGCGCCGCAGAACTGTTTC
>ERZ795048.1274-NODE-1274-length-23231-cov-11.981533_pt1 | contig 23231 bp, 26 predicted proteins | sample MGYA00375132_ERZ795048 | MGnify/ENA primary metagenome ERZ795048 (study PRJEB30177, sample SAMN05720225) | activated sludge metagenome | isolation source: Anaerobic digester | place: Hong Kong | collected 2014-12-17 ... | reverse complement strand
GGAGGCCAAGTTCGGCACGATCCCCGACCACCTGCATCAACAGCTCCAAGACCGCTCTGCAAATGCAGGTCTCCGCCTGAGCAGTATCAGCTGAAGGATACGCGTCATTGCATACCTTCAAGCCCATGCGCAACACCCTGCTCCTGCTGCTTACCATGGTCCCGATCATGGCCATTGGTCAGACCCAGATCAATCCCCAGGCCGGCATCACGTTCCAGAGCCTGACCGATTCTCCCGAAGGCACCGAGTTCAAGGCGAACATCGGCTTCATCGTAGGGGGTGACATCCGCTTCGGGGATGTGTTCTACCTGCAGCCGGGTGCATTCTACGGACGGAACGTGACGGCGACGACGTTCCAGGCGACCGACCCGGACGGCAATGTCATTGCCGAGGTGGAGGACGACCTGATCCGCACCACGTTGAAGCTCAGGGGCATGCTCGGCTACAAACTGATCAACGGGGATGGCTTCAAACTGCGGGTGGCCACCGGCGTGAGCTACGACCTCCTGCTCGGGATCGACAACTCCGAAGGCAACATCGCCTGGGAGATGGACGACTTCAAGGACGGCTCCTTCAACCTGGACCTGGCCGTGGGGCTGGACATCGCGTTCCTCACCGTGGAGCCGGGCCTTTCCTATGGGCTGACCAACGTGTTCGAGGACGATCCGCTGCTGAGTGAGAACGACGCGAAATACGTGACCACCTCGCTGACCGTGGGGATCGTGCTTGGCGGGGGCAGTCGCTGACACCGCTGCCATCGGGTGGGCCCGCATTGGTACCTTGCTCCAGAAATCCCTGAACCATGCGACCTCGCGTGATCCTTTCCACCCTGGTGCTGGCCCCTGTGCTGCTGATGGCCCAGCTCCAGATCAATCCGCAACTGGGGCTGACGTTCCAGAACCTGACCGAGGAGCCGCAAGGCACCACCTACCGGGCGAACACCGGCTGGATGGCGGGGATCGACTTCCGGATCGGCTCGGCCTTCTACCTGCAGCCAGGACTGTTCTTCGGACAGAACGCCACCACCGTGGCCACAGTGGTCGGAGATACCTCGGTGACCACGGAGATCGAGGACGACCTGGTCCGCAACCTGCTGAAAGGCCGGGTGATGGTGGGCTACAAGCTCATCAACGCGGAAGGGTTCAAGCTCCGCGTGGCCGTCGGGCCCAGCTATGACTTCCTGCTCAGCGTACAGAGCCGCGACGACGTGTTCGACGTGGAGAAGGCGAACTTCAACGACGGCGTGTGGAACCTGGAGGCCGGCCTGGGGCTTGACCTGGCCATGTTCACGATCGAACCCGGAGTGGCCTTCGGGCTCAGCAACGTGTACTCGGACGATCCGGCCGTGAGCGACATCAACAGCAAATACTTCACCTGGTACCTGACCATGGGCCTGGTGTTCGGCGAAGGCCGTTGACATGCGCTCCTCCACGACCCTTGTGCTCTTGTTCGCGGCCAGTGCAGCGCTGGGCCAGCCCCCAGCGGGCTACTACGACACGGCCGCAGGCCTTTCCGGCGAACCCCTCCGGCAGGCGCTGCACGACATCATCGACGGGCACAATTCACTGTCCTACGCTCAGCTTTGGTCCGCCTTCCAGACCACCGATGTGCGGCCCGATGGCAAGGTCTGGGACATCTACAGCGATGTTCCCGGAGGTACGGCCCCCTACTCGTACACCTTCGTGAACGACCAATGCGGCACCTACAACAGTGAGGGCGACTGCTACAACCGGGAGCACACCTTCCCGAGCGACTGGTTCAACGACGCCTTCCCGATGTACACCGACCTGTTCCAGGTGATGCCCACGGACGGATTCGTGAACAACAAGCGGGGCAACCTGCCATACGGGCTGGTGGGCGCGGTGGACTGGACGTCGCAGAACGGCACGCGGACGGGCATGGCGAACGTGCAGGGCTACAGCGGAACGGTCTGCGAACCGATCGATGCCTTCAAGGGCGATGTGGCGCGCAACTACTTCTACATGCTCACCCGCTACAAGGACGAGGCCGTGAGCTGGAACAGCGACATGCTGGCGAACGGGGACCTGAGCAACTGGGCGGAATACCTGCTGCTGCAATGGCACCAGAACGACCCGGTGGACACCAAGGAACAGGCCCGCAACAACGCGGTGTTCGCGCTGCAGGGGAACCGGAATCCGTACATCGACCATCCCGAGTGGGTGGCTTCCGTGTGGGGAGCAACGGCCTCGATCCCCGACCACCAGCCCGGGGGAGGGCCCGTCCTGCGCGGTGACGTGTTGAGCTATCCGCTCGGAGGGATCCCGTCAGGGCCGGTCCGGGTGTTGGACATGCTCGGACGCCCGGTCTGGGCATCCCCGTGGTCCGGTGCGGAATTGCGGATGCCGGACCTCCCCGGTGGCACCTATCTGGTCTGGCACGGCCCGTACACCCTCCGGTTCACCCGGTAAGGGAAGCTTCCGATCCGACCGCCCTGCACTACCTTCGCCGGTGATGACCGAGCTGTTCCCGACCGTGCGCACACTGGTCCTGATGGGCGCATTCCTCCTTTCGCTGACAGGCCTTGCCCAGACCGACTCGGTGGCGACGACCACATGCCATCAGGCCGATGGGCGGACCTATCGCGGCCGCGTCACGCACAACGGCATCATGGAGGGCAATACCGAGCTCAGCTTCCGGGATGGTGCATGCCACCTCCGCGTAGGTCGCGGCTGGGGGTTCTCCCCGGGCCAGTACGCCTGCGAGCAGGAGTCCGGGGGCATGCGGGTGACCAGCAGGCTGGAGAGCCGAAGCCAGGGCCATCTGAACGTGGACGTGCTGCTGCTGGATGGTACCGTGGACGGCCATTTCGACTGGGAGAAGCCCGGCCAGCATGCCTTGCGCTTCGACCTGTCGGGCAGGATCCAGGAGGACCCGACGGTGCCTTAGTCGGCTACCACTCGCTTTGCAGCGCGGCGTTCAAGCTGCCCAGGACCCGTTCCAGGATCTCGTCGATCTCGCGCAGGTCGCTCTTCTTGTCCGTGGCCATCTTATCCTCGAGCGGGTAGGTCCCGGTGGCCGTGTACATCAGGTTCGTTAGCTTGTACCGGTATCTGCCGTCCTTCAGATCGATGGTCAGGTCGTAGGCCACGAACTTCCTGGCCCGTTGTGGGAGCGCCTCGCGGTCATGGATCGTCCACGTGTCGCCGTCCTGGGCCACGGTGGTGTGCTCCTCATCGGTATTGTAGTTCTGCTTGATCCACTTCTCGAGCTTCTCCTGGAGCGCGGCCTTGTCCGCGTTCGCGTTCTCCCCCACGTCGGTGTAGCAGAACTTGTCGGTGATGCTGTCCCTGGGGAGGATCCCCTTGCCTTTGTTCTTCTGGGCGGCCGCAGGCATCACGAACAGGGCGGCCAGGAGCGGGAGCAGATACTTGATCATGAGGTCCGGTGTTGGTCTGCTCAAGTTACGGATCTCAGTTGGCCATGGGCGAAAGCGACCAGAAGAACGACCGGGCCAGGAAGGGCTCGGCGCCGCTGGTGCGATCCACCCTCCGAACCACCGGGCGGGCGGCGAACTCGGCCACGTAACGTTCCTCCTGCCGCCAGACGTTCTGCAGGCCCAGCATCCAGGCCAGGACCAACGGACGCATGCCCCGTGAAAGGCGTTCGGTCATGCGATACAAGGTACGCCGCATGGCCGGGCCGGGGATGCGCCTGGAGGTTTGGCACGGGGCTTGCCAGATAGCGCCCGGAACCAATTCCCATGACCATGAACAAGCCGATCATGCTGCTGGCCGCCATCCTGCTCACCGCAGGGGCCGCCACCTCCCAGGTCCTGATCAACCCCCAGATCGGGATCACCTATCAGAACCTGACCGATCCCGCCGAGTTCTACGACTACAAGGCCGCCACGGGCTTCCAGGCCGGTGCCGACCTCCGCTTCGGCGACCGGTTCTTCTTTCAACCCGGGGCCTTCTTCGGACGCAACGTCACGGTGGTGAGCGTGGACAACGGAGAGACCGCCGTCGTGGAGGACGGGCTGGTGCGCACCAACCTGAAGTTCAGGGCCCAGGCGGGGTACAAGATCATCGACAACTACCAGTTCGACCTGCGCGTGATGCTTGGCCCCAGCTACGACGTGCTGTTGAGCGTGGACAACAAGGACGACAAGATCGAATGGAACAAGGGCGACTTCAACGGTGGCTCGTGGGGCATGGATGCCGGCATCGGATTCGACATGGGCTACTTCACCGTGTCCCCCACCGTGAGCTTCGGCCTGAGCCGCGTCTTTGATGACGATGTGATCGAGCTGAAGGACATCGACTCGAAGTACCTGACCTACGGCCTCACCCTGGGCTGGAACTTCGGCAACGACGACTGACGCAGACCTCCGCTGCGGCGCCCTCCTTGCCTGGCAAGGGGGGCGTCGCTATTCAGGACCTTCCTGTAGCCATCCCCGGGCATCCTCCTCCGACCGGAACACCCGCACGGGGAACCGCTGTGGGAAGTACGTGTAGAACATCTCCACCAACCGCTCCCCCAGCTCCGACCCGGCATCCCATGCCACGGCATAGGTGCATTGCTCCAGGCCCCTGTCCTGATAATGGTCGTGCGAGATCGCATCCACCTCGAAGTCGAAATCCTTCGGCAGCACCACCAACACGGGATACCGGCCACTCCCGCACAAGCTCTCCCGCGCGTCCAGGATCTGGGCGATCTTCTCCTTGTCCAAGGTCACGTTGGGCTTGAAGCGGACCTCCAAGGCCCCGTCCGGGGCCTTTCGGAGGATCGCCGCATCGGTCTCCAGTTGTTCGTTCATGGCGTTGATCAGTGGTGACAGCAAGGTAAGGACCACCACCCTCGCGGGGCTAACTTTCCGGAATGGCCCATTGGCTTAGCAAGAGCAGCTACCTGCGCGGCTGGCAGTGCCCCAAAGCGCTTTGGATGTGGAAGCACCGGCCAGACCTGCGACGACCACCCTCGCCGCAGCAGCTGGCCATCTTCGAACAAGGTACCCAGGTGGGCCTCCTGGCGCAGCAGCTGTTCCCTGGTGGGGTGGACTGTTCCCCCCGCCATCACCATGCGCAGGAGCCTGCTCTGGCGGCCACGCAGGAGGCGGTGCAGCGGGGTGTGCCAGCGATCTACGAGGCCACCTTCATGCACGAGGGCGTGCTGGCCGCCGTGGACATCCTGGCCCGCGATGGGGACGGCTGGACCCTGGTGGAGGTGAAGAGCAGCACGAGCGCGAAGGACCAGTTCCTGGAGGACTGTGCCCTGCAGTACCACGTCGTGCAAGGTGCCGGAACGAACGTGACGGGAGTGCGGCTCCTACTGATCGACAACCACTACGTGCGCCAGGGAGAACTGGAAGTGGACCGGCTCCTCACCGCGCTCGATGTGACCGATGAGGTGCTGGCGCGGCAGCCTGCGGTACGTGAACGGATCGCCTCGTTGAAAGGCACCTTGAACGATGCCATGCCCGACGTACCGATCGGCCCCCAGTGCGAGAGCCCGTATCCCTGTGAATTCAAACCGACCTGCTGGAAGGAGGTGCCGGCGCGCTCCGTGTTCCTGCTGAGCCACATCGGGAAGAAGGCCTTCGAACTCCATCATAGCGGCATCCGGGAGCTCAAGGACGTGCCTGAGGAGGCAGGTCTGTCCCCGGCACAACGGCTCCAGGTCTCCGTGGAACGGAGTGGCAGGCCCCATGTGGAGGCCGGGCCCATCCGTGACTTCGTGGCCGGACTTCGCTACCCGCTGCATCACCTGGACTTCGAGACCTTCGCCCTGGCCGTGCCACCCTTCGATGGAGTGCGCCCCTATCAGGCCATCCCCTTTCAGTTCAGTCTGCACGTGGAGGACGGACCCGGCAAGCCCCCCGGACATCTCTCCTTTCTCGCGGAGGCAGGCGGCGACCCTCGCGAGGAATTCAGCAACACCCTGCTGCGCTCCATCCGACCGGAAGGCGATATCCTCGTGTACAACCGGAGCTTCGAAGCGCGCATCATCAAGGAGCTTGCCCGCGACCTCCCGCACCACGCTTCCGCACTGCGCGGGTTGCTGCCCCGGTTGAAGGACCTGGCGCTACCCTTTGCCCGGCATTGGTACCTGGACCCGGCCATGAACGGCCGGCATTCGATCAAGAGCGTGCTGCCCGTCCTGGTCCCTGAGCTGCGCTACACCGACCTGGAGATCGGCAGTGGCGACCTGGCCAGCCTCAGCTTTGCCCAGCTCATGGCTGGCCGATACACGGGGGACATCCAGCAACTCCGGAACGCGTTGGAGGCCTACTGCACCTTGGACACACTGGCCATGGTCCGGGTGCTCCGGGTGCTCCGGGACATCTGAACCTGCCGTGCGGCTTTCCCCGGGAAGGCCTGGACCGCACCGATCATCTCCCCATTTCCCGGGCCTTCCGGATCCGGGCGGCCTGCATCAAGGCCCGTTCCAGGATCGGGTCCTTCGCACCGGGCTCCGCCATGAGTCGCAAGTGGGCCCGGGCGTTCCTTGGGTCGGAAGGCTTCGACGTGCGATCAAAGGCGATCGTGATCAGGGTGTCACCTTGGTGGAACCGGACCGGGCGGCCCTCGACCAGATCGAGGCGCCCCACCTTCACGGAGCCGGTCCTGTCCCGCACGGTGATGGACGCCCTCTGCGCCTCACCGGCCAGATGGGCCAGTCCGACCGTCAGGTCGTTGAAGACGACCGCCTCCCCCATCGCGAGTTCCGTCTTCGTGCTGGGACCGGACAAGGGCTTCCGCCCGGGGACCAACAGCGGCGCGGCCGGCCGAAGGTCCGGAAGTGCATCGTTCGCCACATAGGCTTCCGTCGCGTGGCAGCTGAACACCCCGTAGCGGAGCCGGCAGAACCCACCGTCCCCCCAGGTGGTGCCCCAGGAGTTCATGACCAGGAAGGTGCTGTCCGCATCATCATAACCGACCAGGAGCATGGCATGGCTTCCAGGCATGGGCTGCTCACAGGCCGGGCGCCAGTCCATGGGTGCGCCCTGGTCAGCCGCAGGATCACCGTACCTGAACGCGCTGTCGATCCCCATGGCGAAGGCCACCGGTTCGTTGATGGCCAGATGATAGCGCAGCATCGTGATGTCCTCCGTGGAGACCCTTAGCGGCGTCGCCATCACATGGGAACGGGCGACCGGCATGAGTGGATCGGGGACCGGCCTGGAACAGCCCCATCGGGCCGTGTCGTAGGGGAAACGGTCCCAGGTACAGCATCCCCGTTCCACCAGGATGGAGAAGATCTCCTCGAAATAGCTCCCCGAACACAGGGAGTCGGCGGTATCGGTCCCGTTCCTGGTGAGGTTGTAGGCGAATGCAGGACTGAAGACGTTCCGCGGATCGCGAAGGCCGACGCTGTCCAGGGTGCCCACCTCCCGCTGAAGGTTCTCCTGGAAGGACTTCAATCCATAGGCGAGCGCCCAGGCGATGCTGGAATGCTGCCTTCCCTGATCGCCGGGAGGAGGCAGGAAGGGCCGAAGGTCCACCCGTTCGGGGAGGTGGAAGTTCCCCGGAGGTTCCGTCACGGCCTCGCTCGCGATGGAAAGCAGCCGGTCCCTGGTGGCGAGCCTGGCATCCTCCGCCCATGGCGCATGTTGTGGAAGGACGGTCGTGCCGGGCAACAGCATGAACATCAGATGGACCGGACGCAGCATAGGTCCGAAGCTACACGGAAGGCCTGGAACGGCGATGCCCGTGCTCAGGGTCTTGCCACGAGGGTGACCCTGCGGTTCTTCTGACGACCGGCCTCGCTGTGGTTCCCGGCCAGCGGTGCAAGTGGACCGCAGCCATGCGGATCGAGCCTGCCGGGATCGATGTCATGCTCCTCCACCAACGACCGGACCACTTCCGCCGCCCGGCGACGGCTCAGCCCGAGGTTGTGCTCAAGTCCTCCCGTCATGTCCGTATGGCCGACGACGAAGAGCTTGATGTCCGGCATGTTCACGAGCAGCGTGGCGACCTCCTTCAACAGCGGCAGCGAGGCCTCCTGGAGCCGGTCACTGTCGGTATCGAACAAGAGGTCCTGAAGGTCCACCCGACCTTCAGCCTCCAACCTTGCCCTCATCCAGTCGGCATCGATCCGGATCCGGTCGGTGGCCAACTGTTCCTCGACGATGATGTCGACCAGCACCACCTGCAGGTCCGCGGAGTAACGGGTGCCCCCCACCACCAGATGGGCGGGAGCACCTTGTCGTTCCATGCTTCCCGCGAGGTAGAAACCACCACCCGAGGTGCTGGAGCCCTGGAGCAGGCGGATCCCCTCACTGCTGGGGAACAGGTTGCGGCCATAATGGACACCAAGGAATTTCCGGCTTCCGATCTCCGGAGACGTGGTGCGTTCCTCCCTTCCCTCGGCGAGCACTCTACCGCCGGCCCGTTCCAAGGCCTCCCGGTAGTTCTGCTGGATCGTGAGCAGGGAAACATCGCCCTGGATGGTGTAGTACAGGCGGGTCCGGCGACCGACGACCTCCTTCCAGTCATCGATCTGCTTGTACCCGGTCACCGGTCCCAGGGCGATGGCGTAGGGCTCCTGGTCCTTCTCCTCGCAGTACTCAAGGGTGGAACCCGGAAAGCGCGACACCATCGGATGGTCCTCGCATCCTGCGCGGTCCTGGCCAAGCACCCCTGCGGGGATCAGTGCGCCAGCGATCAGCGGGACCGCCCACCAGCAACAAGGCCTCATTGCACGACGATCCTGCTCGTGCTCCGCCGGGTTCCACGGGCATCCAGCACGGTGAGCATGTAACTGCCGGCAACGAGCCCTTCGAGCGAGAACTGCGTGCCGGGACCGGACCAGGTCCGCACGACCCTTCCGGTGGCGTCGGCGAGCAGGAGCCGTGCCCGATCGGGGACGCCCGTGCCGGCCAGCCGAAGGCTTCCACCTGCCGGAACAGGGTTCGGCCACACGGTCAACGTTTCCATCGACCGGTCCGCAAGGCCTGTTCCGGAGACGAGCGGCGGCACTTTGCTGTACCACACCAACTCGATGGGGTTGAATCCATTGAAGTCCACCTCCATGAGCAACAGCCAGTACCGGTGGTCCTCGGAGACCCACCCCCATTGCACCTTGGACGTGGAGGTGGTGGTGCCAAGCACCGTGTTGTTCTGCACGCGATCGAACCGGTACCGGAGCACATTGCTGAAGGTGCCGTTGGGAAGCACGAGGGTTCCATGTCCATCCGCCACGAGGTCGATCGTGCCATCCACGGCGCCGATGAAGCCGCCCGCTTCGAACGTGCCGCTGAACACATCCGAATGGGTGTCACCAAAGGCCAGGGGCAACGACATCAGGGATTCGCTGTCGGTGGTCAGCAGGACCTTCGCGGTGTCCTCCGGTGGCGGGCCCGGAACGATCGTGCAGAGACCATCCTGCTCGAGCATGCCCGAGGTGGTGGTGTAGTACGCATGGGAGCCGTCCCAGGAGATGCCGCACAGGGACGATGTGGGGAAGTCGTTCTCCCACAGGCTGCCGACGGGATCGACGAACAGGAATTGTTCCTCGGTCTGTTCGGTCAGCCCGCTGAAGTCCCAGGTCATCATGGCACCTGCAGAGGCGTTCAAGGCCACCGTATCGATGGGGTCCGAGCAGATCCCAATGGGAACGACATCCCCAAGGATGGGCATGTTGTCCGTCGTGATGATGGGTTGTGCCGACAGGCCGCCAGGGACGAGCAGCCAGAGAAGTGTACGGTTACGGGTCATGTTCGCAGGATTCTCCCGGCAAAACAAGCCCGCTCGAGGAGGGGTGTCCAGTACCCAAATGGGTGGATCGGTCAGGCCAGCCCCTCCCTCAGCGCGGACCGGACCGCCTGGGCCCGGGTATGCACGTGGAGCTTGCCATAGATCCGCTTGATGTGGGCCTTCACCGTGTTGGGGCTGATGGAGAGGCGCTCCGCGATCCCGCGATGGTTCTCCCCATCGCACAGGCGTTGGAGCACTTCCCTCTCCCGGTCCGTGAGCCCATGGTCCTGTCGTGGCCGGAACGAATCCACCACCATGCGCGCGATCCCTGGCGTGATGGCCGACCCGCCCGACACACAGTCCCGGATCCCTTTGATCACCTCTTCAGGGGCACTGTCCTTCAGCAGGTAACCGGAGGCACCCGCGCACAGGCTCTGGAACACGCTCTGGTCGTCATCGTGAACGGTGAGCATCAGGAAATCACAACCCTCCAGGACAGGGCGCGCGCGACGCACCGCTTCGATGCCGGACATGCCCGGAAGCTGGATGTCCATGAGCACGACGTCCGGTTCATGGTCCGCCAACAGGTCCAAGGCCTCCTCCGCACTTGCGCAGGCCAGTGCGCAGCGCATGCCGGGTGTATCGTTCAGGAGTTCGACCCAGGCCGTACGGACCAGGTCATCGTCCTCCACCACGGCCACGGCGATCATTTCCGGGGTTGCCGTCATACCGTGTCCAAGTTAGGCCTTGTCCCCACGCCGCACCACGGGCATATGTAGGAGCACTTGGGTGCCATGCCCGACCGGGGCGCGAACGACCAACCTGCCCCCTGCCTTGGCGGCCCTGTGCCGCATGTTCCGCAGCCCGTGTCCGTCCCCCTCCTCCTTTCCAGGGTCGAAGCCGGCGCCATCATCGAACAGGCCGATCAGCAAAGCTCCGTCCTCCAGGGATGCCTTCAACACGCATTCGGATGCCCCGGCGTGTTTGGCGCAGTTGTTCAGGGCCTCCTTGAACAACAGGGTCACGTTCCTGCGTTCGTTCATACCCAGGACCACCTCGTCGAGCGCGGGGTCCCCGGCATCCACGCGGAAGGACGTCCGGGAGGCGGCGAACAGGGTCTCCGCGAAGGCCGCCAACCGGTCCAGGGTGTCGCGTAGTCCATCTCGTCCCGGGTCCATGCTCCAGATCAGGTCCCGCATCCCTGCGGACAATTCGCGTTGGGCTTGTTCCGCCCGTTCCAGGTGCGAGTCCACCTCGCTTCCTGGAGGGACCTTCCTTCGTGCGGAGGCCAGATGCAGGCTGATCCTGGTCAGCCGCCCTCCGGCCTCGTCATGGAAATCGGCAGCGCTGCGGCTCCGGAACGCGTCCCGCTCCTGGGCACGGGCCTCCGCCAGTTGGGCGGCCGATCGCCATTCACGCGTGGCGGCCCTTACCCGTGCACGCACCCCGAACGCTCCGGCACCGATGGCCAGCAGGACATACCCGGCATAGGCCCAGCCGGTCCGCCAGGGAGGTGGGGCCACACGCAGGGTCAGGTGGGTGCCTTCCGGATCGAACACACCATCACTGTTGGTTCCCTGGACATGGAACACATAGGTGCCCGGATCCAGGTTCGTGAAGCTGGTGGTGATGGAGGATGACCAAGCCGACCAGTCGTCCTGAAAACCTTCCAGGCGATACCTGTACCGCCCTTCGGAAGGAGCCACGAAGTTGAGCGCCGCGTAGGTGAAGCCGATCACCTTCGTTCGCCAATCGACGTCCAGGTCCGTGGTGAGATGAGCCGCCTGGTCCATTCCAGGTCCGTCGCCACCGCCAACGGTAAGCGGCCGACCATCCAACTGGATCTCCGTGATGTGCACGGGAGGTGCATGGGGGTCCGGTACGATGTCCTCGGGATGGAAGGACACCAGACCGTCCACGCTTCCGAAGCACAACAGGCCGCTGGTCGTGAGCATGCCGCCGTTCTGGTTGAACTCCTCGTTGACGAGTCCGTCCGCCCGGGTGATCACATGGTCCACCCGCCCTTTCCAAGGCAGGAAACGAGCTATGCCCTGGTTGGTGCTGATCCAGAACCTGCCTGTTGGATCCTCGGCGATCCGGTAGATGACCTCGTTCGGGAATCCCTGGCTGCGTCCGTACCGCTGGAACCGCGCCGTGCTGGTCCCGGACAACAGGTCCCGGCAGTCGTTCTCGGACAAGTTCAGCGACGCCAACCCGTTCGCCGTACCGACCCACAGGGTATCGCCTCGTTGATGGAGGCTCAGGACCATGTCGTTGCACAGGGAGGCCGGGTCCTCCGGGAGATGGGTGAACGCCTTGAACCTTCCGGTCGGGGGATCGAACAGATCGAGACCTCCGGTGGGTGTGCCGAGCCAGACATGCCCATGCGCGTCCGTATGGATCACGTACACGTAGGGATGGCTTGGTCCACGATCGTCGCCAGTGGCCGGAAAGGCCTCCCAACGGTCCTCCTCAGGCACATACAGGAGCAGACCCTGCCCTGCTGTCCCGACCCACAGGGAACCGGATGGCCCGTCGGCCAGCCCATGGACCGTCCTCGGCAGCCATTCCTTGTCGGTCCCGAACCGCCTGCATCGGAGCCGGCCCTGCTCCAGTTCGGCCAAGGCAAGTCCTCCACCGCGTGTACCCACCCACATGTTGCCCCGTCGGTCTCGATGCAGGGCGAGGAGGTGATCGGAGGGCAGCGAGACAGGATCGTTCGGATCGTGGTGGAAGCTCAACAGCGTATCGCCAGCCTTGATGTTGAGGCCCGCATGTGTACCGATCCATAGGCGTCCTTGTGGATCCTCGGCGAGCGGCCCCACACTCCGGTCGTTGAGGGTGGCGGCCGAGCCGGCCCCGCCGCGAAGCACGTTCACCGGTGGACGCACATGGTCCAGCCGGTCCAATCCCTTGTCCGTGCCTATCCAGAGTTCCCCACCCACACCCGGCAACAGGCATCGCACCTGATCATGGGCCAGGCTGTAGGGATCATTGGGATCATGCCGGTACAGGTAAGGTGGTGCGCCTCCCGGAGGAAGGTGGACGAGTCCCTGGTCCGTGCCGAGCCATCCATGGCCGTCCACCTGGCAGAACGCTCTGGGCCGGATGCCCGCCACGGCACCGGGGATGGCATCCGAACGGAGGATCATGGAGTCCCGCTCCGCGCGCGGATCGATCCGGATGAGCCCGGCACCACAGCCCACGAACAGCATCCCATCCGATACGGAGATCCCTGTCACTTCCCCAAGCTCAGGCACCGAACCGAAGGGGGAAGCGCGATGATGGGTGACCTGGAGGTCGTGGGTCGTGATGCGCGTGAGCCCGCTGTCCGTGCGCACCCAGATGGAACCATCCAGGTGCACCAGATGGTCCGTGAAATGCTCGCCACCGGAACGTTCCGCACCTGCGGCCTCCAGGATCCGGACCACCTCTCCCCCTGTTGGGTCCACGACGGCCACCCCGTTGTTCGTGGCCACCCAGATCCTGCCGTGATCGTCATGATCGACCTGGAAGACACGGCCCGATGGCAGTTCCTGCGGACCGGGACCGGCGGTGGACCGGGACCAGGTCTCCAGGACCGGATCGAACCTGTCCAACCCACCTCCGAAGGACCCCACCCAGAGGCCTCCCGCCGGGCCTTCGTGAACGTCCCAGATGAAGTTGTTGGAAGGCCCGGCATCGTGCTGGCCGCCCTGCCGATGACCAACGAACCGGGTCCCGTCATACCGGTCCAGACCATCCTGCGTGGCCACCCAGAGGAATCCCGAGCGGTCCTGGAGCAGGTCGTTCACGGAATGCTGCGAGAGACCATCAGCAGTGGTCAGATGTTGAAAATGGAGCACCGTGCGCTGGGCCACGGCCGGAAGTGCGAAGAGCGGCCACGACACGGCCCAGAGCGGGAGCCGAAGCAGGAAGTGGTGCATGGGTCCGGTGGGCTTTCAAGATAGGGTGCGGCAGGCAGTATCTTGCCGGGATGCGGACGCTGTTCCCTTTGCTGTTCGTGCTGGGACTCGTGATGAAAGTGCTTCATCTGCCGTTCCACACGGTGTTCCTCTTGGTGGTCCTGGCGGTCTGGTTGGTGTGGTCCGTCGTACGCATGGTCCGGCGACAGGGGAAGCCCGCCTCGTGGGCCGGTCTCGCCATCTGGGCCTGGTGCCTGCACCTGGTGGCCCTGCTCAAGCTCTTCCCCTTCCGAACGGTCACCCTGGCCCTGGCCCTGCTGCTCACCTTCCTTGCCCTGGTGCTGCGGATCCGCCGCAAGCCCTTCTGGTCACCCACGTTGCAGAAGCTGGCCGGGGTCTTCATCCTGGTGATGCTGGTCATGGCACAGCCCACCTCCGAACGCTTCTGGACCACCAACCTGTGGCTGAGCGTGGAGCGTGGTACGGATGCACGCAGCTGGGACAAGTACAGCTACTTTCTGACCCGTGAAGGGCATATGGACCAGGCCCTGGAAGCGAACGAACATGCCCTGGCCGCGGCCCGCGCCGCCGGGGAGGACGACCTCCTGCCCCTGCTCGAACTCCGGCGCGAGGCGATCGCCTCAGGCGACTGGCCCGGGTACGGCCCGCTGCCCCATCCGTGATCGGACGGCGTCCGCCCGCACGGGGTGGGCATGCCGCTTACTTGCCGCCCATGAAGGGCAACCCCTTCGTAAGGCCCTTCAACTGGGCGAACTCCGAGCCGATCTTGCCCAGGTCGCCGTTCAAGCCCTTGAAGGCCTCCTCGGTGAGCGAAGCCGGATCGGCGGAGAACTTGGCCATGGACCCGTTGAACCCGTCCACCAACTTGTTGAAGTCGTCATAGCGCGGCTTGATGTCCGCGGGGATCAACGACTCGTTCTGCTTCATCAGGTCGTTCCACGGCTTGACCTTGTCCAGCAGCTTGCCGCTCTTGCTCTGCAGCTTGGTGAACGCCTTGATCGCGTTGAACGCACCATCATCGGCCAGGGCGTGGGCCTGGACAGGTGCCGGGGCGATCAAGCCCACAAGGAACAGGGAAAGGGAGAGCATCAGGGTCTTCATGGCAGTTCGGGTTCGGAGTCGTTCGCAGAATTCGTAGCGCGTCGAAATTCCGAATAGTTCCCGGAACGACCGGCAGGATGCGGACCACGTGCCGAAAATGCATGATGGTGCGACTGCACGGGCTCGGTAAATTCGCCCTCCCACCTCGCTTCCATGAAGTTCCTGCTGCGCATCTGGAACGTGCTCCGTTGGGGCCTGCTGGCCATCCTCGTGATGCTGGCGCTCCTCTGGGCCTTCCACCCGCCGCTGGTACGCTGGGCCGTAAGGACCTACAGCCCGGAACACACGGGACGTCGGATCACCCTGGAACATTTCCGCTTCCACCCGCTCACCACCAGCGTGGACATACGCGGCCTGCAGGTGCTGGAGGCCGAAGGCGACAGCGTGTTCCTGAGCGTGCGCAGCCTGTACGTGAACAGTTCGCTGGTGAAGGCGCTCGGCGGGTTCTACGAGGTGAGCGCCCTGCATGTGTCCCATCCCTATGTGCGCATCGTGCAGAGCGGGACCCGGTTCAACTTCAGCGACCTGATCGACCGGTTCGCGGGCGACAGCACGCAGGCGGAGGAAGAAGCGACGACAGGCCCCGTGCGGTATGCGGTCCATGACGTGCGGGTGGACAGTCTCGCGATCGATTACTCAAGCCCCCTGTTGCCCACTCCCCTGTCCGTTGCCCATGCAGATCTGACATGCCCGCAGGTCAAGTGGGACGTTGCCCTGATCGAGGCCCTGGTGACCGCCACGTTGACCAGCGGTGCGGGCATCGAGGCCGATGTACAGGTGGACCAGGAGCGGCTCACCTACGCCGCCCACGTGCAGGCGGGTGGCATCCACTGGCGCCTGCTGGAACCGTACATCGAACCCTACATGCATCTGGCGGGCATGACCGGCACCATCGACATGGACCTGGCCCTGCGCGGCGATGCCGAGGACGACATGGACTTCGCCCTCAAGGGCGTGATCGGCACCAGCGGCTTCGGCATGCTGGACCCCGACTCGGTGAAGATCCTCGGGCTCGAACGCTTCGACCTGGTGATCGACACCGCCGACGTGAAGGCGGAGCTCTACCGGGTGCGGCGCATGGTGCTGGACGAACCGTACGTGTTCGCCGAGCTGTACGACAGTACGGACAACTTCACCCGGCTGCTCGTGGAGACGGACAGCGCCGGGTACACCGAGGCGGAGGAGGAACTGGGGTACGACCCCGAGAACCCCTTCAGCATCCTGGCCCATTACGTGAAGCTGGTGGCCGAGAACTACGCCACCATGAACTACAAGGTGGACTCGGTCGGGGTGTACGATGGCACCGTGATCTTCAATGACTTCACCCTGGAGCAGCCCTTCCACTACGAGCTGACCTACCTAACCCTGACCGCGGACGACATCAACTCGGGTGCCGAGGAACTGGTGCTGCGCACGCACGCCGTGCTGAACAAGGACGGGACCCTCGAAGCGGAGCTCGGCCTCGACCCCCATTCGCTCCGGAACATGCGCCTGGCCTACACCGTGGAGCAGGTGGGCATGCCGGACTTCGGGCCCTACACCGTGCACTACGTGGCGCACCCCATCCTGAGCGGGCGCACGCGCTACGTATGCAACACCACCATCATCGACAACCAGTTGCAGAGCGAGAACCACATCCTGGTGGAGGACTTCCAGTTCGGAAAGAAGATGGACATCACGGACGCCTACAACCTGCCGGTACGGCTGGCGGTGGGCCTCATGAAGGACAAGGACGGGAACATCGATCTGAAGGTGCCGGTGGAGGGTGACCTGGACGACCCCGAGTACAAGGTGTGGCCCATCGTCTGGCAGGTGTTGAAGAACCTGGTGGTGAAGGCCGTGACCGCACCGGCGGCCTTGATCGGACGGGCGCTCGGCGCCGACGAGGACGACCTGAAGGCCGTGCGGTTCCTGGCCTTGCAGGAAACGATCGGCCCCAAGCAGGAGAAGCCGCTCAACACCCTGACCCGGGTGGTGACCGAAAAGCCCGACCTCGCGATCGAACTGGTGCAGACCGGCGACCGCCAGGCCGAGGCCGAGGCCTATGCCATCCGCACCGCGAAGGCCGCCTACTACGTGGACAGCACGGGCCATCCGATCGACACGGCCGTGGCCGATCTGGACGAACTGCTCGAAGGCCTCGACATCCGTTCACCCGCCTTCCTGGCCTGGATGGACGCGCAGGCCGGGCCTTCGGACGCACCGATCCAGCGCCGCTGCATGCAGCTGATCGGCGAAACGAACGCGGCCACCGAGGTGGAACGGCTGTGGGCGGTCAGGCGGGACCTCGTGACCAACTACCTGTCCGTGGAAAAGGAGCTACCCGCCGGTTCCTTCCTCGTGCGCGACCGGCTGGATACCGACACCATTCCCACCATGGGACAGCCGAGCTTCCATGTGCTCTATGGAGTACGTGACGAGGTCGCCACGCAGACCCCGTAGCCCCATCATTCGCCGAGCAACGAGTGCATGACGGCTTCCGCCGCAAGGCGCGCTTTCCGGTCCAGTTCCTCCTCCGGCGTGTCATCCCCCACCTCGTACACCACCGCCGGGATGCCATGCGCCTGGGCCCAGTGCAGGGAGGTGATCGGCGCGAAGAAGGGCACCTGACGACGCGGCGTGGGCGTTCCCAGCAACGCATCGAAGCGGTCCAGCCAGCCAGGGGTGATGGTGTCGTTCGCCGTGCTGTCCTGCGGGTACAGGATGTCCTTCCACGTGCTGTGGAAATCGATCAGGTAGTTGCGTCCTCCGAGGTTCCTTTCCAGGATCGTCGAAGCGGCACGCGTCTCGGGCTGCTGCATGAGCCACCAGTCCCGGTTGATGTCCACACCGCCTCCGTTGTGCCGCCAATGCCCGCCGTCCACCCCCGTCGGGTTCATCAGCGGGATCACGGTGACGCGCCAGCGGGTCCGGAACCGCGTGGCCAGCTCGTCGTCCTCCAGGAGCCGGAGCATGAACTGACGCAGGGCCAGCGCACCGGTGACCTCCGGCGGATGCTGACGACCGAGCAGGAGAAGGCCGTTGGGACCCTCCCCGGCATGCCAGGCCCACAGTTCGTAGGGGGTCCCCTCCACCGGAGCGGCTTCACGGCCGGTCAGACCGCCCGCCTCCAACCGCATCCACCAACGTTGATCCCGCGCCACGTCGATCACCTGTTGGGCCGCCACGGTCAGGGACAGGGTATCGACCCACAGGTCCATCCGTACCCATTCGTGCAGCAGGATGGTATCCCCCGTCTGCCCGGGATGCGCGTGTGGCAAGGTGTCCGGCCCATGGAGCAGACTGTCGGGCAGGTCATGCCACTCCCCTTCAAAAAGGGAGATCTTCGGGTGGTAGCGGTGGAAGAAGTCGGTGTAGCGAAGCGTCACGGAGATCCACCGGGGCTCGTCGGCGCGCACGGCGAAGGCGTACCAGGGGCTTCCGTTCACGGGCCTGTTCTCCGGGGCGATCGTGCACACGAAGGCGGTGTCGTTCACCCGCTCCACCTCGTTCAGCCGGGCACCGGCAAAACGGTTGCTGAAATGGACGCCGCCGAAGTCCCAGGTCCGCTTCAGCTGATGGGCCACCGGTCGTGAAGCGGTCATTCGCAGCACGCTGTCCCGCCTGGTGGCATCGTCCAATTGAGCGGTCGCGCCGAAGGCATGGACCAGCAGAGGCAGAAGGAACAGCGCGCGCATGGAGCAAAGATGGGCCCTGGCCCGTGTAGCTTCGCACGGATGGCGAACTGCCTGAACTGCGGTCTGGCGTACACCGGCAACTACTGCCCCGACTGCGGGCAGGCCGCCGCCACGCGCCGGATCGACGGGAAGCTGGTGGCCGAGAACATGGCCTACCTCCTGTTCCGCTTCGACCGCGGGTTCTGGCTCACCTGGTGGCACATGACGCTGCGACCCGGACGTTTCGTGCGCGAGTTCATCGCCGGCAAACGCGCGGGTGCCTTCAAGCCCACCCAGTACCTCCTGCTCTTCTACACGTTCACCCTGATCCTGGTCGGGATCAACCACCTGGTGCACGACCTGCCCGCCGGCAGCGTGGCGGCCCCTTCACCGGACATCTACGAAAGCATCCGGAACAGCCAGCTGCTCCAACTCCTTTACTGGGTCCCCTTCCTCACCCTGTCCGCGTTCGTTGTCTTCTTCCGCTCCGGCTACAACCTGTGGGAACACCTGGTGGTGACCGGCTACGGCATCGCGCACCTGAACACGCTGTTGCTGATCACCCAGGTGTACCGGCTCTTCACCGGGCACGGGCATATCCTGCCTTCCGGGTATCGCTGGATCGTGCTGGTGCTGGCCGGCGCCTATCTCGTGGCCGTGTACGCCAGCACCTATCAACGCACCTATCGGCACATCGGGGCACGCGTGCTGGCCGGAACGCTGGCGGTGGCCCTGGCCATGACCGTGAGCCACTTCCTGAGCGACGCCTTGTTCGGCGTGTGACGGGTCAGCCCCGGACCGCGCGAAGGCCCCGGCGGATCAGCCATACGAGGAGGAGCACCCACGGTGTTCCATGCATCACCAGATCGAACCAGGCGATGGGCGGCATGCCGACGGCCCCACCGGCCACCCAGCGGAGCTTGTCCCACACGTGCGGCTCCGGCACATAGGGCGCCAGGCCCAGGGTGAGGCAGAGGAGCACGATGAACCGGATGTCGTCGAACAGGCGCGGCATGCCGCAAAGTTGATCGGAAGGTGGGTCCGGACACGGTGACCTGCCTCACGCGAACGGATGATGCCTCCTCGTTCCTTCGCTGGTCGGCACCATCGAACAGGACTTTGGTCATGTGGCGGGCTGGATCGCCCGCGTATCATGCGACAGCAACAGAACCTCCTCCATGGACATGCGCTCGGAACACAAGAAGGGGCGGGCCTTCTCCCTCTTCGCGGCCATCGTGATGCCGCTCTCCCTGGTGATCGCCTGGCTGATCTACGCCTACGTGCTGGGCGACCCCGGCAACTTCGTGGGCGGTGACCCGGAGAAGGAGCCCCTGCAGGGGAACTACCTCGGCACCATCCACAAGGGCGGGCCCATCGTAGTGCTGCTCATCGCCTTCCAGGTGGTGCTGGTGGCCTACATCGTGGAACGCTTCCTGAGCATCCGTCGGGCCGCAGGGCGAGGCGGCAACCACGATTTCGTGTTGACCGTGCGAGACTTGATCGCGGAGGACAGGACGGATGACGCCGTGAAGGCCTGCGACGAGCAGCAGGGCAGCGTGGCCAACGTGGTGCGCAGCGGCATCGCCTCCCTGCAGCACGTGGAACGGCTGGAACACCTGGACCGGGAACGGAAGACGCTCCTCCTGCAGAAGGACATCGAGGAGGCCACGCAGCTGGAGCTTCCGCAGCTGAACCGCAACATGATCGTGATCGCCACCCTGGCCAGCATCGCCACGCTGATCGGCCTGCTGGGCACGGTCACCGGCATGATCAAGGCCTTCGCGGCACTGGCCCGGGTGGGCGCTCCGGACGCCGTGGGACTGGCCTCCGGCATCTCGCAGGCGCTGGTCACCACCGCACTCGGCATCAGCACGTCCGCGGTGGCCATCGTGGCCTACAACTACTTCACCGACAAGATCGACAAGCTGGTGTACGCCATCGATGAGAGCACCTTCAGCATCGTGAACACCTTCAAGTCGCGCAGCTGACCATGCCCGCGGTACGCCCCAGGCGGCCTTCGCCCAAGCTGGACATGAACCCCATGGTGGACCTGGCGTTCCTGCTGGTCACCTTCTTCATGCTCACCACCACCTTCCGCACCGAGGAACCCGTGTTGGTGGACGTGCCCGCCTCGCATTCCGAGATCAAGCTGCCCGATGTGGACATGCTCCTGATCACCGTCTCCGAGGACGGCAGGGCCTTCGTCACCATCGAGGGCCAGGACACCCGACGCAGGGTGCTGGGCATGATGGCCGGGCACTACGGCGTCGGATTCACCGCGGAACAGCTGGACGCCTTCGGCCTGGTGGCCGGGTTCGGCGTGCCCTTGGAACGCCTGGGCGCTTGGCTGGAACTTCCGCCCTCCGAGCGCATGCGGCTGCCACAGCCCGGCATTCCCAGCGACTCCCTGAACAACGAACTGCGCGACTGGACCGTGTTCACCCGGATCGCCAACCCGCGTGTGCGCGTGGCCGTGAAGGGTGCCCGACGCGCCCCCTTCCCGCTGGTGAAGGAGGTGATGGACATGCTCGTGGAGAACAACATCAACCGCTTCAACCTGATCACGGAACTGGAGCGCAGCGTGCCCGTGGAACCATGAGCGAGGAGTTCACCCCACGCGCCCGGCGGCCCCTCCACAAGGAGGTCAGCATCGACATGAACCCGATGGTGGACCTCGCGTTCCTGCTGCTCACCTTCTTCATGCTCACCACCACCTTCAGCAAGCCGCAGGCCATGGAACTGGTGATGCCGGCCAAGCCCAAGGCGGACGAGGTGGTGGAGGAGAAGCCCATCAAGGCCAGCCGCGTGGTCACCCTGCTGATCGGACCGGACGACCGGCTGTTCTGGTACCGCGGTGTGGAGGACGTGCAGGTGAACGAGACCGGTTATGGAAAGGACGGCCTTCGCGACCTGCTCTTCCGCCTGGACGGCGAGATCGAGGACCTGGTGCTGCTGATCAAGCCCATGCGGGAATGCGTGTACGAGAACATGGTGGACATGCTGGACGAGCTCCAGATCACCGGCATGCAACGCTACGCCATGGTGCCCGAGGAACCCGGCGACCGCGAGCTGCTCGTGCAGCAGGGACTGCTCCAGGAATGACCCCATGGCACGCCACGACGACCTGACCCCGCTCCTGTACGCCGGCCGCCACACCGGTTACGGGAGCTACGTGCTGCGCGCCCGGCACGACCGGCACCTGACCTGGGGCATCCTCGTGTCCGCCGTGGTCGTGGGCGCGGTGTTCGTGGGTCCCTACCTGCACCAGCTGTGGACCCGTTCCCAGGACGAGGCCCCGATCCCGGTGCTGTACGACCGCGTGATCAACTACTCCGAGCTTTCCGCACCGCCGCCCATCGAGGCCACCACCCCCGTGGTGGAGCAGCAGCTGCCCAAGAAGCAGGTGAAGTACACCAAACCCGTGGTGAAGCCTGACGAGGAGGTGGAGGACGAGGAGCTGATGCCCACCATGGAGGAGATCCGGAACACGGCGGTCGGCGCGACCAACGTCGAAGGCGTGGGCGACAGCATCGCCTACGACACCCCACCCGTGGTGGAGGAACCACCTCCCCCGCCCCCGCGATCGGAACCCTTCACCGTGGTGGAGACCATGCCCGCCTTCCCCGGTGGGGACCGTGGCCTGATCGACTACCTCGGAAAAGAGCTGCGGTACCCGTCCATGGCCGTTCAGGCGGAGATCCAGGGCGTGGTGTACGTGCAGTTCACCATCGGGACCGACGGCCGTGTGACGGATGAAAAGGTGCTGCGTGGCATCGGCGGCGGATGCGACGAGGAGGCGCTGCGTGTGATCAAGGCCATGCCGGACTGGTCGCCCGGGGAACAGCGGGGCAACCGCGTGCCCGTGCGCATGGTGCTGCCCATCAAGTTCACGCTGAAATGAACACCTGGCGCGTGGTCGCCGAAGGCTTCAAGGTGCTCGTGTTCCTTGGGCTTGGCCTGTACCTCCTCACCTTTGCCGGGCGCTACCATGACATCCCCGACACCCTTCGCAACCTGTTCGGAGCGGCCCTTGTGGCGTACGCGGGCTTCAAGGTGGTGCGCCTGGTGGGGCTGCTGCGTGCTGGCCGCGACGACCGGATGCGGTCCGGCGACCGATGACCGCCCCCGCGAAGTGGGGATGCCACCCGGCATCCATGCCCTGGGGTCGGAGCTCGTCGAGGTGTTCAACACCCGCTATCCGGACGCCGCCGTGGTCCTGGTGGAAGCCCCGGACCGCGAGTTGGCCCGGCGCTTCGAGGATGGAAAGCTGGACCTGGTCCTCTTGCGGGCACCCGCTGAAGGGCTCCTGCCTGAAGGCGCGGACCGCACCGTGAACACGCTTGCGTGGAGCGCCCTGGTCCTTGTTCCGCAGGACAGCATCCAAGCGGAGGATGATGGAATGAACGTGCACACCACCGACAGCGCGCTGTTCCACCTCTGGCGGACCTTCGATGGGTTGCAATGGAGCTCTGACCCCGGGGGTCCGCATGAGGCCATGGACCTGGTGGCTGCCATCGGGCGGGCAAGGTCGGGCCTGCCCGTGGCGGACAGCCTGCGCGTCCGACCCTCCGCCTCCACGATCGCCGACCGGAGCTACCCCGCTGTGCACCGCATCGTGGCGCTGCACCGCCCCCGAGAAAAGGACGCCCTGCACGCCTTCCACACCTGGTCGATGAGCGAGGATGGCCAACGGGTGGTCCTGCGGGCCGGTCTTGTGCCGGGCATCGGCCCCGAACGCCGGATCGAGGTGCTCACCGACTTTCCGGAGTGATGGGTGCAGGACCATTCATCCGGGAGCGGGACCGCTCGTTCAGGACGAGTTGGTAGCCCCTTCCATCGGTCCTAGCTTGGTGGAAACGCTCCGGACATGGACCCACAACGCCGTCTCGATC
>ERZ795048.1273-NODE-1273-length-23233-cov-4.973768_pt1 | contig 23233 bp, 23 predicted proteins | sample MGYA00375132_ERZ795048 | MGnify/ENA primary metagenome ERZ795048 (study PRJEB30177, sample SAMN05720225) | activated sludge metagenome | isolation source: Anaerobic digester | place: Hong Kong | collected 2014-12-17 ... | reverse complement strand
TCATGAATCCCAAGCGTTTACTCTTTTGCCATTACTAGTTTCAGCTTCTTCTGTGGCTATTACAGCTGTCCAATTACTATTATCATCTGATACATATGTTGTGTTACTATAAAATGTCCTACCATTAAACCAATAATGCCATACTGCTATTTCGTCTAAGTCGTACTCTTGACCCAAGTCCACAGTTAAACATTGATATCCTGTTCCACTTGCTAAAGCATAGTTGTTAATTGCGCCATCAACCAAGATACTATAAGGATGGGTTGAATTTTCAGTTACTGTTCCTGTTACTGTTTTATTTTTAGCAACATTAACTCCAGCATATATAGCTTGTAACTCAACCCAAGCATTATCAGTATTACTTGTGCTTCCATTTATACAGTCTTTTATATATCTTACACCATCTAAATTAGTATTAGTTCTTGTTGGTTCATCTTCACCTAAATATGTTATAGTTGCTGAACCATTACCGTAATTAGTTCCAGCAGTCATTTCACCGTTTATAAAATAATCATTACTATAATGAATAGTGTTATATGTAGCAGTTGTTGATGACACACTTGTAATAGCACTTACCCCAGCATAACCAGATATAAATGATGAACCACCCATACCTGGTTGACCATATTCACTATAATTGGCAGAATCAATAGCTACGGCACCACCACCATAGTAGCCACCACCGCCTCCGCCGCCAGAAATGTTAGCAGTATTATAAACGGCTGAACCACCAATTCCAAATTGATAACCACTTATTTGAGTAGCATTTGCAGAAAATCCGGTTTTTTCACTAATAAGATCTCCGCCAGCTCCACCCGGCTTAGTATCATCGGCTCCTCCGCCACCTGCTGCCACCATTATACGTGAAGCTAAAGAAGTTGAGTTATTCCAATCACCTGAAACAAGTCTTATATCAGTAGCTCCACCACCAGAGCCACCAGCTTCATTATCATTATGATCCCATTCGGCGGCACCGCCGCCATTATATCCACCAGCAACCGCTACTCCTTCTAACCCATCATTCCCTTTACCACCTACATATATGTATAGTACTTCATCTTTATTTAAATATATATTCCCTTTTGTATATGATCCAGGGGCAGGACACCCGGTTCCATAATCTCCTATTCCGTAAATAGGACAAGCAATGTTACTATTACCTATACTTCCACCACCACTAGCTCCCCATAAATCTATTTCGTAATATCCAGTAGCGGGTGCTGTAAATGTTTGATAACTTCCCGTATAGGAATATGTTTCTGTGTAAGCTGTCCAATTAGCAACTATTGAAGTATCTTCGCTTCCCATTGTAAATGTTGTTCCACTAACACTACTACCAGTACCAGAAACATACCAACCATTAAAGACATACCCAGCTTTAGTTGGATTTAGTAAATATGTAGTATCTCCTTCATTAAGTTTTTGTGGACTTATACCATTCCAAGTTCCGCCATCCAAGAAAACTCTTAACATATAGAATGGTTCACCTATTTTTAAACTGGCATATTCATCATTATTAAACCAAACAACTAAACGATAAGCGGTATTATCAGTACTAGATAAAGTATTAAAATAGTCTATTGTAGTAGGATCTAAATCAGTATCATCGATATCAGCCATATCATATTTGGTTACATATATTTTATTAACATCAAAGTTATCAGTACTTGTTAAAAATTCACAATATTCACTGTTATCAGAAGTAATAGTAGAACAAGTTAGTTCTAAATAACCATCAGGCATACTAACAGTAGCTAAATAATCTAAAATGTCTATCTCTTCAAAATATTGTTTAATAAAGTAAGTTTCATATATCTCTTCCGTATTATCATATTTAGATCTTTTTCTTTCGTCTTGAAAAGATACTGAAAAAGCTTTGTATACTAAAAGAAGAGCTACAGAAAGAAATACTATCATAAAAATAGCTTCTATTAAAGCAAATCCCCTCTTTTTATTCATAGCCGTCACCTATCTTACTCATTAATTATAATAGAATATTTTATTAACTTCAAGAAAAAAGCAAAAACCATTTATTTGGTTTTTGCTTTAGTAAATAAGTCTTTAAATATTTCTTCGTAATTTTTAACTAATTTAAGTGTAATTTTTTCTTTTATTTCTTTAGGTATTTCTTCTAAATCACTTTTGTTATCATAGGGAATATAAATGGTTTTAATACCTTTATTATAAGCTCCAATAGTTTTTTCTTTAATAGCTCCTACTTTTAGAATTTCTCCAGTTAAAGTTATTTCCCCAGTCATAGATATATTATCAGCTACTGGTATTTGATATACTGCACTTAATATAGCTGTTACCATCGTAATTCCAGCACTTGTACCATCTTTTTTTACAGCACCTTCTAAAGCATGAATATGAACAGTTTTATTTTTATAGTCATTAAAATCTATTTTAAATAATTTGTTATTAGCTCTTATATAACTAGCTGCTACTTCTAAACTCTCACTCATAATTTCCCCAAGTCTACCAGTATACTTAAGTCCTCCGCCATCATAAATAACTGCCTCTATTGGTGCTACTATACCACCAGAATAAGTACAAGCTAACGCATTTACAATACCTGGTTTTTTAAATTTATACTCTTTTTTAGCATATTTAGGTAACCCTAAATACTTTTTTAAATCTTTAGTAGTTAATTTTATTTTAAGATTAGCTTTTTTAGTATTATTTTCAGTTATTACTTTGCGAACCATTTTACTTAACTGTCTTTCTAATTCTCTTACTCCAGATTCACTAGTATATTCAGTTATAATTTTTAAGATGATATTATCCGGAAATATTAATTCTTTGTTAGTAATCAAGTGTTCCTTATAAATAATTGGTAACAAATAATTTTTAGCAATATTTATTTTTTCTAATTCTGTATAAGAATTTAATTCTATTATCTCTAAACGATCTCTTAATTCTAAAGGAATGTCTACTTCAAAATTTGCTGTTAAAATGAATAATACTTTACTTAAATCAAATGGTTCTTCAATATAATTATCTACAAACATCGTATTTTGATTAACATCTAAAATATCTAATAAAGTACTAGCTGGATCACCTTTAAAGTCTTTAACCATTTTATCTACTTCGTCAATTAAAATTAAAGGATTTTTAGTATGACACTTTTTAATACCTTGTATGATTTTACCAACATTAGCCCCTAAATAAGTTCTTCTATGCCCAATAAGTTCGTTAGAATCATTTAATCCTCCCACACTTATTTTATAAAATTCTTTATTTAAAGCTTCCGCAATAGAAATAGCCAAAGTAGTTTTACCTACTCCGGGAGGACCTACTAAACAAATAATAGGGCTTACAAGATCATTATTACGATTTTTAACAGCTACATATTCGATTATTCTTTCCTTTGCTTCTTCCAAGCCATAATGAGTTTTATTTAAAGAATTAACTATCTTTTTTAAATTTGTTTCATCTTTACTATAGTTATTCCATGGTAAATGTAAAATGGTATCCAAATAATTTCTTATTATACCAGTTTCGGGACTATTAGAAGAACTTAGTTCATATTTAGTTATTTCTTTTTCTATTTTATCTTTAGTTTTCTTATTGATATCCAAAGAAGCTAGTAGTTCTTTATATCTAATTACTTCTTGTTCTTTATAATCATTTTCGCCTAATTCTTTTTTAATCTCTTTAATTTTTTCTTTTAAAATAAACTCTTTTTGACTATCTTCTAATCCTTGGCGAAGTTTCTTTTCAATTTTTTTATCTAAAGCAATTATTTCTAATTCGACGTTTAAGTCTTCAATTAATTTTTCTGCTCTTTTTAAAGGATTTAATTGACTCATATATTCTAGTTTTTTAGTAAAGGATAATGGTACAAAATTAGTTATCATATCCGTTAGTTTTTCTAAATCGTTTATACCATTTATACTACTTAAAATAGAGTTTGATAAATTAGGTGAACTATCTATATATTTGGTTAATACAGAAAGTAACATTTTAGTTTTAGCTTTTTCTTCAACTTCTTTAAATTTAGGTAATTCAATCTTGGTAACAGAAGCTCCTAAAATATCTAGTTCTCCTTTGTAATTGTAATATTCGTTTACTTTTACTCTCTCCAAACCAGCTATCACAATTCGGAAATTACCATTAGGTAATTCAATTTTAGTTTTTACTTTACCAATAACACCTACTTTAGGTAAATCACCTACTTCTGGTGTTTCTTCTTTTTGATTTTTAGGGCATACTACCAATATATGATCTAAATGGTTTAAAGAAGCAATATCAATAACTCTTAAAGATATTTTATTACTTAATTCTAAACGTACTTCTTGATATGGAAGAATAATTAACCCCTTTAGTAAAATAACTGGTAGATTATTTTTCATAATTTCCTCCTTGAAGTAATTGATTTTTATTATAATCATTATTACATTTAATGTCAAAGAAAAAGCAATAAAAAAACTAGATTTTAATCTAGTTTTGACTATTTTTTAGTATCTCTATCGCTTTACGCATTTGGAGGTCATATTTAACCATGTCTATTCCACCAAATTTACTTAAAAAGTCTGCTTCTTCCATACCATAATTTTCTGCTAATTTCTTTGCTTCTTTTTTGGCTTCAGCATCTGTTATTTCCACTTTTTCTTTAATAGCTATTTCTTCTAATAAATAACGATACTTAATTCTTTTTAAAGCTTCTGGTTTCATATTAGCTTTTAAATCTTCTATTTTACTTTTCGTAAATTCTAAATATTGTTCTAATGATAAACCTTGCATTTTAAGCTGTTCTTCATATTGATGAATCATACGATGAATTTCATCATCAATGATTTCTTCATTAACTTCGACTTTCATATTAGCGCTAGCTTTTTCTAATAGGTTTTCAATATAAACGTTTTCTAATTCAACTTCTTTTTTACTCTTTAAGGCTTTTTTAATTTCTTCTTTTAAGCCTTTTTCATCAGTTATTTTTTCATAACCTAAATCAGCATAAAAAGCTTTGTTTAGTTCTGGTAAGATTCTTTCTTTTATCCCTTTTAAAGTTATTTTAAAAGTTACTTTCTTGTTTTTTAAAGCTGGCGTATAATTTTCTGGAAATTGTAAGTCTAATGTTTTAGTTTCTCCTATTTTCATTCCCACTATTCCTTCTTCAAAACCAGGTATAAAAGTTTTACTACCCAATTCTAAAGGAAAATCAGTTCCACTACCACCTTCTAAAGGTTTGCCATCTACTATTCCTTCAAAATCTATAACAGCGGTATTCCCATCTACTACTTTGCCATTATCTTTAACAACTATTTCCGCATATTTGTTTCTTAAGGTTTCTATTTCGTTATTTATTTCTTCTGCTGTTACTTTAGGTATTTCTTTTTTTACTTTTAAATTCTTATAACTACCTAATTTTATTTCTGGACGAGAAACAATTGTAAATGTAAATATAACATTCTTATCAGTTATTGTTTTAATATCTACTTTTGGTTCTATTATTGGTTCTATTTTATTATCTTTTAATAATTTTTTATAAGCTTCTTGTAAGGCTTTATCAGTTGCATCCATATAAAGTGATTCTATCCCAAATTTTTTAAGATAAACATCTTTAGGAACACTGCCTTTTCTAAAGCCATCCACTTTTACCTCTTTTTGTTTTTTCTTAAAAGTTTCTTCTAGAATACTTTCCCATTCTTTTCCTTTTAATTCTATTTCTATTTCTTTGACGTTTTTCATAAATCCTCCTTAAAGACTTTTTTATTATAATATATTAACCATTTTTATACAAGAAAAAATCGCCTTAGGCGATCTTCGTAATCTTAACTTTATAAGCTCCATTAGGACTATCTACGGAAATTACATCCCCTACTTTACGATTCATAATAGCACTACCAATTGGTGATTCATTAGATATCTTATTATTAAATGGATCGGCCTCTAAACTACCAACCACTTTATATTCAACAGATTCATCATCATCAACATAATCAATTGTTACAGTAGTTCCTACTGTAACTTTATCTTTATTAATATTATCAACTATTTTAGCATTTTCAATCATATAATCTAGCTCTTTAATTCTAGCTTCTAATTGAGCTTGTTCATTACGTGCTGCATCATAGTCAGCATTCTCTGACAAGTCTCCTAAAGCTCTAGCTTCTTGTAATGCCTTTATTACTTCAGGACGCTTATTTAATTTTAAGTCGTTTAATTCGTTTTCTATTTCCAAATAACCTTCAGGAGTTAAAAAAACTTCTTTTTTATCTGTCATTTAATATTCACCTCACAAAAAAATCGACTAGTTAAGGATACTATATTTTTGTTAAAAAGTCAATTGTTTTCTATTCTCTTTTTGAAGTCACTGAAAGCCCGTCTCCAACGTCAATAAACTCCGATTCATAGTCCTTGTTATTTTTTAAAAAGTCAACATATTCTTCGATTCTTTCTACTATCTTACGAAGATTTTCATCTTGAATATCTTTTTTGTTTTTTACATAACCATGAAAGTTTAAATTATCAGTAATAATTACTCCATTAGGCTTTAAAAAATACTTATATTTTTCAAATAAACTAAGATAATCTCCCTTAGCAGCATCTATAAAAATTAAATCATATGAAACTCCTATTAAATTTAAATCCATAGTATCTTGAAAAACAACATTTATCTTAGATTCTAACTTACATTTTTTAACATTATTTAAACATTCTATATATCTTTGTTCATCTTTTTCAATAGTTGTTACCTTAGTGTTTTCATAAGCACTAGCCATAAGAATGGCTGAATATCCTATAGCTGATCCTATTTCTAATATTTCTTTAATTTCCTTTTTTTTAATATATTTCATGATAAAAGCAATTGAGTCTTTTTCAATTATAGGTATGTTTTTTTCTTTAGCATATTCTTCCATACCTATTAATACTTCTTTCATATTCATCTACCCTTCAAATCTAGCTACTGTAGCTATATGTTCAGCATATGTTTCACTATAATATATAGTATTATCCCCTAAATAGTCCGCATAGAAATATAAGTAATCACTAGAAGTTGGTTCTAATACTGCTACTATAGACATAATTGAGGGATTACATATAGGTCCAACATTTATTTTACCAGCCATAACAGAGCTATTCCTAGTATTATAAAGACTTGTAGAGTTTAAGTCAACTTGATACAGTTTTTCACCCATGTTTTTCTGGACAGCATAATAGGTTGTAACATCACTTCCTAAAGCCATACCAATATCTAGTCTTCTTAAAAATATCCCCGCAATTAACTTACGATCAACTTCATTATTACCTTCTATTTCTACATCACTAGCTAACGATAATATCTCATGAAAAGTATAATTACTATTTGCAATTTCTTCTTTATATGGCTCTATTTTAGTACCTAAAGTATATATTAATTTATTAATAATAGTTTTAATACTAGAATCAGTATCAAAATTATAAGTATCAGGATATAAATAACCTTCTAAAGGATATAAAATGTTTTCATTTAATATTTCATCAGTAATAAACCAATATTCATTTATTAATTCATTTAAATAGGCCTTATCACTTAAAACTGCTAATACTTCCGAAGAAGTGTAAGCAAAATTTTCACTAATAACATCGGCATAATAAGTTAATCTTTTGCCTTCAATAAAAGTTACTGTAACACCTTTTTTTTCAATGGTATTCCCTTCATTTAATAACTTAAGAGTCTTCATTGTTCCATAAGAAGAAGATAATTCATAAGTACCAGCTTTAATATTATAATTAGAATTAAACTTAACATAAATTAAAGCAGCATACTCACATCTTATTAAGTCTTCTTCTTTTAAAGTTGTAATAACACTTCTAGTAGAGCTTCCCTCTTCTACGGTAAACTTTGTTAAATCTTCATTATTGTTAACAGGAGTTAGTAAAAAAAAGAATACCCCTACTCCTATAACACCTAAAGATAACAAAATTATTGTTAAAGTTAAAATTGTTTTTTTCATAAAAAATTAAGAAGGATTATCTTCTTCTCCTATCTTGTCTTGTAATTTACTAAAAATATTTTCAATTATTTGCCATTCTTTTTCGGTTTCAATTGGTTGTAAATCTTTTGATTCACCAGTTTTATCATAAATAGAAGCATACACTTTAACATTACCTGCTTCATCTAGAGTATTATCAGTATAAGCTATATAACTCTTTTTAGTTTCATCAGAATCAAAAGTAAACAAAACTTCACAATCTACTTCTTCTCCTTTGTCGTTTATAACTTTAAATACATTTTTAGTTTTTTCGTTATTTTCTTCTTTCATAACTCACCTTTTTCTATTTAAATAATTTTCTAAAATAATAGTTGCTGCCAACTTATCAATCATATTTTTTCGCTTTTTGCGACTCATATCGCCAGATATTAAGATGTTCTCAGCTTCTTTTGTTGATAATCTTTCATCTATTAAAATAACTTCCAAATTAAAATTATCTTCTAATAATTTTTTAAATTCTTTTGATCTGTTAGCCGCTTCTGTTTCGGAATTATTCATATTTTTAGGATTGCCTAAAATTATTTTAGTTATTTGCTCTTTTTTAATTATTTCCTCTAATTCATTTATTAAATCTTCTTGATTATTATATTTTATAGTTTTGTAGGGGTTAGCAATCAAACCAAGACGATCACTAATAGCGATGCCTAAAGTTTTAGTACCTAAATCTAAACCTAATATTCTCATTTTTGCTTTTTCATATATCCATCAACAAGAATTTCTAATATTTCTACCCTATCTAATTTGCATATCTTATTACGGGAATTTTTATAACTAGAAATATATCCCGGATCCCCACTTATTAGGTATCCTACTAGTTGATTAGTTGGATTATAGCCTCTTTCTTCTAAAGCTTCATATACTTCAAGCAAAGTTTCATGAATATAAGCATTTTCAATATCTTTGATGTTAAACATCATTGTTTTATCCACAATATCACTTCCCTACTTGCAATAATATTGTACCATTATTTTATCCTTTAAACAATTATTTTTTACAAGTCTTCTTATTAACATAATCAATGGCTTTTTTAGGATTTAATTTATACATTACTTTCATCATTTTTGAATCAGATCCTACATAAACTTGTAATTTGTTTTTTTCTATACCTTTTATTATATCCTTTGCCGCCTTAGAAGCTGATGTTAATTTATAATTTGTATAAGAATTAATATTTTCTAATTTCACTTTAGAATTATTTACTATATTGGTATTTATAGCTCCTGGAAAAACCACAGTTACTTTAACATTAGTATTTATTAGTTCTCCATATAAACCCTCTGAAAGCATTTTTAAAGCCGCTTTTGATACACCATAAATAGTTTGATTAGGGAAAGGAAAAAAGCCTCCCATACTAGATATATTAACTATATGTGCTTCTTTTCTAGTTAATAACTCGGGTAAAAACAATTTAATTAAATGAAGAGGTCCATAAAAGTTGATGTTCATAACTCTATTAATAGTATCCTCTTTTAAATCATTAAGACTGATAAAAGGTTGAATAATACCAGCATTATTTATTAAACCGTCTATTTCTTTTTCCTTTGCTAAACATTCTTTTTTAAATTTAATTAAACTATCTTTATTAGATATATCTACTATATAAGTAGATACATTTTTTACTTCCTTTTTTAATTTTTCTAAGCTTTTTTCATTAATATCTACAGCTATTACATGAGCTCCTTTTTTAACGAGAATTTTAGTAAGTTCTTTACCTATTCCACTCCCGGCTCCAGTAACAATTATCTTTTTGTTTTTTAATTTCATTTTCTCTTACTCTCCTAGAATAATTATAACATTTATGTATTTAAAAAGCCAAAGATTATCTTTGGCTTTTTAATAAATTATGGTTGCATAACTCCAAAGAAGACTAACCAAGCCAAGACAGTCTTAGCTACTAAACTAAGTATTATATAACCTCTTTCACCATATAAATAGTCTTTCCATTTCCCTACTTTTTTGTACTGTAAAATCATGTTAATTGGAAAACAATTAAAGAAGACAAAATAAGAAGCAAATATTGCATAAACAAACCAAGGTACTTCCGCTGGATTAGAGTTACCAAAAGCATACATAATGATTACTATCCAAGGAATAATGCCTGCTACCGATCCATAGACAAACGGTGTCCAATCTACTTTTTCTTTATCTTGATTCATTTTTTCCATCAAAAGCCCAAACAAATTCATACAAGCATTTAAACCAAACATTAATATTAATGCTCCAATGTTATAAACACCAAATAAAACTGCTATTAAGCAAATCATTAAAGATGAAGATAAAGCATATTCATACCATCTAAATTTATTAATATGATTTTTTAAATCAGCATTATATTTTTTGTTAAATATGACTATTATAAAATGAAATATGGCTGATAAAAGCAAGAAGAAACTAACAAATAAAGCAAATGGTAAAGAAAATAATTCTTTTATATCAGTAACAAGTTTCATAGAAGTATAATCAAATTTCAAAAAGTAAGAATAAATAACCGGCTTAAAAGCTGCTATTTTATCTACTTTAAAAGAAATTATCAACATAGCTATACCTTGAACTAAATGTAAGCATCCCATAACTAGATTAAAATTTTTAAGTTTTTTCATACCCACCTCCTATTCTTTTTTGTTTTTTTATATCATAAATAAACGTCACAAACAAAGTAAATACTAAAAGCTAATAAAATTGTATATAATGCAAAATATAAAATAGAAGCTTTATTTCTAAAAATATCTTTAAAAGAAAACTTGTTAAAATGAGAAAAAGATAAATAAGAATATAAGAAAGCAATAGCTAATGATTCAAATCCTACTAATACATAGTATATAAAAGCTGTCTCTTTTGTTTCTATCAAAGCTTTTTCATAATTTAAATTGTCGGTTTCATCACTATTAACAATTCCAATTGTTTCATCACTTGATATTACTTCTTCTTTATTGGGATTAGTTACACTATCAACAACGGTTTCATCCTCATTAACTGTTACAGTTATTGTTTCATCATTTTCTCCAACTGTTTCGGTTGATACTTCGTTTTCTTCGTTTTTAAATATTGCCGAAGCATTAAATTCTCTGATTTCTATTTTAGTAAAACTATATTTACCATTACCAAAACAAACTGTAAAATATAACAACACTATCAAAATAACCATTGTAATTATCATTAATATGTTTTTTACTTTCCTTTTCATAAGTCCTCCTACTATAACATTATTATATATAGTAACTTTTATTTTGTAAATTAAAATAAGTCGTCAAAAACAACTTATACTTTTCTTAAACCAGCTATTCTATAAACGCATACTTTTTCTAAGGCTGATCCACCACTATTAGCACTAAAATCATTTTCTAAAGCTACACCTATATAAGTATCATCTTCAAGATAAGATATTCTATCTAATACTCTAGTTCCATCAGCATATACCATAGTAGCAATACCACTATTATCTAAGTAATAAGAACTTAAATCCATAAAAACTCTATAAAGTGATATATACATAACAACTTCTGGATTGTTATTTGTAATAAACTCATAATCATCAGTAGCAGCACTCACTCTTTCTTTTATACTTACGGTAGATGTTAAATAACTAATTTTATCTAAATCTTCTGAAGAATTATCATCAAATGCTAAATGAATTTCAGTTTCATCATTAATATTAAATTCTTGGCTACTAGCAATATATGTATACAATAAATTATCAGTTGTATCATAAGCTTTTAACTCTATTTCCATTACTTCATCACTTGTTAAAGCTTCATTTAAGGTAACATCAGCCACAACTTCTAAATGATTTAACTCACTGGTACTAAAATCAATTTTTTTAGAAACCACTCTAGAACTATCATTTGATTCGTCATTTTTATCAACATCTTTATTATTAAAAAATAAAAAATAACCTCCTATAAATATAACTAATAAAAATAAGACTATAGTAATTATTAAAATCTTTTTCTTCATAAACTCTCCTCTACTTTTATATTTTTATTATATTATATTAAAATAATTTTGTATAGAGTAAATAAAAAAGGCTAATTACTTAGCCTTTTTGACATGTTCTCTTTATTAATTGCTGCTTTTCTACTAAAATAATCTGATCTTATAGCGGCTTTTAAAGATTCAAACCTTTGAACGCAATAACTTATAATTGCATCTTTACCTTGGCTTATTATTTCTGAAGGTATATTAGTTAGCTTGCTTTTATTTTCAACCGAAAGACCATCTATTTTAATTTCTGGATTATAAAAAGGTATAGGGGTATCAGAAGTTAAATTCGCTATAATTTCTTCAGAATTAAAGAAATGATTTTTAAAAATAAACAAAGTAACATCAAAAACGTTTATATCTTCTGAACAGCACCTGTAAAACAAAGTACTTAAAACTCCTTTTTTAATACCTAAATTTTCTAAAAATTGAATATCTTTATGCCTCATAGGAACATCAAGCATTCTTTGTATTATATCTTCCCTTGTACTTTCGCCAGAATTAGTCATAATATTTAAAATTTCACCATGACAATCTGGTGGCAAAATTTCTATAGCAATCGCATCTTCAGCTGCTCCATATGTTTGTTTTTTAAACATATCATCAGTTATTTCTGTTCCTTTTTTTACTTCTGGCAATAAATGTTTATCAGGCACCTTAAACTTTTGTCCTTTTTTATAGTTTCTTCTCATATCACTATCATTTGGTCTACCTTTTGGTTTATAAGATTCACTAAGTCTCATAAGTAATCCCCCTTATAAAATAATTTCTTATTTGTCTGTTATTATAGCACTTTTCTTAAAAAATGCAATTTTTTAACTAATAATTAATAAAATCAAAAGAATAATTGTTACTACAAATGATAGAATTCCTCCTACTAAAAACATTATTTTGAAAGCTTTGGTAGAAAAAACTTTTATTTTATTAAAATTAATTAGTGTTAATGAATGCTCCAATTCTTTTTTGTTTTTTAAATTACTAGCAAATCCTGGACTATCTGATAAGAAATGTTGAGCATAAGGAAAACAAACTACTTGGGCAGGATCTTTTTTAAATAATCCTGGATACCAAGAATTAATCTCTATATTCACTTTATTTATAGGTATATCTAAAGCTTTAACAACTTCTTGAGGATTAAACTTTAAAGAAAATATATCCCCATTATTAGATATGTTTTTGCCATACCCAATTGATAAATTACCTTCTAACCATAATCTTTGATCTAAATTATTCATCTTGCCATCTTTTAAATTAAAATCAAAAGCTAAAGAATGAGACTTATCATTTCTTTTAATATCAGCTATTAAATTACCATCATAGTCAGTGGTAATTAAGGAATTGTTACTATTAGGATTTACTAAACCATTTTTCTTATCATAACTAATAGTATTAGTATCATAATCAATAATTAACCAACTTAATAAACCAGTTTTTAAATCTTCAGCCATTATATAAAACTCTACTCTTAATCCCCAGAAAGCACTAGTATGAGCATTTATACAGCCGAAAATACAATAATATTTTGGTTTATCATCAGTAAATATTTTAGATTTAACTAATTTAAAGCCATCAGGAATTAATTTTTCGGCCATTTCTATTTCTTCTATTTCATAACAAAGAAAAGCACTATATGGTTCTACTACAAAGCCCATATAAGGAGTTTTTTTAGAAGAAGCAGAAATAAATTTTCTTTGAATACTTTTAGGTAGTAAATTATTAAAAAATTGCATAAAATGAAGTGACCCAACTTCAATTGGTTCAATTAATCTTTCTATTCCTTTAATAAATTTAAACTTTTCCATTTTCTAATCCTTTTTTATATAAATCTTCTAATAAATATATTTCTTTACTACTCATAAATAATAATACAGTATTATGATATTTAAGTAATTTATCTACTTCTTTTTCGTTTATATAATCCCCATTATCTAGTTTTTCTATTATAGTATAGGGAGTTACATTAGGATATTCTTCTGGTAGTTCTCTATCGTAAGTTATATCCATAACGTAAGCATCATCAGCTAAATTTAAACTATCAGCAAATTCTTTGGCAAATTCTTTAGTCCTTGAAAAAGTATGAGGTTTAAAAATAGCAACTATTTTTTTGTCAGGATATTTTTGTCTAGCGGCTTTAATTGTTACAGCTATTTCCGTAGGATGATGAGCATAATCATCAATAATAATATTATCTTTAATAATTGTTTCTTTAAATCTTCTTGAAGCTCCTTTAAAAGTCTTTAAATACTTTGCTACTTCTTCACTAGATATATTCTCATAATAACAAATAGTAATTACTGCCAAAGAATTTAATAACATATGTTTACCAAATAAAGGAATGTTAAAATGACCATATAAAGTACCTTTTATATAAACATCAAAACTAGTTCCATCATTACGATAATCAATATTTCTAGCTATTACATCATCATTTTTTTCTATTCCATAATAAACTATTTCTTTATTTATTTTTAATTTTCTAATATAAGGATCATTACCCCATGCTATAACTTTTTTAGTAGCATTATTAGCAAAAGATTGGTAAGCATCCATAACATCATTTATATCTTTATAATAATCAGTATGATCTAGTTCAATATTAGTTATAACAGCATACTCAATATCGTAACTTAAAAAATGGCGACGATATTCACATGATTCTAAAACAAATAAATTACTATTCTTATCTGCATAACCATGTCCATCACCGATTATATAATTACAACCAATAGTGTTTTTTAAGATGTGAGATAACATCGAAGAAGTGGTTGTCTTACCATGACATCCAGCTACCCCAATAGTCTTAAACTGACGAGTTAAAATACCAAGCATTTCTTGATATTCATAATTTTCTAAACCCATAGCTATTACTCTAGCCATTTCTGGGTGATTATCTCTTATAGCTGGGCTTCTAACTATAATAGTATCTTTAGTTAATTCATATTCTAAAGGTGTGGTATATATTTTTATATTTCTTTTACTTAATTCATCTTCCGTAAAACGATGATCTTTAGCATCATCATAACCTATTACTTCATTATCTAAATCATTTAAAAGTAGTGCTAAAGCACTCATTCCCGCCCCTTTAATACCTATTAAATAATATTTCATATCATCACCATATTAATTATATCATAAAGTATTTACTTTTTTGTTATTTGAATTTAATATATTACTTATGGAGTGGTATCGAAGCGGCTATAACGAAATTGATTCGAAATCAATTGTACTTTTTTAGTACCGTGGGTTCGAATCCCACCCACTCCGCCATAAAAAAACAAAAAGACTTTTAAAGTCTTTTTTATCAAAAATAAATTACCTGTTTGTTTTTACTGTTTTAAACATTTCCCCGTGTCCAGGTATATAATCAGCTAACTCTATTAATTTCTTACGACTACTTAATAATTGTTCTTCATTTTTAAAGGGTCTGTTAAAGCAATTAAACTTTTATAATATTGCCTTATTTTATGATTCATTATTTAATGCTTCATAAAATTTATCAGTTAATTCAGGATACATATCAAGAAATTTAGGGATAGCGGTTTTAATTCCATTTTTATCCCAAGCTATAACTTTTGGGATTAAATCACTATTATCTAAAGGAATAACATCAGGTCTATTAGGATATAAATATATTTGTAATTTACCTAAAGATTCTAACTCTTTTAACCTTTGCCATACATTTGGAATATATTCTTCAGTAATTACATCTTCATCAAAAGAACTTATTACTTCTGCTATCCATTTAGTTTTATTTTGAGTAAAGTTAGCAGCAGATAATGTATACAAAGACCCAGCTAAATTAAATATTTCTTTAAATGTATCTGGTTTTCTTTCTACTAATATGATTGGATCATCTAATTTATCTGTAGCTCTTATCACATAAGATAAATCTCCCTCACCTTTATTTATAAATAATATGGATAAAGCTTTACTTAGTGTTGCATAAACCCATTCTTGTCTATGGGTTCCTACTCTTTTCTCAACTTTTTTTAATCCTGATGTTTTGCTTCCATGATAAACATAGTCCATTTATATCACCAAATAAATTATAACATAAAAAAATAACATTAAAATTATAATGCTATTTTTTAACTATAAAATTTATTGTTGTAATAATTTTTTAAGTTTCTGTCAGCTAATATTGCTGCTGATCCATTAAATGATTTTCTATGAATATATTTAATTTCTTGACCAGATTTTGGTAATATGTGTTCTTTTACATCATGACAAACTACTATTCCAATATGCATAATGTTTTGCTCATTTTCAATTTCCATCCAAAAATTATTAAAAATGGTTTCCTCTTTGGAAACAAAAATGCCCAAAGTTTCACAAACAATTCTTGCAGTTGCTTCTTCGATGGTTTCTCCTTCTTCTACTTGACCTTTATTAAGCCCCCAAATAGAAGAATCTAATCCACTAATATTTCTAGTTAACAATATTCTATCATCATTATCCACTATAATTAAACTTATTGATATCGGCATTTTCTTGCTTGATCTTACAGCATTTTGTGATATATGTTCATCTAAAACATAGTTTTGATTTTTATAAAACTTATGAATATTACCGACAGTCCCCAAAAATAATTTGCCTGGCAAAGTTTCTTCTTTAAAATAGCTTAATTTATCGCATAAATCTGGTTCCATTATTTTTATTTTACCTTTATAACTATGAACCACCACACCAACTTGGAGCATATGTCTACTATTAATGGTTTGGCCAAGGTTTACAACTTCAATTGCTGACCTTGGAATTATTATTCCACACTCTTCTTCGCCTTCTCTTTGAGCAGCAGCTTCGATGGTTTCTCCTTGCTTTATTTTCCCACCAAATAATGCCCATGTCCCTGCACCAAAACAATTGGCTCTTCTCATCAATGGTATTGTTCCATCTTTTTGGGGAATTATTAAATTAACTCCAAAGTTTGTATCATCTTTTTCAAATACTGACATAAATTAATCTCCTAAATCAATGCGTATGATAACATAATTTGAGAAAAAAGTCACGATTCATAATTTGACATATTTTATATTTAGTTATAAAATTATTACTGCATCTGGAGGATGTTTTTATGGCAAATTATACAAGTCATGCAATAATGAGTGAACTATTATTTAATAAGCTTAAAAAAAAGAAGAAGTTTAAAGTTGATGTTAATAAAGATAACATGAAGCTCTTTTCCTTAGGTCAAGATTTAACTTTTTTAAATATAAATTGTTTCCATAACACTCATAGCATTAACTCTAAAAGATTTTTTGTGGATACTATAAAATATATAAAAACTAATAATTTAGAATATAATGAAGAAGTTATGGCTTATTTATATGGACATATAGCTCATTATGCTTTAGATATTAATGTTCATAAATTTATTAAAGAAACTATTGTTGATGTTGATAAGGTATTTTTTTTAAAACCTCATACAATATTAGAATGTAATATTGATATATATTTAGTTAAAAAATATGATAATAATTACAATTATTTAACTATTAAAAATTTTAATAGTAATAAAGTAAAAGAAATGATTAATAATACTTATACAAATGTATATGGTTATTTCTTTACTAGTAAAACCTATCTAAAAACTATTATATTTATTAAATCAATTAATGGTTTTGTTAATACTTTTTATAAAAGTAAGAAGATATTTCATTTACTTACTAAAAAAGAAAAATATATCAACAGTTACTTTTATAATTGTTTAAATAATAATGATTTATTTAATAAAAAAACAGATAAATTATTAAATGAATCTATTAAAAAAGCTGAGTTAATGATTAAATATACTAATAAATATTTATATAATAAACCTAAAGATTTATATTTAAATCTAGTATTTAATAATACTCCTTATAATGGTAAAAAAATAAGTGAAAACGAATTTATATTTAATAAGAAACTGCCACTATTTAATGAAATAAAAATAAAGTAAGCTTTGTAGCTTACTTTTCTTTTCTGATACCTTTAAATATTCCTTTAGTAACTTTATTATGCATAAATTCTCCTGTTTGAGTATTTCTTTTAACAATTTTTTTAGTTTTAGGATTATATGTTTGACTTCTATTTTTTACTGCCCCTACTCGAGCATTATCACCAACAGGTTTATTTACAGCCATAGTATCATACTCCTCTCTACTTAATAATAGCTTTTATTCTTCTAACACCAGCACTAGAAGATTCTTCTTTAATAATTTTAAATTCACCTATTTCAGAAGTATTTTGAACATGGGGCCCACCACATATTTCTTTGGATACATCCCCTATTGTATATACCTTTACTTGAGCGCCATATTTGTTTTCAAATGTTCCATGAGCACCTTCCTTTTTGGCTTCTTCGTAACTCATTTCATTACAAGTAACATCTAAATTCATATTTATATAATCATTTACTAACTTAGTAAACTCTTCTTTTTCTTCATCACTCATTTTATGATCTAAATTAAAATCAAATCTAATTCTTTCGCTAGTAATATTACAACCTTTTTGAATTATATCTTTACCATACATTTTTTGTAAAGCTGCCAACATTAAGTGGGCTAAAGTATGATATTTAGTTGTTTCATAACTATCATCTGCTAAACCGCCTTTAAAAACTCCAGCATCAATAGTTCTACTTTTTTCTTGGTGTTCTTTAAATTTGTTATTAAATCCTTCGGTATCTACTTTAAAACCATTTTCTTTAGCCAATTCCATAGTCATCTCTAAAGGAAAACCAAAAGTATCAAATAATTTAAAAGCATCACTACCATTTATTAAATTATTCTTAGAATATTTTAGAATTTTCGTAAATAGTTTTTCACCTTGTTTTAGAGTTTTATTAAATCTATCTATTTCTAAAGTAAATTCTTTTAAAATAAATTCTTTGTTAGTTGTTAATTCAGGATAGCTATCTTGATAATCATTAATAACTACTTTTACAATATCATTAATATTATTTTCAATCCCTAAATTCTTTAAATAACGGAATGCTCTTCTAATAAGTCTTCTTAAAACATATCCTTGACCAGTATTAGATGGTGTTATACCATGATAATCTCCTAAAATAAAGACAGAAGATCTAATATGATCCATTATAATTCTATAAGCTATTAAATTATCTTGATAGTTTTTACCAGATAATTTTTCAATTTTATTTTTCATATTAGTAAATAACTGGGTATCATAAACAGAATTTAAATCATTTAAAACCATTAATGTTCTTTCTAAACCCATTCCTGTATCAACATTAGGTTTAGTCAGTTTTTCAATTGTTCCATCACTTTTTTTGTTATATTCCATAAAAACATTGTTCCATATTTCTAAGTACTTACCACAAGAACAAGCAGGATTACAATTATTTGAACAAGGTTCTTTTAAAGTATCATAAAATATTTCTGTATCAGGTCCACAAGGTCCTATTCCACTACCTAGTATCCAAAAGTTATTTTCTCTTGGTAAAAAGAAAATATGACTTTCTTCTACTCCAGCTTCTAACCAAGCATTATAACTTTCCTCATCTTTTGGAAACTCATCATCACCAGCAAAACACGAAAAATAAAGACGATCTTTATCTAAATTTAAATATTTAGGACTAGTTAAAAATTCATAGCTGAATTTTATAGATTCTTTTTTAAAATAGTCTCCCAAGCTCCAATTACCAAGCATTTCAAAAAAAGTTAAATGAGAAGCATCTCCCACTTCATCTATATCACCAGTTCTTAAACACTTTTGAACATCAACAAGTCTTTTTCCACCTGGATGATGCTCACCTAGTAAATAAGGCACCAAAGGATGCATCCCTGCTGATGTAAATAAAACAGTTGGATCATTTTCGGGTACTATAGAAGCACTAGGTATTAAAGTGTGATCTTTTTCTTTAAAAAAAGTAAAATACATTTCCAATAAATCTTTTCTTGTTACATTTTTCATCTTATTTTATTCCTTCTAGGATATTTATTATATCTTCTTTAAATTTATCTTGATTATCATTAATAATTTCATAATCAAAATCATGATAATTATCTAAAGCCACTTCACTAGCATGAAGTTTTTGCTTTTCTGTTAATTCATTAGTAAAGTTTATTCTTTTAATATGGATAGTTAGAGCATTAGGAAACTTAGATTTAATAATTTGTATTTCTTCAGGGAATCTAACATCTTTTATAACTACAACTGGAGCATAATAATGATAGATATCAATATCATCTAATAATCTATTGGCATAAATATCTTTTTTACCTAAATGTTCTCTAACAACATCAGTTCCTAACTCTTGAAGTAAAGTACGAGGTTTGTCTTCTTCTTTACCATCCCAACCCGTAATTTCTTTAGCATACATTTTAATATATTTAGCCAAACTAGTAATAATGGTTCTAACACCTTTATTTTCATAATATTCTTTTATCATAGTAGCTGCTAAATCTTTGCCACAGCGAGCTTTTCCGCAAAGCAAAAAAACTTGTTTTTCCATTTTTTCACCTACTTAGTTTTTGATTTTTTATTAACTTCTTTAACATCTATTACTTCAGTTACTTCATTATCATAATCAAACCAATTATATTTATTCATAAAATAATTAAATAATATTTTTAATAAAGCAATTATTGGTGTAGCTAATACCATCCCCCAAATACCAAAGAAGTAGCCAAATACTATTAATCCTAACATAATAGTAACAGGATGTAATTTCATGGTCTTGCTCATAATAACTGGTTGTAATAAATAGTTTTCTAAAGCTTGAATTATTAAAATAACCACAATCGTAAAGACACCCACTGTTCCACTTTGACTGAATCCAACTAAAGCAGCAGGAATACCGCCCATATAAGGCCCAATATAAGGAATTATATCAGTTATTCCACAGAATACCCCAAATAAGTACGGTGCTTTAAGTCCAGCTATCCAAAACCCTAACGAACAAGCTACTGACATAACAGCTGCTATTAATAAAACTCCATTAACATATCGATGAAGTTGAGTACTAATTTCTTTTATTAATATTCTGGTTTCATAACGATATTTTTTAGGAAGTAAACTCATTAGATGCTTATTAGTACTATCAAAATTCAACAACATATAAAAACCAATTACCAAACCAATAGCAAAGATACCAATACCAGAAATTAAAGTAGTTACAAAATTTATTAAAGTATTAGGTAAGTCAGATGAAATATCGGTAGCAAAATTATTTAAGATTGTTAAGGTATTCTTTTTGGCTTCCACCACATAAAAACCTTCAATATTTTTAAAACTATCAAATAACTTAGTAACAAAGCTTTGGACACTGTTTAAAACATTTGGTATAGATCCAATTAAATCATTAATTTGATTAGATAAAGTTGGTATCAATAACCACAAAAACAAAAAAACTAAGCCTAAAAACAATATATACACAATAGCTGTAGATATTACTCTAGGTAAGCCTTTTTTACTTAACTTAGTAACTAGCGGATTAAATAACCAAGCCATAATAAATCCAATAAATAATGGTGATAATATTTTTAAAAACTTTAATAAGAATTCCAAAATACCAAATTCTTTTAATACTCTAATTGCTAGATATATAAAACCAACTATCATAACAAAATATAAGATTTTTAATATCTTACTAGTTAAAGTAACTACCTCATTAGTTTTTTCTTCATCTAGGGAAAACAACTTCTTTTTCACACACATCACCCTTCTATTAGTATTATAGCAAAAAAACTTTAAAAAGAAATAGAAATTATTAATTTAAATATCATCTAAAATTCTTTCTTTTAAAGTGGTTTTACGATTAATACTATAATTATTTTTTACTCCTTTTTCCAAAGATGTCTTATCACCGATTATAATTAAACTTTTTTTAGCCCTAGATACACCTGTATAAATAAGTTTATTATAAAGCATCTTACTATATGAAGGAGTTATAGGTAAAATTACGTGATTAAACTCACTACCCTGGCTCTTATGAACTGATATAGCATAAGCGTGTTTTAAATGAATTAGATCTTCTTTTTTATATGGTACATAATTGCCATCAAAATTAACTATCAATATTTCTTTAGCTTTAATATTCACCTCTAAAATATACCCTATATCACCATTAAAGACATTATGATCAACATCATTAGTTAATTGAATTACTTTATCATTTTCACGATAAATAATATCTGCCACATGTAGTTCTTTTTTACTTTTACTAGGTTTATTATAAATTCTTTGTAGTAAAACATTTAAATTATCTATCCCATTTTCACCTTTATACATAGGAGCTAGTACTATTAAGTCTTTTTCGGTAATGTTTTTTTCTAAGGCTTTCAAAACTATTTCTGCAATTCTTTCTTTTATTTTATTTGGACTTGTTTCAATAAAACTAAAATCTTCTTTAGGGAGTAAATAATCTTTGCTTAGTTTTTTATCTTTTATTTCCTTAGCTAAATAAGGTATCGAAGACTCACTCTTTTGGCGAAATATTTTACTTAAAGAAATATGGGTAAATGAATCAGTATCTATTAAATCATTTAAAATTAGTCCACTACCAACACTAGGTAATTGATTTTCATCCCCTATTAAAATTAATCTTAAATTACTATTTATTCCTCTTAATAAAGAATCAAATAAGAAAGTATCTATCATACTTACTTCATCAACAATTACTAATTCTTTATATAATTTATTATATTCATCATATTCAAAAGTATTAGACTCCTTATGCCATTTTAAGAAACGATGAATAGTCATAGCACTTCTATTAGTTACTTCCATTAACTTTTTACTAGCTCTTCCTGTAGGAGCTAATAAAGCAATACTATTAATAGCTTCTTCTTCACTATAATTATTTACTCTAACAAATACCTCTACTATAGCTTTAACAATGGTTGTTTTGCCAGTACCAGGTCCTCCAGTAATAATAGTAATATTATTATTTAAACTCTCTTTAATAGCTGCTATTTGATCTTTTGCAAACTTTATTTGCAACTCTTCTTCTACTTCTTTAATTATCTTAGTTATATTTTTAAATTCTTTTAATCTGTTATTATTTATTGCTCGTAAATTACTACTAATATTTCTTTCCATATCATAATATTCTTTTAAATAATAGCGATCATTTATTAAAACTATAACTTTTTCCTTTATTAATTCTTCTAAATAATAAGTAAAAGTTTCTTCTTCTAAAATTATTTTAAACATAGTTTTTAATCCTGTTACTATTTCTTTTAAATAATAATAGGTATCACCATTTCTAAAAGATAATCTATTCATCACTTCTAATATGCAAGATTTTACTCTAACACTATCCAAAGGAT
>ERZ795048.1272-NODE-1272-length-23234-cov-10.777859_pt1 | contig 23234 bp, 20 predicted proteins | sample MGYA00375132_ERZ795048 | MGnify/ENA primary metagenome ERZ795048 (study PRJEB30177, sample SAMN05720225) | activated sludge metagenome | isolation source: Anaerobic digester | place: Hong Kong | collected 2014-12-17 ... | reverse complement strand
AGAAGTGGGGAATTTTCTCCGCCATAAGTGGGTATTTTTATTATGCCATTCACACTGCACACAGGAGATCGCCGTATTCCGCGCTTTCGCTGAGATCGTGGAAAAGGCTGACGATCAGGTGGTGGTGATTGACACCGCACCCACCGGGCATACCCTGCTTTTGTTGGAATCCACACAAAGCTATAACCATGAAATTCAGCGTACCAAGGGGGAAATCCCCGAATCGGTGGCGCGGCTGTTGCCAAGGCTCAAATCCGACGAAACCGAGGTACTGATTGTGACCCTGCCGGAAGCAACCCCTGTTTATGAGGCGCTCCGCTTGGAGGACGATCTGAAACGGGCGGGCATCGCCGCCAAATGGTGGGTGGTCAATCAGTCCCTTTATGGCACGAACACCACCAATCCCATGCTGGCGGCAAAGGCTGCCGGTGAAGTGGAATGGCTCAATCGCATCGACGAACACGCCGGTGGCAAATTTGCCCTGATCGCGTGGAGTGCTGAAGAAATCAAGGGCGACAGTCTGCTGACGCTGTAAGGAGGGAAAATGATAAAAGTCGCATTTATTTGTGTTCATAATTCCTGTCGCAGTCAGATAGCGGAGGCGCTGGGGCGGTATCTTGCCGGTGATGCTTTTGAAAGCTATTCGGCGGGAACAGAAACGAAGCCGCAAATCAATCAGGATGCCGTGCGGCTGATGAAGCAGCTTTATGGTATTGACATGGAAGCCACACAGCATAGCAAACTCCTGTCTGATATCCCGCCTGTTGATGTTGTTATTACAATGGGCTGCAATGTCGAATGCCCATATCTACCCTGCAAACACCGCGAAGATTGGGGGCTGGATGATCCAACGGGCAAAAGCGACGAGGAATTTATTAAGGTTATAAGGCGGATTGAAAGCAATATTCTATCTCTCAAGGAAAGGCTTTATACTTTGTAGTATCCCGCTTCCGCAAATCTATCGTGAAAAGGTGCACACCCCCTGCTGAAAATGCACCCGCAAAAACAGAGATGCATCCATAAAGATAAAAAATGCACCCGCGCGGTTTTGATATGGCGGCAGTATATTGGACAGATTTTTCTGGAAAGTCCAATTTACTGCCGCTATTTCTATGCCTTGAAATAATTCTCTTCCACTTGATCTGGTGTCCGATATTTGAATTTTTGATGAGGCCTTTTATGATTGAAGAACTCTATGTATTCAGCAATAGATTGATATAACTCATCTGCTGTTTGATAAAAATGATGATAGATTTCTTCTGCTTTTAAAGTGCGAAAGAACGATTCGGCCACAGCATTATCATGGGGAGAACCGGGGTTCGAAAAGGATTGTTTTACCCGCTTATCCCTTAAATACTTTCGAAACTTATAAGAAGTGTATTGGCTGCCTTGATCGCTATGGAATATTAGATCATTAGGATACCTCCTTTTTTTATACGCATCTTTAAATGCCTCTAAAACCATAGGTGTTTCTTGATTGTTGGCGATGGAATATGATATGACTTTTCGTGAGTAAAGATCAATAATGGCACAAAGGTAATAAGGTTTATAGTTAACGTACAATGCAGTGATGTCACTGACCCAAATGCTATTTGGCCGTTCAGTGTCAAATTGTCTCTTCAGCGTATTGTTTCTGAAATTGTTTTTGGACGTGAAATTATATTTGATTTTTTTCTTAGCGGATACGCAGACGAGTTCCATTTCTTTCATTAACCGACTGACGCGCTCTGGGCTTATGCTATATCCACGAGTTAGCATAACTGCACGAATATTTTTTGAACCAATGCGTCCTTTAGCCTCGTCAAATATTTCTTTAATAATAGGCTTGTATATTTCATCTTCTTTTTCAAACAGAGTTTGCTCCGGACTTCGGAATAAATAATGATAAAAGGTAGAGCGCCTCACTTCTAAAACACGGCAACACGCATGAACACCGTACTCTTCATGCAAATTTTCTATTGCTACAAGTTTTTGTGATAATTGTGAATCGATAGTGCATTTACATTTACGCCAGATTTCAAGTTCAATTGTTAGACGATGAATTCGTTTTTTCTAAAAGATATAATCGCTGGGCAGTTATTATTTCGCCATTATCTGCTTTTATTTCACTGTATTTATGAATCCAGTTATACAATGTACTTTTAGATATACTATATTTACTACAAAGATCTATGGCCTTTTTGCCACTATGATATTCCCAAACAATGATGTGTTTCTGGTATTCTGTGTATTTCATAAAAACATCCTCTATATTATAATAGATCCATTATACCAAGAACGGTAAACGACTGGTTGATCGATACGAGACCACTAAACAACAGCTGGACACGGGTACGGATAAAAAACTGGCACGGCGGTGAAGCGCGAAAGCATGGCGCGGTTTCTTTTCGATCTCAAGCGATGGGGCGGTATCATCGAGGCTTTTGACGATGAACTATGGTACAGCACCGTGGATATAGTCACGATGGATTCTGCGGGCAACTTTACGTTTTTATTCAAGAACAGTATGAAAATCAATGTGAATATGATAGGAGATCAATGGATTAAAATATGAATGCAGGAACAAGGTTGAAGCAGACAATGGTTATTAATTTTTTGCTTAAGACTTGTCATCTGCTATGGCATGTGCTATATTATATTGTATGGAGGTGTATCTAAAATGGCTTTAAGCGAGATTCTGAAAGAAATTAGGCGGCAACTTGGGATTACCCAAGAACAGCTTGCCCACGATCTTAGTATCAGTTTCTCAACAATAAGTCGTTGGGAGAATGACCATACATCTCCAAGTCGACTGGCAAAAATACGACTTTTGGAGTATTGCAGTGATCACGATATTGCCAAAGACATAATCACGCAGCTAAAAGAATCGTGACACAGCACTAGTGACCAAAAGATCGTAAAGGAGAGTAATTATGGCCAGAGCTGATTTATTGAAAAAATTGTTTAGCAGCTTTAAAGCAGAAGACCGAGAGGCCTTCTTTAAGGTTGCCAATGATATCATTGAAGATGAAAGAAAGAAAAACCACAGTATTCTTGCCGATGAATTGAAAATGATCATTAATAATGGTTCGTCACAGCCCAGGCGGCCATTGTCAACGTATTCTACATCGGCCTATAAGGATAAGGAGCGCGAAGCTTCTTTATTCGAGGTATTATACCCCGAAAAATACTTGTCAGATATCGTTGCTGCACCGGAAATCGTTCAACAGGTGGAGCAAGTAATCAAGGAGTTTTCTAATTGGGATGTTCTGCTTAGCAACGGCGTTTATCCAACAAGGCGTGTTTTATTCTATGGGCCTCCCGGATGCGGGAAAACGCTAACGGCACAAGCTATCGCTTCTGAAATAGGGCTGCCATTGCTGTACGTACGTTTCGATGCAGTTATTTCGTCGTATTTAGGGGAAACTGCGACTAACATACGTAAAGTATTTGATTATGCAAAAAACGATAGCTTCGTTATCTTCTTTGACGAATTTGATGCAATTGCAAGAAGTAGAAACGATCGATATGAACACGGGGAAATCAAGCGCGTAGTCAACACCTTTTTACAACAGCTCGATAATTTTAAAGGAAAATCTCTTGTCATTGCTGCAACAAATTTCGAACAGTCGCTGGACTATGCAATATGGCGAAGGTTTGATAATACCCTGCGATTCGATATGCCGAGCGATGCAGAGCGCGCAAAACTATTCTCGCTTAAGCTCAAACAATTTAAGGGACCTGATTATGTTATTTCTGAATTCATGGGACATATGGCAGATTTTTCTCACTCTGATATTGAGCAAGTCTGCAATACAATAATGAAACAATGTATTCTTGATGGTCGCCGTATGTATACAAAAAAAGACGTGGAGCAAGCTGTCCTCAAACAAGAGAAGCTTGTATCGCTCCGCAAAACACAGTATTAATTCTAACGACAGGAGGTATGGCGGATGGCTGATCATATTGAAATTGTCAGAGAGGATTTAACTGCCTCATATAGATTTAGGCGAAATACTCATCCGCCACGCCCTCAATTTCGCAATCGTGGTAGTCATGGCGAGACTCTGAAAGGCGAACTATCACAAGCAATAACATCAATTTCGAATAACCGTAGGGACATTGGGATTCAAACAGACAATCTGCTTGTACTTGAAATATTGAGTGATGCTATATCCCCAGATATACTTGATAGAATGCTCAATAGTTTTCATGTGTGGTTAGTTGAAGAAGTTTCAATCCCGAACACCAATAATTCAAGGCTTGTTGTTCAATTCGAAGATCAAGCAGCTATCGATGTCTTTGAACAGGAGCGTGCGCTGTGGGAGAGTGATGATCAGTCAGATCGTGTCCTTACATATGCCCAACGGCGCGACTTATTTGCTTGTATAGAGGGAATTCGACGCGTATCGCGTGAAGACAGGTATGGACAGAGACTGAAATGGCACTTGGAGGCAGAACAACCTTTACCATCCGGAATGTTTATTGTAAATATTGATGTTTGGTACAATGGTGACAGACGTAAAATAACAGAAATTGAACGGCAAATTAGAACCGCATTAGGAACACAAGGGAGTACATTACTTGGCGATTTATTTGAGTTGCCGAGTCTATTGCTTGGCCGCGCATCTGTGAATGAGTTTACTCTTAACGCTTTGCTGGATATGGATATTATTGCCTCTGTTGATTTCCCGATGGGTACAATATCAATAGAGCAATGTGAACTATACTCTGTTGAGTTCGAACCAGTCGTTGAAGACACGTTAGACGACAATGCACCGTTAGCCACAGTACTGGATTCTGGTGTTTTTTCAGGAAATCGTTTGTTGTCTTCTCTGCTTGTAGGTGAAGAAGACTTTGACCAAACTGAAAGTACTTCTTCCGACCTTAATGGACATGGTACAGGGGTAGCTGGTATTGTTGCATATGGAAATTTTGTTAATTATACAAATACTGCTGACAGCTTTAAACCACTTGTTCGCATATGTAATGGAAAAGTGATGCATAACGAAAATGGTGCGACTCAATATGTTGAGGACAAACGTCCAGAGCAAGTAATTAAAGAAGCAATTGAATATTTTCACGAGGAATACCACTGCCGTATTTTCAATTTATCCTCTGGCGACGCAGATTATGTTTATAATGGTGGGCGGCAAATGCCTTGGGCTGAGTTGCTGGATAAATTAGCACGGGAGCTTGATATTGTCATTATTGTCAGTGCAGGTAATGTTGCCAATCCCAATATTCCTGAATTTTCATCCAGAAATGAGTTGTGGGAAAAATGCCGCGACCAGTTATTCCTTCCTGAACATAGATTAATCGATCCATCCACTACAGCGTTGGGTATTACCGTTGGTTCAATAACGAGATATTCTGAGCCTGACAATGCAAGAGCAGCTATTACACGTCTTTCAGTCGGGGATAAAGACTATCCATCGATATTTACACGAATTGGTGAGGGTGTAAATGGTGCAGTCAAGCCGGAATTTGTTGATTATGGAGGTAATTTGGCATTAGGTCAACAGACTAGAGGAACAGATCGATGGTTTGACAGAGACCGACTTCTTTTAGAGCCAACATTAAGTAATACTACAGACAAGATATTTAAAGGTTGGTGTGGGACAAGCTTTTCTGCGCCACATGTAACACATGTAGCTGCAAGATTAGAGCGTGCTCTTGAAGCGCAAATTGGTGAACCACCTTCTGCTAATCTCATCAGAGCATTAATGGCAAGTTCTGCGAAATATACGCCCGCCATGCGTAATTGGGTTGATTCCGCAAAAGATCCACTGTTTACTGGATCAAAAACTCCACGACAAGAACAACGGCTACGTTTGGTTGGTTATGGGAAAATAGATGATAGTGTGTTATTTTCTGGAGAACATCAAGTAACTCTATTCGCTGAAGATTCCTTAGACTTACGTTCTTTACATTTATATAAAATTCCTGTCCCTACTGAGTTTATTAGCATAAGAGGAAATAAGCGAATCGCAGTTGGGTTCGCATACAATCCTCCCACACGTTTAAGTAGAAAGGCATATATAGCTAATAGTTTATGGTTTGAGGTTTTTAGAAGAATAGAAGTAGATACATTACTTTCATGCATCGCAAAGAAAGAAGCCGGTGCGGACGAAGATGTGGAAAATATGATTGAAGATTTCCGAAAAAAATGCGGAGCAGCATTTGCCCCAGGTTGTACTGAGATTCAGAATTCAACATTACAACAACGAGTTTGGGAAAAAGGTGAACGTGGTGGTGCTGATTTGTTGTGGCCGGGTAATGAATCATATATTTATGTATTGGTAACAGGAAAAGAGAAATTCAAGCATCCTGATATTGGTGCACCGCAACAATATGCTTTGGCTATCACATTCTCATACGATGCTGACATAGATATTGAACTACGTCAGAAATTACAAGCTCGTGCTAAGACTAAAGTTCGTGAACAAGTCCGCGAGCGCACTCAAGTGCAGATATAAACAAAATAAGGCGGACATCTTTTTAGGACTGAAATTATTAGTTGCCCACTTTTGATCATCAAAAAATATTTTTGGGGGTATCAGCATGTTTTTTTCAGAACAATTCAACGTTGATGCTGAGTTAATAAAAGCATATGGTGCAATTGATATCTCTTTGGTTTGTGATATACCTTTGTTTATTGATCCCATGCTTATTTTCAATAGTGATAAAAAAGAATATCAAGCATTACACAAAGAGATAATACAATATTTCCATTTTTTATACACTAAAGCGAAACAGGGGTTATCCCGTAAAGAAATAAACGCATGGTTCAATTTTAGTGAGATACCAAACAATTGGTTCGGCTTTTCTTTGGTCGGAAATAAAGGGCTTGCTTTGGGAAAAAAATATGCCCAATTTCTCTACAACAATATCGAATTTGCACTTGATACGCATGGTATTTCACAAGGACAACATATTGAGAAAGCTATGTTGCTATACGAAGGTAGTGGAAAAGATAAAATAAGCGACTTAACTGTCAATCTTATTAAAAGATTTCTTTGTGAGTACACCCAAAATTTTGCAAAAGAATATATTCCTCCAAACCTATGTAAAACACTTCCCGTTGAAAAAGCATATTTTAACTATGATACAGAGAGCTTTGTAAGTAAAGAATATGTACTTCCATATGTTTTTAATCAAAACCTAAACTTTTATGCTACCATGCTACCCTATAGAACAACTGAAGAATTTAAGCGTCGCATATGTGACGCTTTTCTTTTAATTGCCAGGGTTTTCAGTATTTCATGTTGACGCATATGCATGTATGTGGTAGTATAAATATGGTAGCATATGCTACCATATTTAACAGGAGGATTCCCATGATATATGAAGAGATAACTGTTCCCATTCCAGAGAGAAAACGGATCCGTAAATCCGGAGGCCCGAAGTATGTTTATGAAGTGCTGGCAAGAAAAGGCAGATATTCAGATAAGGATATTGTTTCCTTTGTCGGAGTGCAGATAGACGATGAGTTCATGCATCCGAATGAGAAGTATTTCGAACTGCATCCGGAAAGGGATTCTGAAAAGCCTCTTGATGAAGTTACGCAATTCGACAAACAAGTGCACTTAGGAGCGCCGCTTGTATTAAGGAAGATAGCAAAGCGTGAGGGGCTGGATGCAGCCCTCAAAGAGTCCTTCCCCGGATATGATGAGCTTATGATGACCCTGTTAGAATATTATCTTTTCAGAAGAGAATCAGCATCGCAGCTATACAAGTATTACCTATATGACCACTATACTGAGCTTAACTATATTCCAAGCGAATCCAAGCTGTCCAGATTCTTCACGGAATACCTCAGCCACGAGAGGATAAGCGCCTTTCTTGAGAAGTGGATGGAATACAGATGCAGCAGGCTCCCAAACGGATCTGCAATTGACATCGCGTTTGATTCTACGAGCTTCAATATTTCCTCTGGACATGTGCTTTCTGCTGAATACGGGAAAGCGAAGGTTGACGAAGGGCTGCCCCAGGTCAATGTCGCATATTTCCTTGACCGCAAAAGCGGCATCCCTATATATTTCGACCTTTATTACGGATCGATAATTGACATGTCCCATTGCCAGGTCGCATTGGAGAAGATAAAAGCAGTAAAAAATGATTTGAAGGGTTCTTTTGTCATGGACAGAGGATACTTCTGCAGCGAGAACATTGAATACATGAGCGATAGCGGCTACCTGTTTATGTGCATGGGCAAATCAGGCAGAATGCTTGACAAGCTTATTGCAGCCAATCCCCGGGATAGCCTGTGCATGGCGCAGAATAGAATCTACAACACCATTTATGGCTTGAAGTTCAAGGGAAAACCTTTTGAGAAAAGCAGAAACGAATATTTCCTGTACCTTTATTACAATGAAGGCGATGTAGCGACGCTTGCAGCAGCAAAGCAGGATTCTATAGAATATATATCAAAGCACCTTGCAGGCAAAAAGGATGATAAGAGAAGAATCCGAAACACCTACGAGAAGATGATCAATATTGCTGTCGATGGAGATGACATCATAACCGAGTCGTCAATAAGGTATGAATATCTCGATAACTACAGAAAAGAGTGCGGATACTTCTGGATCATCTCAAATGAAGATTTATCCCTTGATGATGTTCTGGCTTCTTACAGGTACAGGGATATGATAGAAAAGCAGTTCATGTATGCGAAAAGCGGCGCTGACCTTAACAAGACATATTCCAGTGATGATGCTGCCTTTGAAGCGAAATCCTTCATGGGATTCCTGTCTTCCATATTAAGAGCAGCATTGACTGTCGGCATCAGGCCTTATGTCTTACAGTATTCATCTGAAACGAGTCAGACAGTGCTATGTGAATTGGACAAGATCAAGGCAGAATATATTAAAAGCGCATATGTTTTAAGGTATGCGCTCACATCAAGGCAGAAACAATTATTAAGCCTGTTCGATATGAATGTTACCGATGTCACCGATATGGTTAAGACTCTTGATTTTACTCGTAAAGAACTTAATCCTTAGTGCTTGGTAACATGGTAGCATAAAAGTTTAGGTCAAAAAGGAAAAATTGAATACGTTTTGCTAACCCCCTTCGACATTCTCCGCGAAGATGAGCCATCCATTAATAGAGATGATTTTTATAACAGCCATGAGCGTATTCGTGCGGCGATAGAAAATGATACTTTAAGAGCTTACGTAAATAACTATATTGGGGAAGCTGTACGGCGATATGAGGAGAATCAGAAAAGAAATCGTCGAGCTATTAAAGAAAAATCGATTCAAAAAATTGAAAAAGATGCATTTCAAGAAATTGTTAAAGAATATCCTGAACTTTACGATTATTATATTAAGTTGCGAGAAGCAGATACTGATGACATTAGACTGCAATGTATGCAAGAGCTAAATAAGCAGTTAGAGAAATTATTATTAGCTTCCAAAAACTTGATTTCTTTATTTAATCAAAATGGGTATTCAACTGATGAGAGCCAATCCGCCAGAGAGGAAGCCAAAAAACGTCTTGTTTTTTTCAAACATATTATTGAAGAGTGCGATGGCTATAAAAATTTATATGTAAAGGGAGAAAAAATAGCAAAAGAGAATGATTTGCAAAGATTATTTCGCTTTGTATGGTATGGAACAAATTACAAGGTAGATGCAGAGCCTAACAATGGCAGAGGACAAGCTGACTTTATTGTTTCAATCGGGCAAAAAAATCAGAATATTGTTGAATTTAAGCTCGCCAGTAATTCAACACTTGATCATGTATTTACGCAGGTAAAGATTTATGAAGCAGCTAACTGCTCAGATGGAAGCTTAATTGCAATTTTTTACTTTTCAGAAAGTGAATATTTAACCTCACGGCAAATAGTAATAGATGCTGGCTATGAAAATATGATTAATGACTCTATATACTTAATTGATTGCAGAAATGATAATAAGCCGTCTGCTTCAATAGCTTAAAAGAAACATCATGAACATAATAAAAAGCATATTGATGGTAGACTTATCGTGAAAAAGTGCAACCACCTTTCGGATTTGAAACCAGCAAAAGCTAAAATGCAACCAGCAAAATAAAAAATGAAACCGGAGCGGTTTCATCAAGGGTAAACGTGAAATTGTATCAATATTACCGTCATTAGACAACTATATCGCAGAAGATTGATACAATAAATGTATTCGTCTTCTGCGATATATTTTTGCCCGAAAAGCCTGTAAACACGGACATTTTCGGCGCTTTTTGTTTTCAAGTACAAAAGCCGACGACCGTGCCGAGCCTTGATTTTTGCCTTTGAAACGCCGATTTTGCACCCAACCGTCGTTTTGCCGCCGAAAAATCGTTAACGAGCAGTCATTTTGGTGCAAATCCAGGTTTTTGGTGCATTGTTTATGTGACTATTCGGTAAGAGCATAAGAAAAAAGCGCGGACGAACAACGCCCCACCGCTAGCATGATAACCAGTAGTGGGGCGTTCGTGTAAGTTACTCGATCCTTTTCGTGTCTTGTATTTGGCTAATCAGGCTCCGGGCAATCGCCTTGAGGTCTACAAATGCGATTTTAATCATGCATTCGTATTCTGACAGGCTCAGGTATATGAACTCGTCATCGGCTTTAATACTAAGCCTTTTTATTTTGAGCTCAAATCTTGTTTCCATGAAAACACCTCCTTCTATAATAGGAGATGTTTTTTTCGCGAGGCCTTAAGGCCCTAATGATATAATAGGGCGTCCTCCGCGTCCCTATTCAATTTCCGTACCGTTCATCAGCGTAAACACGAGCCGCCCGTCCGCATAGACCGTCGCTTTTTCCACGACCGCCAACCACAGGCTCTCGCTGAATTCGGTGAGCGTCCCGTGCTGCCGTTCCATCGTGTCCACAAAAGCCGTAAGCACAGTGTGCTGCTTTTTACGTGCTTCCTTCTCGGCTTTGAGTTCAGTTATCCGTTTTGACACATCGTTGTACTTTGTCACCAGCTCGTCCTGCCGTTTTTTGTATGCCTTCTGATTCTGCGCTGCCGTCGCGTTTTCGGCGATATGCTTGCGGTTCATTTCGATAAGTACCTCGGCTTCGGAATTCTTCGCGGCGATTTCCTCATCAATGGCTACGCTGTCGAAAAGGTCGGCAATTGCCAAACGGCATTCGATGATAACTTCATCGCGTATATCCTGCAGACCGTTCCACGCGGCTATAAACCGTGCCTTTATGTCGTCCTCGTTCATATGCGGCGTGGTGCATTTCTCGCCGTTTTTGAATTTGCTGTTACATTGCCATATCACACGGCGGTATTTATCGTTGGAATGCCACACTTTTGAACCGTAGAAGCCGCCGCAGTCGCCGCAAACAAGTCTCGTCGAAAAGCAGCTTTTACAGGTGTAGCTGCGCCCCAGCGCCTTGCGCCGCGCAAACTCCGCCTGTACCATATCGAAATCCTCAGGGTCGATAATGCCGTCGTGACTGTCAGTGACGTAGAATTGAGGAACCTCACCTTCGTTCGGCTTCATCTTTTTTGTCAAAAAGTCTGTGGTAAAGGTCTTTTGCAGCAGTGCGTCGCCCTTGTATTTCTCGTTTGTCAGGATACTCTCGACGACGGTGCATTGCCACTTTTCTTTGCCGCCGGGTGTCAGAACTCCCTGCGCGGTAAGATGCTTTGCAATCGCAGTGGGTGTTTTGCCTTGTAAAAACATCGTATAAATCCGGCGCACAATCTCCGCTTCCTCCGGAACGACCTGCGGCGTACCGTCCGCGCCCTTTTCGTAACCGAGAAACTGCCCATATGCCATTGACACCTTGCCGTCAGCTATGCGCTTGCGCCAGCCCCATGTGACGTTTTCCGAAATGGAGCGGCTTTCCTCCTGTGCCAAGCTGGACATTATCGTAATAAGCAACTCACCCTTGGCGTCAAATGTCCATATATTTTCCTTCTCGAAGTAGATTTCGATATTGGCATCCTTGAGTTTTCGTACTGCTGTCAGGCTGTCTACGGTGTTCCGTGCAAACCGGCTGACTGACTTCGTTACGATGAGATCAATCTTTCCGTCCAGCGCATCCTTTATCATTTGATTGAAGCCGTCGCGCTTTTTGGTGTTCGTCGCTGTGATACCCTCATCCGTATACACAAAGACGAAATCCCAGTCGGGGCGCTCCTTGATGTACTTGGTGTAGTAATCGACCTGCGCCTCGTAGCTGGAAAGCTGCTCCTCTTTCTCAGTGGATACACGGGCGTATGCGGCGACACGCCGCTGCTTCGGAACGGATACAGGAAGATTGGAAAAGCGCGATGTGACCGACGCCGGTATCATTGTAACTGTTCGCGCCATTAGCCGTTCCTCCTTGTCGCTTTTTCCCGTGCCGCCTGTCGCTTATCATCCGTCCAGCTTTCCCGCCGTGAGCGGTCTTGCCATCCGACCGCTGTCGTTTGACCGTCTTTGAAGTGAAACTCCAAAACATTGTCCGGCAGCGCGGTTATGAAATCTATACGCGCTGCAAAGGTGTCATCGTCAAAACTTCCGGTAACGAGAGCTTCGGCGCATACGGCCTTGAGTGTTTCTTCGGGTATTTGTTTTGACGCGCAGAATTTCTTGCCCTTGGTATTGAATGTGGCACATATCCATACAAAGCCGGCTTTTGAGGTTTTGCGCCGATAATTCTTTCCGCAAACACCGCACCGTATTGTTCCCGTGAATACCGTTATGGTGCCTTTTTTCACAGTGGTTTCGTTTGCCCTGCGCTCGATTTCTGCCTGTACCGCTTCAAATGTAGCACGGTCGATAATTGGCTCATGCGCTTCCTGCACAAGATACTGCGGGAGTTCGCCGTGATTGACGCGTGTTCGCTTTGTCAAGTGGTCGGTTCGGAAGGTTTTTTGCAGGAGCAAGTCTCCCGCGTATTTTTCGTTTCTGAGCATCTTTGCAATAGTGTCCTGATGCCACCCTTTACCAAAGCGCGTAGCCACGCCCATCTCATTGAGCCGGTTGGCGATAGCCTGTTTTCCAAAGCCTTCAAGATACAAAGTAAAAACGAGCCGTACCGTCTCGGCTTCCTCTGGGACGATTTCAAAAACGCCGTCCTTTGCCCTGTAACCGAGCATGGTACAGTCCCACGGTTTTCCTTCCTCGAAATTCTTCTTGATGCGCCATTTCTGGTTTTCGCTTGCCGACAGGCTCTCTTCCTGCGCGTAGGATGCGAGTATGGTCAACATCAGCTCGCCGTCGGCGCTTATACTATGGATATTCTGTTCTTCAAAGAAGACGTCCGTACCGAGCGTTTTTAGTTCCCGTACCGTCTCCAGCAGCGTGACTGTATTCCGGGCAAAACGCGATATGGATTTTGTAATGACCATGTCTATTTTTCCGGCGCGGCAATCGACAAGCAAGCGTTGAAAATTCTCGCGGCTGTCCTTGGTGCCGGTTTTAGCTTCATCCGCATAAACACCGACATATTCCCAACCACGGTGTTTTTGAATTAGCTCGCTGTAATAGCTGATCTGCGCCGCCAAGGACTGCAGCATCGCATCCTTGCCGCTTGATACGCGAGCGTATGCCGCCACGCGCTGTATGTCGAAATCTTCTCGCGGCGTAAATTTTACCCGCGCAATTTGACTGCCTGACACCTGCTTCATCTCCTTTCAGGGGTCATATATTCGCTCTAAAAGGCAGATAAATCAAGGCAATTCGCGCCATATACTACACAAAGATATGCTGTATTTGGCCGCTGTTTTTTCTTCGATTTTGGCATAATCGGCAGCAGATATATGTCCCTCGGACAGCCATTTTTTAAGTACGGCGACGACCGCCTTGTATTTCATGAGATTTGTTTTCCTGTCCAGTGTCATGCACTCGCCTCCGCTTTCTTGATGCGATGCTCGCGGAGCATTCATGACAGCAATATTTACTGTGTGGTCTACCATAAACCGTATATGACTTTCCACAGTGAACGCAGGTTTTTGTATAAAACGCTTTCTTGTTGATTTCGTTTGGATGGCTTTTCCACCACTCGTGACGGCAAGCGTCCGAACAAAACTTTCTCGGTTTCTTACCATTCATGTGTTCAAGCGGTTTCCCGCATTGCTTACAGAGGGGAACGCCGTTCTCATCCGGCGTGGCTGCGACTGTCGCATTTATATTTTGTCTGCGGCAGTAGCTTTTCACGGTATTGATGGAAAGCCCGACAACCTCAGCGATTGCCGCATATTTACAGCCTTCCGAGCGTAGCCGCATGATGGTTGATTTCTGTTCGTTGGTCATGGAAACCACCTCCTCGCTATACGGAGAAATGGAGGCAGTTTTGGGGAGGTGTTTTCTGAAAAAAGCAAAAAAGCCCGCCGAAGAAAAAAATTCTCGACGGGCTATAACTGTGGGTCAAGTAGTTGACCTGTGGTTTATTGTTTTCCGTTCAAACGCGGAATATCATTTTGTCGGAGCGTTACTCACTGTACTTGATGAAAGCATCAGTGAAGCCCGCCGCCTTAATTTTCGCGAGAAGTGCATCAGCGTTTGCCTTGACGGAAAATGCACCAAGCTGGACGCGGTAGTATTTCTTCGGCGCGGTCGGTTCGACGGGAGCAGCAGCGGCAAGCCCCGCTTTTACCTCGGCACGGAAGGTATCCATGCTCTTGCCGTGCTTCGGGAACCAGTGCATCACGTCGCCGTGATTGCTGGCAATCCCCAGCTTGTAACCCTCGCAGTGGCAGATTATGTTTTTTTCCGTCAGACTGTACAGCTTGCAGAGATACACGCAAAGCTCCACGGCTTCCTTGTAAACGGCAGAAAAATACGAGGCATCGGTCAGACCGTCCTCGCAGATTTCAAAGCCGATATGCGTATCGTTGCCGGAGCCTTTTGCACCGCTGCCGCAGTGCCAGCCGCGCATATTCCACGGCAGCGTTTGATAAGTAGCTATCGTTCCGTCAGCCAGCTTGCCGATGAAGCCATGGACGCAGACCTGTCGACCATCCGGCTTGTCCTGATTCCAGTGATTGTTGTACTGGTTCTTGCCAAGCAAACCGTCGTCGGGACCGACATAGCGTTTCAGGTTGGGGTTGTTCGCCCCGGTGGAATGCACCATGATACCCTTCGGCGTGATGGTTCTGCCCGCCTTATAGCAGGCGTTGTTGGTCAGAATGAGTTTATGCAGGTTCATTTAATTATCCTCCTTGCCAGACCTATCGTGTAATTGTTCAAGTACTTCCTTCAGTTTTGCCGGAATAGGCAGCCCCAAATGTCCGGCATTTTCAAGCATCGACACGCCCTCATTGGACAGATAAAAGAAGATGACCGCAGTACGCAGCACCCCAGCCTGCCCCAGTACTTGGACGTCGATGATGTTTCCGATACCGACCATCATAAAAATGAGCACCTTTTTGCAGATGCCCTTGAAACCTACCTCGCTGGACAGCTTCTTGTCCACAATCGCGCACATGACGCCCGTGATATAGTCGATAACCACGAATGCGATGAGCGCATAGAGAAAGCCGTCAGATCCTCCGAGAAACCAACCGAGCCAACCGCCGATAGCAGCGAGCATAAGTTGGATCCATGTCCAGATTTCTTTCATAATGAATTTCTCCCCTAATAAATAGTCACGCCGTTCAGATTTAGCTTTTCAGACGCTTTGCTGATTAAATCCGAAAGACGCGCTTTGCCTTTCCGTCCGCCGCTGTCCACGGTGAACGCCGTATAGAAACCGCCCCTGCCGAAATTGTGCGTCACATCCGTGACGGTACCGATGGTTTCGGTCTTTGCACCGCTGACAACGCGCACTTCGTCACCCATGGTGAGCTGAGGCGTGAAGATGCCAACGAAGCTCTCCTGCCTGCCGGATATGGCGATGGTCTGCGCCAACTCCTCGGCCATAGCCGTTATCTCGGTAAGAGTCGCACCGTCGGCGGCGGTTACGTAGGTCGTGCGATGTGAAGGCTGCACCCACCATTTACTTCTGGGGACAGTGGCGTAAACCGTGTTTTCCGGATCGGCGCAGGTGACGCAAACCCTGCTGACCGCTTCCGAATCGTCATATTCCACGTTGTAGCTCCAGCAGGTCTTGTCGCGCTCGAAGGTATACACGGCGGGCTGGTCGAAACGGGCATCTGTAGCGGTCGCCACGCCGATAACACCGTTAGCCGTTTCATCGACCTTCCAGCCGTCAAGCAGAGAGATGACCCGCTTGACGCCGTCCAGCATGGTGACATCCGGTTCGAAGCGTAGCTTCCACGCCTTCGCGCTGTCGCCGACAAAAAAATCCTCCACCTCGGCGAGGCGAAGAATCTCCTGCAAGTTCAGCTGAAGCGTCGTTTCTTCAAATGTATTGTCCTCATTGAAGGTCTGTTCCTTCAGCAGTTTGCCAATTGCGTTTCTGGCAGATACGGATACTTTTTCGTCCGGGTACGAGACCGAAGCGCGGTCGATATAGAAGATGCCGAGCGTGATTTCCCCGTTGCTGCCGAGGGAAAAGTGCAATTCCATCTTGGTGCCGGGTGTCACGAAAGCACGGTAGCGGTTGAGCAGTGCGCCCTTGATGTTGAGCAAGGTGCAAGACATCTGCGAGACCTCGCTGCCGATGCTGAATTTCACCGAACCGTCGATAAACGAATTTGTAATGTCGGTCGGCAGCATATACATCACAAAACGGTGGTCGCCCTCGGCGCTCCAGAACCCGTACGCACCGTAGTGCGCCACTTTTTTGATGCTCGGATACGACACCGTTTCATCAGGCGAAATCCTGCCGATTTCCGTATAGGTCAGGCTGTCATACAAACCGAGAACCGGGTCTGCTGTGCTTCCAGCCACGGTGCCGTCAGCGGTGAGGTATATGAAACGGAGCAGGTTGTCCGAGGTGTGGATTACCTGCGGATACAAGCCTGCTCCGGTATCAAGGGTATATTCAAATGTCAGCGTCATGGCGTCACCCCCGTTGCAGCTGAACCGAGTAGGTGAAGCGCAACAGATTATTCTCGGTCTTGAACGGATATTCAAGCGCAAAGCTGGCAGTAATCGCCGCGCCGTCGGCAGGCGGTGTTGTGAACTTTAGCCCCGGCACGGTCTTACCCAAAAAGAAGGTAGAGCCGAAGCTCTGACCGTCTCTTGTCGGGAAACTCTGGTAATATAAGCTGTATGTCCAGCTGTAGCTGACGCTGCCCGATACGGTTAAGGTCTCCACTTGTTTTGTTCCCGCATTGCCTGCGGCGTCAACTGTGGATGTCGGTATAGCAGTTAAACCGGTGCAAGTATCGTTTGCAATGCTGATATTCAGGGTAGCATCATTATCCGCCGCTGTTTTGGCGGTCAGCCGGACATATCTTCCGTTTGCCTCACTGATTGTAAAGAAGTCCGTGATATTGGAATTTAGCGCGAGAGCGGCGTTTACCTTTGTCGCAACAGTTGTCGATGAGTCGCCGCTTGTAACCGGCACTGAAAGGGTTATAGGCGAGTTTGCCATTCCAGCGGCCGTTACGACAACCGTTGCGTTTCCCGCAGTCCCTATAGTTCCGGTCACATAGATATTTTCCTGTTGCTTTACAGCGGCTACTCCGGCAGTCGTATTGGTCGAGGTTGAAACGGTGGTCAGCCCAGCGCAAGTCCCGTTTGACAGGGCGATATTCAAACTCGAAACGTTAGCAATCGGCGTTTTTGCGGTTAAAACAACATTTGCATCCGAAACCGACGCATCGTACAAAGCGGAAATATTCGCATTGTTTTCAAGGGCTGTTTTTATCTTGCCCGCAACAATGCTCGCCGTATCTGATGAGGCCACAGGCACGGAGAGAGTGATCGGCGAACCTGTCATGCTGCTTGATGTGACGACAACGGTGGCGTTTCCTTCGCCACTTAAAAATACTCGCCAGTACCTTGCCGAAACTTCTGTAAATTTCCAAACCTGACCCGTCCTCGAAAGCCCTGATACGTCCGTCCAGTCAGTGTCATTGGTTGAATACTGTATTCTGAGAGTATCGAGCCTTGCAGACGGTACGGTCAAAATATCAAGCTTCAGTGTGTTGCAGGCTTTTGCCGAACCGAAGTCTATTTTTATCGGGCTGACATCGCTCACCGTGCAGGAGGAAGGATACATCGTATCGTCATAACAATCCCACCAAGCTATGGGATCTCGATAGTTTCGACCTGTGTATGGCGTTTTTGTCGCAAGGTCTCCAAAGGATATTCCGGCGCTTTTGCAGGTCATCGCCGCCGTATGATAATTTTCATACCAGTCGCCGCAGTTGTTCTCCAAATCCACCGTGTAATCCGTGCCTTCAGTCATTTCCGTGTCATTTACAAAAATACGGACGGTCCCGGACTGAATCAGCGGACACTTCATACTGAACTCGGTGGTGACTCCGTCGCCCTCGCCAATGACGAGATGGTCGACCGCATAGGGCGGAAAAACGTCATGGTTCGGAAAGGTGAACGCGCCGACTCCGGCGACGCCAAGGTGCTTAACCAGCCGATTGTTGCACTCGCTGTCAAGGAATGTGGTGACGGGCAGATCATACTGATAAGTGGTTGTATTACCGGTGCCTCCTGTAAAGGAATAGCTTTTACTCCCTGAATACTTTAGCGCTAAATCCGAGGAATGCTCCACGGGGAAGCGGGAAAAGCGCACATACCCGTCCGTATTGCCGGTGAGCAGCCATTGAAGCAAAGAATTGTTTTCCGCTGGAGGATATACACCGTTTGCACCGAAGCCGGAAGGGGTACAGGTGGCATAAAAGGTTGCGGTTATATACACCACGTCCGTATCGGTTTTAGCGATGGCGATCTGATTCCCTTCGGAATCCTGTAGCATGGCATGGGACACAATGTAGTAATAAGTGCTAAGTGTGTAGGAACGCTTTCCTTCGAGCGCTACCTCTGTGATTGTACTGCCGTTGCATTCCGTAGCTTCAAGCTTGATTTGCTTAGTAGTATGCGACGTTGGATAAGCGTAGACTGTTTCCAATGTCGTCACGGCTTTTCGCGTCAGATGGGTAAAAAGAGCCGTATCCGTAACGGCAGGGGTGCCGGAACCGGTTCCGATTGAAATATAGGTCAGAAGGTCGCTTCCTATCGTCATGGGTGAGCCTGTCAGCCGAGAGTTAAAATAATAATCTGTAATGACGTTGAAGCCGACCGCCGTCTGCTTGACCTTGCCGCTTACGGCGTCGACAACCTTGACGTCAAACCGGTTATGCAGAACGGCTCTTTCTTGTATCTTCATATTGAAAACCTCCTAAATCGGTAATGTGGAAACAGGCTGCAGGCTCACAGACGAAGCCACAACCGCAATGACCGCTGTATGCGCAGGCTGGTAACAATTAATGAATATAGCCTCGTCAATCCACGCCTCTGTTGAAACTATCGAAATGCTCGCCGTTTCGTTTTCGTAGGTTTGGAAGTCTACGGTTTCGGCGGCGGCGACAGCACTCAGCGCGGGCAGGAACCATCTTTGTGAGCCCAACTTGTAATACCAGAGCGAGCGGTATTCCGGCATCGTTATGGTCACGGCTACCGTCCTGCGGATATCGGCGCTCGTATAAAGGACAAGCGCCTGTTCCTCGCTGTCATAGGCCGCAGAGGTAACGGTTACACCGGAAACGGAGAGGGTGCATTTTACCGAAAACCCCGCGTCAACGCTTCCGTTTAAAGGCTTTGTGAGATGAATTTTGAATCCGTAACAAACGAAGCCCGTCTCGCGGTTCAACTTTTCCACCGAGGCCACGGAAATTTCTTCGGTGTTTGGCGCATCCAGCAGAACATAGGGATAGGCGGTATTCCCGGATGCGTACTCCTTGTTCAGCGTGTCCAGTTCGGTTATATCGGAAATCCACATCTTCACGTTTGAAGCGTTGATATGGACTGTTTCCGGACGGACGCTCATTCCGGCATAGTTTCGGTGGGTCAGTACCAGCAGCATCCGGCCGTTATTCTGCGTCAGAAAGCCGATACGAAAATCATTGGTACGGATAACTGACAGCGTCGTGTTTCCCGTACCAAGCGTAGTGACCTCATGCTCCGCTTCCCAGACGTAACTTCCGTTTTCCTGACAGCACAGCGCCCGGTAAAACACCGAGCCGCTTTTGAGGTAGCCGATGAGCAAGCCCTGGTCAAGATCCGGTTCCACACTGGACTGCCAGCCCTTGCAAGCGGATATCTGGGAAACGCCAGTTGCAAGCAGAGAGGCATTATCGCTGTCACGCCAGACCTGAACATACAGATTCCCATCTCGTATATAAAAAACATAGGGATATTCCTCGGTTTGAAGGTAATACCATTCTTTTTCGGCGTTCATTTTCCACACGCCGTTAAACTCAATCGCCACATCGGTCGCCGCTCCGAGCGTCCACTGGTATTCCCACAGGTACTCCATGCCAGCAGGAAACTTCCGCTTATACACCTTTGCCACACCGTCGTCCAAACAGATGGCATAAGCAAGCGATAAATCGGATTCTCCGGCCGTCTGGCGCACAGCCACATCGCCGAACGCGGGAGCAATATCTTCGTGAATCGGCTCGGAGAGCAGCGAATTGACGGAGGTCTGCGTGGCTACCACGCGGAGCTTTGCCATACTGTCGGTGTTTTCGACCTTGAAGCGGTTAGCGAGTTTTTCTTTTAGCGCTGTCGGTATGCTTCTCATGGGTCGCTCACCTCGCTTACCGCAGCAAGGGTGGCTGTGACCTTATACCAGCTTGCCGCCTGATAATCAAAATCGCCGAGTTCAACAATCCTCCCTGTGAAAACACCTTGCTTTACAGAGCATTCAAGCAGCGGGACGCTGTCCTCGGCATCCATCAGCACAGTTTTCCCGGCTTCATTAACATAGAGCGTCAGCTCATAATGCACGGTCGGCGAACCGAAACGGGTCAGATACTCTGTCCCGTCAAGGGCGGTCTGCACCGTGCGGATGACCTCCTGCTTTTTTCGGAAGGTGACAAAGCGCGTGATGGTTTCGTCCGTTTCCGTATTTTTCAGATAACTCATACACGCACCTCCTGTCTGAGCCTGTCGATGATGATATCCACGACGGAGGTCATCTCGCCTTCGTTACTAACGCCCTCGACCCGGATAATGCCCGTATGTTCCACGGTTTTCTTCACGTCGAGCGAGGTGTCGTTCATCACCTTATGGATGCCGGTATTCATATCAAGGTCAAAGTCGGTTGGGATAGCGTCTGTTATATCTTTTTCAACGTCCTTCATGGCGTCGGTGAAGCCCTCGCCGATACCGAGGCCCATATTTTCACCGATTCCGGCGAATACCTTTGACGGCGAGTTGATTCCGAGAAGAGATTTTGCGCCGTCAACAATGCCGGAAAAGAAATCGGAAACCTTGTCGCTGATCCAGGAGCCAAGGGATTTGATGCCTTCCCATAGGCCCGTAACGATGTTCTTGCCGATTTCAAACACAGCGCCGACCGCTTTCCCCAGCCCGGTCACGATAGCGGCGATGATTTCCGGCAGTTTAGCCACAAGCTGCGGTATGGCTTTAATCAGCCCGACCGCAAGCTGAACGGTGAGTTCGATGCCCATTTCAATGATTTCAGGAAGGTTGTCTGTAATGAAATCAATAATAGTCGTTATGATTTCGGGGAGCGCGTCGATCAGTTCCGGCAGGGCGTTCAGCAAGCCCTCCGCCAGCCCTTTTATAATGGCGAAGGCGGCTTCGAGGATTTTGTCCATATTGTCGAGCAGCACCTGAACAATCAGGAGAATCGCTTCGACGATAGAGGGTATCAGTTCCGGCAGAGCGTCCGCTATGCCGAGTGCCAGCGTCACGATCATTTGAATCGCGGCTTCAATAATGGCGGGCAGATTGTCGATGATGCCCTGAACCAGTGTAAGGACAAGCTGCAACGCGCCTTCTGTGATGGCGGGGAGCGCGTCAATCAACCCTTCCAAGAGCGTCATGACGATGGAGGACGCGCAGTCCACGATGGTTGGCAAATTCTCGACAATCGCGTTCACGATAGCCATGACGATGTCCATGCCGACCTGTATGATTTTCGGTAGATGCTCCATGATCATGTCGGCCAGCCCGCCGACCGTGTTTCCGATGACCTCGCTGATTTTACCGAAGTCGTCTCCGGCGTCCACCAAGCCGGAGGTGAAATCGCCGAGCAGCGTGGTTCCCTCGTCCGCAAGCGTCTGAAGCTGCGGCAAGAGCACCGTACCCATCACGCGCTTGGCGGCTTCCGAGCCTTGCTTCAACCGCTGTACGGAATCGTCAAACGCACCGAGCTTTTCGATGCTCTCCTCACTGAGAACAGCGCCCATGCGTTTCGCTTCATCGGTCAGTGCGGCGATGCCCTCGCTGCCTTGGGCGATGAGGGGATTCAAGTCCTGCGCGCTCTTGCCGAATAGCTGCATAGCGAGCGCGTCACGCTCCGTTTCGTTGGAGACTCCGCCAAGTGCGTCGATGACCTCCCAATAAACGTCCTCCCTGTCTCGGAGATTGCCGTTGGCATCGGTAACCGATACGCCAAGCCGTGCGTACGCGTCAGCATATTTTGCGGAACCGTCTGCCGCGCTCGACATCGACTTGACGTTCTTCGCCATAGAGCCGGTCAGCGTGTCAAGCGACACATCCACCAGATCGGCGGCGTAGGAGTACGCCTGCAGACTTTCCACCGACATACCAGTAACAGTACTTTGGGTCAGCATTTCATCCGCATAGGCGGCGGCTTCCACAGTCATATCGACCAGAGCTTTGCCTGCGCTGATTGCGGCGGTGCCGATAGCGGCGAAAGCCACACCTATAGCCACGCCAATTCCCTTGACTACGGAACCGAGCTTTTCAAACTTTCCGCCAGAGGAATCGGCTTCTTTACCTGTTTTTTCAAGCTCGTCCCCGAACTGGTTGGCTTGCTTCTCGGCATCGTCAAAGTTGTTGGCCACACCGTCCAGAGCCTTTTCGTTGTCCTTCAGTTCGCGCTCCATGCCATTGAGTTCCGCCTGCGCGTTATTCAGCTGCACCGCCCATTGCTGTGTGCGGCGGTCGTTCTCGCCGAAGGAGTCGGAGGCGTTTTCCAATGCCTTGCGGAGCGTTTCGATTTTATCTTTCTGGGCGTCGATTTGTTTGGTCAGTACCTCGTTTTTGGAGGTGAGGGACTGGACGCTGTTTTCGTTTTTGCCGAATTCGGACTCGACCAGCTTCATCTCACTGCCGAGAACCTTGAACGACTGATTGATGTCGGAGAGTGCCTTTTTAAACTCCTTTTCACCCTCGACGCCGATTTTCAAGCCGAAATTATCCGCCATATCTCACCACCTCCTCAGATGCCGTTTGGTATGATTTCGTCGATGTAATA
>ERZ795048.1268-NODE-1268-length-23271-cov-7.093427_pt1 | contig 23271 bp, 21 predicted proteins | sample MGYA00375132_ERZ795048 | MGnify/ENA primary metagenome ERZ795048 (study PRJEB30177, sample SAMN05720225) | activated sludge metagenome | isolation source: Anaerobic digester | place: Hong Kong | collected 2014-12-17 ... | reverse complement strand
CGGTATGGACCGGCTTGAAGTCGTTGACGGCCACGGCAAGATCGTCTGATCGATCATACTCTTTAACGTATCCTGCTTGAAGGTGATCGAGGCGCTGCCGTCGACCTCGGGAAGCTCCGGAAATTCTCCGGCGTCGATGCCGATGATCCGATATTCCGCCGCGCCGCCGCGAACTTCGGTTTGGAACCGCTCGTCGCAGGTGATCTCGATCGTTTCGGAAGAGAGACGGCGCACGATGTCGAAGAAGAGCCGCGCGTTGAGGACGATGGCCCCCTCCTCCGCGACCTTCGCCTCCATGGAGGTCCGAATCCCCATTTCCATATTATAGCAGACGAGAGAGATGGCTCCCTCCTCCGCCCGGACGAGGACGCCCTCCATTGCGGGATGGGTGGATTTTGTGGCGACGGCGCGCGTGACGTTGTTGAGCGCCTCGGAGAGATCGTTCCGGTTGCAGATGATCTTCATGAATGAGTTCCTCCTGTCAGAGTAAAAGAGTAAAAAAGAATCATTTAGTAGTAGTAGTAGGGGCTGAAGAAAAGTGGAAAGTCTCGAAAAACCCGAAGGACAGGCCCTTGAAAGAGCCTTCGTTTTCCAGACGGCATGTGGGGTTATTCTGGAAAAGTGGAAAAGAAAAAAATCGAAACGCCGCGGTGGAAAAGAAAAAGTTAAACTGTGAACGGGCGGTTGGATTAACAGGTTTTAAACGCTTCTCCACGTGGAAATTGTGGAAAGCAATCTGAGACTGTGCGCAGCCTCAGGCTGCCTCAGTTGTCGCGGATATTTTTGGTGATGTCCTCGACGGTCTCGCGGTAGCGGGAGTCGTGGGACATATTCTGCTCGACTTGGCTGATCGCGTAGACGATCGTCGAATGGTCGCGCCCGCCGAATTCTTCGCCGATCGCCGCCATCGACATCTGGGTGATCTCCCTCACGATATAAATGGCGATTTGGCGCGCCTTGCTGATATTGGCGGCGCGCTTGTTGCTCTTGATGTCCTGCGGCGAGACACTGTAAGTCCGGGCGACCTCGGAGATGATGCGGTCGATCGTGACCGGCACCGGGCGGTTGTCGTTGAGGATGTCGCGGATCGCGTTCTGCGCGGTCAGGATGGTCGGCGGTGCGTCGGAGATCAGGCCGTTCGCCTGAAGGTTCCGCACGGCGCCCTCGAGCTGACGGATATTGCTCTTGAGCCTGCCGGCGATGTACTCCTCCACGTCGCTCGGGATGTCGATTCCGAGGCGCTCGGCTTTGCGCTGGATGATGGCGATGCGCGTCTCGAAATCCGGCGCGTGGATATCCGCGATGAGCCCCATCTCGAACCGGGTGCGCAGGCGGTCCTCGAGCGTTTTAATCTCCTTAGGCGGGCGGTCGCTCGCGAGAACGATCTGTTTGCCGGATTCGTATAAGGTATTGAAAGTATGGAAAAACTCCTCTTGCGTGGAGTCCTTGCCGGCAATGAACTGAATGTCGTCCACCAATAGGTAATCCGCCTTGCGGTACTTGTTGTGGAACTCGGCGGTGTTCTGGCGGCGCAGGGCCTCGATCAGCTCGTTCGTGAACTCCTCGCCTTTGACATAGATGACCACGGCGTCGAGACGGCGCTTTTGCACCTCGTTTCGGATGGCAAAGAGCAGATGCGTCTTGCCGAGGCCGCTGTCCCCGTAGATAAAAAGCGGATTGTAGTTGCTGGCCTCGTGCGTCGCGACCGCCATCGCCGCCGCGTGGGCGAATTTATTGGAGGAGCCGACGATGAACGTATCGAACGTGTAATCGTAATCGCCGGCATCCGCGGCGGCTTTCGGCGCGGCGGGCTTCGGCGCCTCGGTCGGGTTGACGCATTCGATCCGCACCGAAACCGGGAAACCGAGCGCCTGCTCAAAACCGCGCTTGAGCAGATCGCTGTATTTCTCGCTGACGAGGTTCTGCTTGAATTCGGAATTGACGCCGAGCCGCGCGACGTCGTTTTCAAGCCCAAGGGGAACAATGTCCCGGATCCAGAGATTGTGAGCCACCTCGGTCATCTGGGTACGGCAATAATCGCTGACTAAACCGAAAATCTCCTCAAAAGAATCCATAACTTCCTCCGGAAAAAACAGAATGAGAATGCCCGGGCCGGTCACCGGGATCAGCCCGGGCAATTCAGGAAATTCTAAATGAATTATACCACAAAATGTGCCTGTTGAAAAGGTTTTCCACATGGAAATACGAATATATTTATAATGATATTATTATTAGAAGAGCTCCGCATGGAACCGGCCGGCTAAAAACGGGAAAAAACGGATTTCCCGCAGGGAAAAAACCGGGGCCGGAGCGAAACGGGCAAAGCCGGGGAAAGGAGGACGCCGGGGCGGAGGTTTTTCCTCGGGCGACGGCGGGCCGGACGGGCGATTCATACAGGAAACAAACCGATGGAAAAAGAGAAGTTATTGACAATTTCCCTTTACAATGTTATATTGTTAATTTGCAAGACCCAGGGAAAGGAGGGAATAGAGTTGAAAAGAACGTACCAGCCCAAAAAGCTCCAGCGCCAGAAGGTGCACGGCTTTATGAAAAGAATGTCCACCAGAAACGGACGCAAGGTTCTCGCCGCCAGAAGAGCGAAAGGAAGAAAGCAGCTGAGCTATTGACGACCGCCGCTGTGTGGCCGTTTTTTTACGGCCGTATCGGTTTACGAAACCGTATCGGTTTACGGAACCGTCTTCCGTTTCGCAAAAAGGAAAATGAAGCGATGAAAATTCCCTCCATGACCCGCAATACGGACTACCTGCGGGCGTATCGCCGCGCGAAATCCGCCGGCCACCCCTATGTGATCTGTTATGCGCTGCCGAATCGCCTCTCCTACTCGAGGCTCGGTCTTACGACCAGCAAAAAGATCGGCAACGCCGTGGCCCGCAACCGCGCGCGCAGAGTCCTCCGGGCGGCATTTACCGAGGTCGCTCCCATGCTCAAGCCGGGCTGGGACATCGTCCTCGTCGCCCGAACGCAAACAGCCTCCGTCAAGTCGACCGCTCTGCCCCCCATCCTGACCGCTCAGCTGGAAAAACTGGGCGCCCTGCAGAGCAAAGAGCACTTATGAAAAAGCTGTTTCTGTTTCCGATCCGCTTTTATCAGAAGTATATTTCCGCATACACGCCGGCCTGCTGCCGGTATTATCCCACCTGTTCCGCATATGCCGTCACCGCGATCGAGCGCTTTGGTGCATTGAGGGGCGGGTTACTCGCATTGATGCGGATCCTTCGCTGCCACCCCTATCATGCCGGCGGATTTGATCCCGTCCCGGAGGAGTGGGACCTTCATTATTACAAGAAACAGAAACGAAGCCGTACACGGGAGGACAATGAAACATGCAATTCTTGATGAAAATCTTCGGCTGGCCCTTCGGCTGGGTCATGCTGCTGTGCTACATGGTGAGCGGCAACTATGCGCTCGCGCTCTTCCTCTTCACGCTTGTCACGAGGATCGCGCTGTTCCCGCTCTCGCTCAAACAGCACAAAGAACAGGCCAAAATGGCCGTCTTCAAGCCGAAGCTGGATAATATCCAGCAAAAATACGGAAACAACAAGCAAAAATACAACGAAGAGGTACAGAAGCTTTATCAGGAGGAGGGGTACAGCCCGCTCTCCGGATGTCTGCCGGCGATCATTCAGTTCCCGGTCCTCTTCGGCGTCATTGATGTCGTCTACAAGCCCCTTTATCATATTCTTCGCCTGAGCACCGATCTTATCTCGCAGTTGGAATCGACTGCCGAGGCCGCGGGCTACAGCTTCAGCCAGAGCTACGCCTCCCAGATCCAACTGATGAATATCGTCAAGACGAATCCCTCTCTCTTCTCGGGATTCGACGCCGACGTCATCGCCAAAATCAGCAGCTTCAACATGACCGCGTTCGGGCTTGACCTCTCCGCGATCCCGCAGTTAAAGCTCATGCTGGACGGCAGCTTCAACTGGCTGCTGATGATTCCGCTGTTCTGCGGACTGACTAGCCTTGCGACTTCGGTCTATACCTTCAAGCGCGGCATGGGCGGCCAGATGGGCGGAGCGGCCGCGGCGGGCACCTCCTTCGGGATGATGCTCTTCATGATCGGATTTTCCGTCTACATCGCGTTTGTCGTTCCGGCAGGCGTCGGCCTTTACTGGGTCTTTTCCAACCTGCTGATGTTCCTCCAGACGGCCTATCTCTACTGGAAACATGACCCCAAGAAGCTCGCGGAGAAGATCGCCGCCGAGCAAGAGGCCGCGAAGGAAAAGAGACGTCAGGAGCGGATCGAGGCGCGCCGGAAATACGGCGACGATAATGCCGCCGCTTCGGGCGAAAAAGCTATGAACCAAAAAGAAACAAACCGCCGGAAACTCGCGGAAGCCAGAAAACGCGACGCGGAGAAATACGGCGAGGAGTATGTTGAGGTCACGGACGAGGACCTCAAATAAGAAAGAAGGACACTCCTTGGAAAAAGAAATCATTGCCACCGGCAACACATATGAGGAAGCCCTCGAAAAGGCTTGCCAGCAGCTGGGAGTGGAGCGTTCCGACGTTGAGTATGAAGTACTTGAGCGCCCGAAAACCTCATTCTTTGGCTTGAAAAAAATTCCGGCCAAGATCAAAGTGGTCCTGACGGACGAATATCTGTTCAAATTCTCCCCGAAAGAGGAGAAACGGAGGCCGGATCAGAAGCCTCAGCAAAAACAGGAGAGACCGCAGACGGCCCCTTCGCAGAAAAAGGAATCCCGCTCTGAACAGAAACCGGCTCAGCAGGCCGCCGCGGATCAGAAACCGCAGCAGAAACAGGAACGGCCGCAGCCCGCTCCGGCTCAGACCGGAACGCCGGAGAAAAAGAGACCGGAAAGACCGCAGGCCGCCGAACAGCAGGCCCAGCCCAGAAACAACCAACCCAGAAAATCCGCTCCGAAACCGGAGGCCGAACAGACGGCGGCGGGAACCGATCCGGACACGGCGCCGAAGAGAGAGGAACCGAAGGAGTTAAGCCCCGAAGTATTGGAGCAGAAAGGCTCCGCCGCCTCCGCCTATCTGAAGGAGATTCTCGGCGCGTTCGGCTACCCCGATACGGAGATCACCTATGCCCAGAAAGACGGCACGATCGTGCTTCAGCTTCTCGGTGAGAGCCTTGGTTCCGTCGTGGGCAGAAGAGGCGACAACCTCGACGCCATGCAGTACCTTGCGAGCCTCGTCGCCAACCGCAGCGAAGGCGCCTATGTCCGTGTCGTGCTCGATGTGGACGACTACCGCAGCAAGCGCGAAGCGAGCCTTCAGGCCTATGCCAGAAAGACGGCGAATCAGGCCATCCGCGCCGGCAGATCCATCACGCTCGAGGCGATGAATCCCTACGAGCGCCGGATCGTCCATTCCGCGGTGCAGACCGTGGAAGGCGCCACCAGCAAATCCATCGGCAGCGAGCCGAATCGCCGTGTTGTCATCAGCCCGGTTGAAGGGGCAAGACCCCAGCCCGACCGCGGCGGAGATCGCAGCGGAGATCGCGGCGGCGACCACAGAGGCGGCGGCAGAGGCGGAGACCGCAGCGGGGACCACGGCGGCGACCGCAGAGGCGGCGGCAGAGGCGGACGCAGAGACGGCGGCAGAGATCGCCGCGAGAGCCAAAAGGTCATCGTACCGCCGAGCGACGAGCCGAAGAAAGACGATACCAGCGCCATCTCGCTTTACGGTAGGATCGACCTCGGCTGATTCTGCAAATGACGAGCCAAAGAAAGACGACAGGTACCGTCTCCCTCTATGGCCGAATCGATTTCGACTGATTCTGCAACCTGAGGCGGGCGCTGAAGCAAAGGCGTCCGCCTTTCTTTTTCGATTTTTTACAGGAGGGATCCGCTTGAGCACCATTGCAGCAGTCAGCACGCCGCTCGCCGCATCCGGCCTCGGCGTGGTACGCATCTCCGGGGAGGAGGCCTTCCGGATTGGGGACGCCATGTTCCGCCCGGTGGAAGAAGGCCGCCGCCTCGCCGCCATGCGGGGCTATACCTGCGCCTTCGGACGGGTTTTCGACGCGGAAGGCGACATCGACGAGGCCGTTGCGACCGTTCTTCGCGCGCCGAGGAGCTATACCGGCGAAGATACGGCCGAGTTTTCCTGCCATGGAAGCCCGGCGGTGCTCAAACGGGTGCTTCGGGCGGCGCTTGCAAACGGCGCGGCGCTCGCCGGGCCCGGAGAATTCACCAAGCGGGCCTTTCTGAACGGAAAACTCTCGCTCGATGAGGCGGAGGCCGTCGCCGATATGATTGCCGCCCGCTCCGCCGAGGCCGGAAAAGCCGCCCTCGCAATGATGGACGGCAGCCTCTACCGGGAGATCTCCGGCATAAAGGACGAACTTTTGGCGCTGGAGGCACATTTTGCCGCGTGGAGCGACTACCCCGAGGAGGATGTGCCTGAGCTTTCGGCCGAACATATCTCCGCCGTGCTCGCCCATTCCGACGCCGTGCTCAAAAAGTTGATCGTCGGCTACGACACCGGAAGAATGGTCCGGGAGGGCGCCGCGGTCGTCATCGCCGGAAAGCCCAACGTCGGCAAATCCACGATCATGAACCTGCTCTCCGGCCACAGCCGCAGCATCGTCACCGAGGTTGCCGGCACGACGCGCGACGTGGTCGAGGAATCGGTGCTGATCGGCTGCATCCCGGTGCGACTGCTCGATACGGCCGGCCTGCGGGAGACCACGGACCCGGTGGAGCGCATCGGTGTCGACCTCGCCAATGCGGAGATCGCGCGCTGCGACCTCTTGATCGCCGTCTTTGACTCGAGCCGGGCGCTCGACGCGGACGACCTGCGCCTGTTGGACGAACTCGGCACAAGGCCCTCCCTTGCCGTCGTCAACAAGTCCGATCTTGAGCAGAAAGCGGATACGGTCCTGATCGCGGCGAAGGCGGCGCGCTGCGTGACGATTTCGGCGGAGTCCGGGGCGGGGATGGCGGATTTCCGCGCCGCGCTCGAAAGCATCCTCGGCGCCTGCGATTTCGATCCCTCCGCACCGGCGGCGGCGAACGAGCGGCAGCTTGACTGCGTCCGGCGCGCGGCGTTTGCGGTCGCCGACGCCAAGGCCGCGCTCAACACCGGAATGACGCTCGACGCGGTCGGCATCTGCGTGGAATCGGCGCTCGACTGTCTGTTTGAGCTGACCGGCGAAAAGGCCTCCGACATCGTGATCGACGAGGTATTTGCCCAGTTTTGTGTCGGTAAGTAATAAATGACACAAAACGGTTTTGCTGTCGGTAAGTAATAAACAACACGGAACCGGTTTTGCATGGGTAGCGGTGAGGCATGGGAAGAACACCGCTGTCGATAAGCAACGGATGACACGATAAAACGGTTTGGTACCCACAAAAACAAATCGGATAAAACACCGCCGGCAGGCCGCCGACAATCAACGGCTCCGCTGCCGAAAAGCAAAAAACAGAACGGTTTTAATTTTGATTTTTTCATCGGATTCGAGGCTAAAAAACATGGAAACATACTGTGCGGGAACCTACGACGTCGCGGTGGTCGGCGCCGGACATGCGGGCGTTGAGGCCGCGCTTGCCGCCGCAAGGCTCGGTGCGAGGACGGTGATCTTCACGCTGATGCTCGACCAGATCGCCAACATGCCCTGCAACCCCTCGATCGGAGGCACGGCGAAGGGACATCTGGTGCGGGAGATCGACGCGCTCGGCGGCGAGATGGGTAAGGCGGCCGACAAGACGCTGATTCAGGGCCGCATGCTCAATCTCGGCAAAGGGCCGGCCGTCCACAGCCTCCGCGCGCAAGAGGACCGGGCGATTTACCATCTGCTGATGAAGCACACGCTCGAACAGCAGAAAAATCTCGACATCAAACAGGCGGAGATCGTCGAAGTCCGCGGCGACGGAAAAGGCGGCGTCGCGGGCGTGATGACGCATCTTGGGGCCTTCTATCAGGTGCCGAACGTCATCCTCTGCACCGGCACATACTTAAAAGGAATTATCTACGTCGGCGACCGAAAATGGGAGAGCGGACCGGACAACTGCCGCCCGGCCGACAGCCTCTCCGCAAGCCTGCGGGCGCTCGGCGTGCCGCTGCGCCGTTTCAAGACCGGAACTCCGGCGCGCGTGCTCAAATCGAGCATCGATTTTTCCGAGCTCGAGGTACAGCCCGGCGACGAGGAGGTTGTGCCGTTTTCCTTCGAGACGACCGAGACGCTCGTCAACAAAGAGGTCTGTCACATCGCCTATACCAACGAAAAGACGCACCAGATCATCCGGGACAATATCGGCCGTTCGCCGCTCTACTCCGGAAAGATCGAAGGCATCGGCCCGCGCTACTGCCCGAGCATCGAGGACAAGATCATGCATTTCCCGGATAAGGAACGCCATCAGGTTTTTGTCGAGCCGATGGGCCTCCACACCGAGGAGATGTACCTTCAGGGCATGAGCTCGTCGCTGCCGGAGGACGTGCAGCTCGCCATCTACCATTCGGTCAAGGGCTTTGAGCACGTCATGGTCATGCGCAACGCCTATGCCATCGAATATGACTGCTGCGATTCGCTCGATCTCAAGCCCTCGCTGGAATTTATCGCGGTGCGCGGGCTCTATGGGGCGGGACAGTTTAACGGTACCTCCGGCTACGAGGAGGCCGCCGCGCAGGGCCTCGTCGCAGGCATCAACGCCGCCCGCGCCGTTAAAGGGCTCGAGCCGGTGATCTTTTCTCGCTCAAATTCCTACATCGGCACGCTGATCGACGACCTCGTCACCAAGGGCGTGATGGACCCCTACCGCATGATGACCTCCCGTTCCGAATACCGGCTGCTGCTCCGGCAGGACAACGCCGATATGCGCCTGACGCCGCTCGGCCACGAGATCGGCCTCATCAGCGACGAGCGTTACGCGCGTTTTTTGGAGAAGAAGCGCCTGCGCGACGAGGAATTGGAGCGCCTCGCTTCCCATTCGATTCCGCCGACGCCGGAACTCAACGCGATGCTCGAGGCGAGGGGTACCTCGCCGGTCACGACAGGAACGAGGCTCTGCGAGCTCCTTCGCCGGCCGCAGGTCTCCTACGCCGATCTCGCGCCGTTCGATCCGGGCTGCCCGGATCTGCCGAAAGCCGTGGTCGAGCAGGTCGAAATCGAAATCAAGTACGAAGGCTATATCAAAAAGGAGCTTTTGCAGATCGAGCAGATGAAACGGCTCGAGGAACGAAAACTCCCGGAGAATATGAATTACAAGGAGATCAAGGGGCTGCGTCTTGAGGCCCAAGAGAAGCTCAACCGCGTGCGTCCGCAGAGTATCGGTCAGGCGTCGCGCATTTCGGGCGTCAACCCGGCGGACATCTCCGTCCTGCTGATCTGGCTCCAGAGAGGCTCTTGAGCAGGGCCGCGCGGGAAGGAAAAAGCCGATTTCTCCGGTATGGCTTTTGAGCACGCCTTGGGGAAAAACAGGCACCCGGAAGAGGCTCAAACCTACACGCCGGCTGAGGAAACCGCCCGATTTTATTTATGAAATAAACAGGAAAAGGCCCCGCGTCGGAACAGGAAGTGCGCGGAGCCGGACCGGACCCGGAGGGAACGATGATTACCGAGATTTTACGGCCGCTGCTGCCGGAATACGGCCTTTCGCCCGATGAGAAAACGCTTGCCGGGCTGGAGACCTACGCCGCCGTGCTCAGAGAATGGAACGAAAAAATGAACCTCACCGCCATCACCGACGACGAGGGCATCGCCGTCAAGCATTTTCTCGATTCGCTGCTGCTGCTCCGGTATCTGGAGCTGCCGCGGGGCGCCGAGGTTGCGGATGTCGGCACCGGCGCAGGCTTTCCGGGCGTCGTTCTGAAGATCGCGCGGCCGGATCTGCGCCTGACGCTGATCGACGGGCTCGGCAAGCGCATCACGTTTCTGGAGGCGCTGCTCGGCGAGCTGGGGTTTTCGGCGGAATGCCTGCATCTGCGCGCGGAGGAGGCCGGCCGGAAACCGGAACTCCGGGAGAGGTTCGATTTGGTCACCGCGCGGGCGGTTGCGGGCATGAACGTGCTCGCGGAGTACTGCCTGCCGCTCGTAAAGCGCGGAGGCGTCTTCGCGGCGATGAAGGGACCGGAGCCGGAGGAGGAAGTGGCCGCCGCAAAAAAGGCGCTTCGGGTGCTCGGTGGTGCGGAACCGGAACAGACAAGCTATCGCCTCCCGAATGGGGACGGCCGCACGCTGATCGCCGTCCGAAAAATCGCGCCCACGCCGGGAACCTATCCGCGCTGTTCGGCCAAAATCGCGAAGCAGCCGCTCTGAGAGAACCCTTCCGCGGCAAGCTTGTCGGCATCTGCGCGAGAACCGGATCTTGCTGAAAAGATTCTTGCGGAATCCGGGGAAAGCATGGCGGACGTTCGCCCCACCGAAGCAAAAGCGGCCGCGCCAAGAAACCCTTCGCGGCGAACCTATCAGCATATGCACGCGGGGCACGATCTGCAACAAAAAGAGTTCGCAAAACAGAACCGTTTTCTTTGAAAAAACGCCTTTTTCTTTCTTCGCAGACAGAGTTTTTGCCGGAGAAAGACGAAACGGCGTATTTTTTGCGGTCGATTTATCTGGAAATTTCTGGAATGCCATGTTATGCTTTTTGATGTAAGGGGGGCGATGCCTTGGGTATGTTGGATTTTCGGAAAAATCAAAACAGGGTTGTTTTCGTGCCTGTCGATCAAGTGCATCCGAATCCCGCCCAGCCGCGGAAAAGTTTTGATCCCGCCGAGATCGCCTCCCTTGCGGAAAGTATCCGGGAAAACGGGCTGATCCAGCCGATCGCGGTGCGAAGGACCGGATTCGGCTACGAGCTGATCGTCGGGGAGCGCCGGCTGCGGGCTGCCGCCTCAATCGGAGAAAAACAGATTGCCGCGATCGTTTATGATCTGAACGACCGCGAGGCGGCGCTTTGGGCGCTGACGGAAAATCTGCAGCGCTCCGACCTCGATCTTTTTGAGGAAGCGGAGGGTATCTCCGAGTTGATCGGCATCTGGGGCGTCAGGCAGGAGGAGGCCGCCCGGAAACTGGGCCTCGCCCCCTCGACGCTTTCCAACAAGCTCCGCCTGCTTCGCCTGTCGGAAGAAGTGAGGGCTAAAATCCGTTCCGGAGGGTTGACGGAACGGCATGCCAGAGCTCTGCTCCGGATTCCTGACAACGCGAGCCAGATGCAGGCGGCCGACCATATGGTCAGAGCGTCTCTGAGCGTTCAGGAAGCGGAAACATATGTGGATGCGATTCTCCGGCGCCGGCAGGAGAAGCGTCCTCCCGCGCAGACCCGATACTTGATCCGGGATGTGCGCGTCTTTCAGAATACGATTGAGCATGCCGTCGAGGTGATGAGATCCGCGGGCATCGAAGCCATGAGCACGATGACGCGGGAGGACGGCTATCTCTGCTACACCATCCGGGTTCCGGAAAAAAAGGTTATGACAATGCCGAAAAGCGCGGTCGGAACCTGCACCGGCGCCTGACTGTTCCAAGACTGTGACGGCGTGTTTTCCGCATGCACGCCTGCAGTAATATCAGACACATTCCCCTGAAAACACAAAAGGACCGCTTCTCCCGAGCGGTCTTTTTGTGTGGGATCATGTCCATCCGCAGGCGTGCTCATCCTTCGAGGATTTTTACATAATAGGTGCGGTCGCGGGGGCCGTCGAAGTCGCAGAAATATACGTCCTGCCAGATGCCGAGCAGGAGCTTGCCGTTTGTAACGATCAGGGTCTGAGACGGGCCGAACAACGTGGTTTTCATATGCGCGTGGGAGTTGCCCTCGGCGTGGCGATAGTTCGGGTCCCTCGATGGAATGGCTTTTTCAAAGCCGTAGAGCATGTCGCGTACCACATCCGGATCGGCGTTCTCGTTGACGGTGATGCCGGCGGTGGTGTGCGGCGACCAGATGACGGCAATGCCCTCCTGCGCGCCGCTCTCCCGGAGATCGGCGAGGATGGACGCCGTGATTTTTGTCATGGACTGCGCTCCGGAAGTGCGGAGTTTATGGGAAAAGAGATTCATAAAAAGGTCCTTTCTGCGCATTTCTCGCAAAGACGGCGCAAGTCTGCGGACGACAATCGACGACGGCAGATTGCGAAACATAAGGTTTTCTGATATACTCCTAATTAATGATTATTATACCATAATTTATGGCTGCAAGACAAAATTTCGGGAGGTGCGGCGTATGACACGCGGCGGAGAGACAGGAACTTTGACGGCAGAGAACAACTTTCATCTGCCGGAACGGATTGAGACGGAACGACTGGTTCTGCGCAGATGGGAAACCGGGGACCTTGAAGATTTTTACCGCTACGCAAAGGACCCGGAGGTCGGCCCCAAAGCCGGATGGAAGCCTCACGCGAGCATGGAGGAGTCGGCGGCGAAGCTGGCGGAATTCATCGCGGGGGAAGAAGTGCTCGCCATCGTGCTCAAGGAGAGCGGGAAGGCGGTCGGTTCCATCGGCCTGCATCCGGACAAAAAACGCGCCGGAGAGGACATCCGCGAAATCGGATATGTGTTGGCGCGGGAGTGCTGGGGCAGGGGCCTGATGCCGGAAGCCGTACATGCCGTGATGGACTGGGCGTTCCGGGAGGGCGGCCTCACCATGCTGACCGTATATCACTTCCCGGAGAACCTTGCCTCCGGCCGCGTAATTGAAAAATGCGGTTTTCACTATGAAGGGACGCTTCGCCGCGCATGGAAAATCTGGGATGGAAGCGTCCGCGATGAACGCTGCTTCTCCCTGACGAAAGAGGAATATCTGGAAAATTCGTGAAACGGGCCTTCCGAGGGTATCCGCTTCGGGAAGATACAAGAACCCGGCCGCGTGAAGAGACACGCGGTTTTTTTATGCCCAAACGTTCCGCCGGGAGAGAAAACCTGCTCAGGATAGGGAGAAAACGAGCACAGTGCCATCAAAAAAGAACAAAAAAGTAAAAAACTTGAAAAAAACAAAAACGAGAACAAAAACAAAGCAGGGATGGTTGACATTCCTGATATTTAGTAATATACTATTTCAGTAATTTACTGAATATTTGGAGGCAATCAAGATGGAAATTCCGATCAACTTAAAGCATAAACCGGTGTTTCTCTGCCCGGATTACGACGAGGTGGACGGACGGGAGGCGGGAAATTCGGAGACAAAGGGTCTCTCGCTCGGACTCGCGCAGTGGAACGACCGCGGCAATCTCGATATTTCGGCCAAGGTCTGGCGCAAGAGCGGGGAACGCTGGTCACGCCAGTCGGAGGAACTGCCGATCCATCGCGTGTTCGACCTCGCTCTGCTGATCACGGAGGCAAAGGCCTTTCTCGCCGACTCTTACCGGTTTCCGAAACTTTATGACGAGAAAAATCCGCTGGTCGCGCGCATCGGCCTGCAGGGGAGCGCCATGACGGTGGAAGTCTGCGATCAAAGCCCGATGCTGGATACGGATATCCGATTGTTTGCGAATGCGCTTTCCCGGGATGACGAACTGATTTCTGAGCGCATGAGCCGGCTGGCCGACCTGCTGAACGACGCCGGATACGGGAGAAACGCCGGAAAATAAGGCAAAGAACTCCGTGCTCAAAAGAATAGCAGACTTTTTTCTTCCGGAGGCGTGGGAAGAAAGGATGGACGACCGCCTCTGTCTTTTCGGCGGAGACGCTTCCGCCTTCACTCCGGAAACAGGGGATGGGGTCCCTTTCTCTTAAATAAGCGCGAGAGAAATCCATACGGCGGAGAAAACCCCATGCCCCATAGATTACCTGCCCTGATATGCAGCCCGAAAGCGGAGAACTTTGCCTGCGGCACGAGCGGGAACTCGTTCAAAGATTTAAAGGAAGCGGCAGAGGAGATACGGCGTCGGTCAACAAATATATTTTGCCCGCAGGCACTTTTGCCTGCGGGCATTTTTATGGCCCGTTCTGTTTTCGGAGCGCCCCGCCCGATGTCCGATCTACGGCGCATATATAGCCGCATACGTGCGCATATGGCTTTGACAATGATAGCAATAACAAATTTTAACTTTTCAAGTTAAAATTTAGGCTAACGCGCTCCGGGAATGAAAGAAATATGCGGCTCTCGCCGAATATAGCCCGACGGAAAAACGGAGAGAACGTTTCCTTTCCTTGTTCCGCATAAGGCCTATACAAAAATGGGAAGAAAGAGCTTTTATATGGCCGCGTTTCTTTCTTTTCCCGTTTGTATCCCTTTTTATGTTCCGGCGATACAGGCCCTTGATGCTCAAAAAAAGGAAAGAGACATGCATGTTCTCGCCGCCGCCGAAGCCACTTACCGGAAAAACAAGAAGACCTTCCTTTGTTCCACGTGGAACATCCATAGGAAATCATGGGACGCGGCGTTTTTATAGGGCCGCTTTCCTCCTCTTTCCATTGGCAACCGGTCTCCTCATGCTCCGACGACAGGCCTCGGTATATTCCGGAAGGAGAAGAACAGGCATATTTTCAGCGCCACCGGAACCATTCTATCGAAAATAACGAAAAAAGAGGGCTTTTCCTTGTTCCGTACGAAACCTGCGCCGGCCTTTTCTACTTTTGCAAAAAGTTCCACGTGAAACATCCGAAAGACCTTTTTGCAAAAACAGAGGGCGAATTTCCCGCTTTTCCTTGAAAAAAAGCGCATATATGATATAATTTGAATATCATACGGAAATTTACGGAGGCAGAAATGGGAAAAACCATCGCTTTCGCCAACCAGAAAGGCGGGGTCGGAAAGACCACCACCGCGGTAAATCTCGCCGCTTCTTTGGCATACCGCTGCCCGGGCCGGGTGCTGCTTGTGGATTCCGATCCGCAGGGCAACGCGACTTCCGGCGTCGGTATCAACAAGCGCGAAATGAAGCATACTATCTACGATATTTTCACGGGCGCCTGCCCGGCGGAACAGAGCATCATCCGCACAAAGTTCCGGAATCTCGATCTGATTCCTTCCAGCATCGACCTCGCCGGCGCCGAGATCGAACTCGTCGAGATGGAAAACCGCGCGATGAAACTGCGCGAGGCGCTCGCATCCGTCAAGGAACGCTACGAGTATGTCTGCATCGACTGCCCGCCGTCCCTCGGGCTGATCACGATCAACGGCCTTGCCGCCTGCGACACGATCCTTGTGCCGATTCAGTGCGAATATTATGCGCTGGAGGGCCTCTCGCAGCTGATGGCGACGGTTCGGCAGGTCAAACGCCTCTACAACGGCACGATTGATCTCGAGGGCGTGCTGCTCACCATGTACGACGGCAGGCTCAACCTGACGGTGCAGGTTGTGGATGAGGTTAAAAAGTTTTTCCCGCAGAAAATCTTCCATACCATCATACCGCGCAATGTCCGAATTTCGGAGTCTCCGAGTTTCGGCGCGCCGGTGCTGTATTACGATCAGGCCTCAAAAGGCGCGCAGTCGTACCTCGCGCTGGCGGACGAAATTCTGGAAAAGAACAGAACGGAGGGATAGATTGGAAAAACGGAAAGGCGGGCTTGGAAAGGGACTGGACGTGCTGTTTGCCGACACCGGGTCGGAGACGGGCGGCGTCAGCATGGTTCGGATCTCAGAGATCGAGCCGGATCGATCTCAGCCCCGAAAAGATTTTAATGAGGATGCGCTTGCCGAACTCGCAAAATCCATCGAAACCCACGGCGTTCTTCAGCCGCTGCTGATCCGTCCGACCGCGAGCGGCATGTACCGGATCGTGGCCGGCGAGCGCAGATGGCGGGCCGCGCGGATGGCAGGGCTCTTCGAGGTGCCCGCAGTGATCCGGGAGCTCAGCGAATCGGAGGCCGCCGAGGCCGCGCTGGTCGAAAACCTTCAGCGCGAGGATCTCAACGCGGTCGAAGAGGCGAAAGGCTTCCGCCAGCTGATCGACAAATACAGCCTGACACAGGAACAAGTCGCCGACGCGGTCGGAAAATCCCGCCCGGCCGTCACCAACGCGCTGCGGCTGCTCTCTCTGCCCGACGAGGTCGTCAAACTCGTTGAGACAGGCGCCCTGAGCGCCGGACATGCGAAGGCGGTCCTCTCCGCCGAGGAGGGGAAACGCGCCGCTCTTGCTAAAAAGATCGCTTCGGAAGGGCTTTCCGTACGGGAGGCGGAAAAACTCGCTTCTAAAAAGGAAAAACCGCCGAAATCCGCTCCGGCAGCCTTCCCCAAAGACAGTTGGTACAAGGAAATGGAGATTGCCTTGACCGAGGAAACCGGCCGTCCGGTTAAAATTACCGAGGGCAAAAAGGGCGGATTCCTTGAAATTCCTTTTTATAACAAAAAAGAGCTTGCGGAGATCTGCGAGCGTCTGGCCAATAAAAAAATATTTCAATGACATAAGGAGAAAAGAGTATGCTCGATATTCGTTTTATCAGGGAGAACCCGGATACGGTAAAAAATGCCTGTAAAAGAAGAAATAAGGATATGGACGCCGACGTCGACGAGATCCTTGCGATCGACGCGGAACGCAGAAAGATCAATACGCAGGTCGATCAGATCAAAGCGGAACAAAACCGCGCCAGCAAACAGATCCCGGTTCTGAAGAAGAACGGGGAAGACGTCTCCGACATCATGGCCGAGATGAAAAAGCTCGCGGACGAATCCCGGGAGCTCGGAAACAGCCTCTCCGAACTCGAAAACTTACAGCGTGAAATCATTCTGCGCATCCCGAATATCCCGCACGAAAGCGTCCCCTATGGCCGCGACGACCGTGACAACGTGGAAGTCCGCCGCTGGGGTGAGCCCAGAGCTTTCGATTTCGAGCCGAAAGCGCATTGGGACATCGGCGCCGCGCTCAACATCCTCGATCCGGAGCGCGCCGCGAAGGTCACCGGCGCCCGTTTCCACTTCTATCGCGGCTTCGGCGCAAAACTCGAGCGCGCAATCGTGAATTATTATCTGGATTTTCATTCCACCAACGGATATACCGAGGTTTTTCCGCCCTATATGGCCAATGCGGCCTCGATGATCGGCACCGGTCAGCTTCCGAAGTTTGCCGAAGAGATGTATAAGATCGAAAACGAGGATCTCTATCTGATCCCGACCGCCGAAGTGCCGGTCACCAACCTGCACCGGGACGAGATCCTCGACCGCAGCCAGCTGCCGATCAAGTATTGCGCGTACTCCGCCTGCTTCCGCGAGGAGGCCGGCAGCGCGGGCAGAGATACCAGAGGCCTGATCCGTCAGCATCAGTTCAACAAGGTCGAGCTCGTCAAATTTGCCGATCCGGATCACTCCTACGAGGAACTCGAAGATCTGACCCACGAGGCGGAGCTTGCCTTACAAGGGCTCGGCTTGCCGTACCGCGTCGTCGTCCTCAGCACCGGAGACGTCACCTTCTCCAGCGCCAAGACTTATGACATCGAAGTTTGGATGCCCTCCTACGGCAGATATGTCGAGATCTCGAGCTGCTCCAACTTCGAAGATTTTCAGGCCCGCAGGGCTTCGATCCGCTGCAAGGGCGGCCCGAACGAGAAACCGGTCTTCGTTCACACGCTCAACGGCTCCGGTCTCGCCATCGGCAGAACCACCGCCGCCATCCTCGAGAATTACCAGAACGCCGACGGCACCGTCACCATTCCGGAGGCGCTCCGCAAATATATCGGCGCCGATCTGATCAAATAAAAACAGCATACCTTTTTCCGGGGCAGGCGAAGAGCCTGCCCTTTTTGTTGCTTTTACAACATTTCTTGAATACCATCGATGTCGCGGCAGTCCTTCTCATACGAAGGGTGGAGAATTTTCGCGGGCGGGATCGGCAAAAGCGCCGGCGGAGAGAAAAAATGTCGCCGGCAGGCCGAAGCGATACCTGTTTCGGACATCCGCTTGCCGAAGATCCGCCGGAGACGGTTTTTTTGGCTTTGAACATGGAACGTTATTAGAACATATGTTCTTAATGGCGAGAAAAAGGAGAGAAAAGCGGGGAAAAGGGCAGAGAAAAAAATTTCATCCTGCAAAATAAAAAACAAAAAGAAGTTCCTTCTTGCAAAAAGAAAGGCAAAATGATAAAATAACTTAAATATACATTCGAAGGTCCGTTTTCCATAATTTCATATAAAAAGGGGAATCTTATGCTGAATGCGAATTACGAAAACAAGTTTGTAAAAGAGGGGCTCACGTTCGACGATGTGCTGTTGATCCCGGCGAAGTCCGACGTGCTGCCCAAAGAGGTCGATGTCACGACGATGCTTGCCCGCGACATCAAGCTGAATGCGCCGATCATGACCGCCGCCATGGATACGGTCACCGAATCCGCGATGGCCATCGCCATTTCGCGGGAGGGCGGCATCGGCATCATCCACAAGAATATGACCATCGAAGCGCAGGTCGACGAGGTCGACAAGGTGAAGCGCTCTGAAAACGGCGTCATTGTCAATCCGTTTTTCCTTTCCCCGGAGCATCTGGCCTCCGACGCCAGCGAGCTGATGGCCAAATACCGCATCAGCGGCGTGCCGATCTGCGATGAGAAGGGCTATCTCGTCGGGATCATCACGAACCGCGACATGCGCTTCCTGAGCGATTTCAACGTCAAGATCAAAGAAGTCATGACGAAGGAACACCTGATCACCGCCCCGGTGGGTACGACGCTCAAAGAGGCGCAGGAGATTCTGCGCATGCATAAGATCGAAAAGCTGCCGCTCGTCAACAAAGAGGGCAAGCTCAAGGGTCTGATTACGATTAAGGATATCGAAAAGGCGGTCCGCTATCCGAATTCTTCAAGAGATAAGGACGGCCGACTGCTCTGCGGCGCCGCGATCGGCGTCACCGGTAACGTGCTCGAACGCGCGCAGGCGCTGGTGGACGCGGATGTCGACGTGCTCGTGCTCGATTCCGCTCATGGCCACAGCGCGGGCATCATCCGCTGTGTCGAGATGGTCAAATCCGCCTTCCCGGAGATCGCTCTGATCGCCGGAAACGTCGCGACCGCCGAGGCCACGGAAGATCTGATCAAGGCCGGCGCCGACGCGATCAAGATCGGTATCGGTCCGGGTTCCATCTGCACCACCCGTGTGGTCGCCGGCATCGGCGTACCGCAGATCACGGCGATTTATGACGCCGCCTGCGCCGCGCAGAAGTACGGCATTCCGGTCATTGCCGACGGCGGCATCAAATATTCCGGAGACATCGTCAAGGCGCTGGCAGCCGGCGGAAACGCGGTCATGCTGGGTTCCATGATGGCCGGATGCGAAGAGGCGCCGGGCGAGATGGAAATCTATCAGGGCCGGAACTTCAAGGTCTACCGCGGCATGGGCAGTCTCGCCTCGATGGCGAAGGGCAGCAAGGACCGCTATTTCCAGGAGGATAACAAAAAGCTGGTTCCGGAGGGCGTCGAGGGCCGCGTGCCGTACAAAGGCACCGTCTCCGAGGCGGTCTTCCAGATGCTCGGCGGTCTCCGCGCGGGCATGGGTTACTGCGGCTGCCGCACGATTACCGAGCTTCAGGAGAGGGCGCAGTTTGTCCGGATCACGAACGCCGGCCTCCGCGAGAGCCATCCGCATGACATCTATATCACCAAAGAAGCGCCGAACTATTCCGTTCATGTCGAATAAGCCCGATTTTCAGGGGAGCAGGTGGTTCGGCCATCTCTGTGCCGGGACGGCGATGTTTTTCTGGAACACCTCCTATCTCTCGTCGAAGGTGCTGCTCGAGGATTTCACGCCGATGGAGCTCGGTTTCTTCCGCTTTTTGCTGGCCTATCCGCTGCTCTGGCTGATCGCGCCGCGGGGCATCCCCTTCCGCGGCTGGAAAAAAGAGCTTCCGCTGATGGGTCTCGGCATCACCGGCGTCACCGCCTACTACTTCTTTCAAAATACCGCGCTGACCCTGACAACCGTGTCGAACGTCGGCGTGCTGATGAGCATCTGCGGCCTGATGATCGCGGTGCTGAACCGGGTCTTTTATAAGGAAAAAACCTTTACGTCGCCGTTTGTGGCCGGCTGCTTGATGGCGGTCGCCGGAGCCGTGATCGTCACGGTGGAGACAAGCGGCGCGATGGACTTCCGCCCGGCGGGAGACCTGATGGCGCTCGGAGGCGCGCTCTCATGGGCCCTTTACAGCGCCCTCAACCGGAAGGTCGGCGAGGAGGGGTATCCGGAGATCGCGCTGATTCGCCGGACCTTTTTCTGGGGCATCGTCTTCATGCTGCCGATCCTCCCGTTCACGGAGTTCCGGATCGGCGCCGAGCGATTCCTCCAGCCGGAAAACCTGTTATGTTTCGCGCATCTTTCGCTGTTCTGCTCGCTGTTTTGCTATATCCTTTGGAATATCGCGGTGCGGAACCTCGGCATCCTGACCTCCGGCCTCTATATCTATACCGGGCCGGCGATGGCGGTGATGATCTCCGTCGTCATTCTGCATGAGCCGATGACGGCCCTATCCGCCGCCGGCATTCTGCTGATCCTCGTGGGGTCGCTGTTTGCCGGAAAGAAAAAGAGCGCGGAGGAGCCGGTTTCCCCATAAATATGGATTTCATAAAAAAATGAGCACCGCTTTTCGACGGTGCTCATTTTGATTATGGAGGAAATTGCAAAGCCCGATGTGCCGGGGGCTTAATATTGGCCGGGCATATATCCGGGCAGTTCGCTGAGATCGGAGAAGCCGAGACCGTGGGCTTTCTCGCGCATGACCTCGTAGAGCTCGGCTCTGGAGGCTTCGAGATAGGGCATCAGGAAGTAGATGCCGATGCCGCAGGTGAAGGCGCAGAGCACATACCAGCCGATGAAGGAGAGCTCCATCACGAAGATCTCCCATTTCTCGCCCTGTGTCATTTGGCGGGAGAGCTCAAACGCGCGGTCCATCGAGATGTTTGGGTTTTCGGAGAGGATATACGGGATCATATAATACTCGTAGGATTTGATGATGCCCGGAATGACAAACAAGAGGGACCAGAGAAAAATCTTCAGCTCCCGGACGAACATGATCTTGACGATATGCAGGTAGCTGCCGTGGCCAAATGCCCAGAAAAGGCGTCCGAATGCGGATTTGAAGCCGCGGTTCTCCATGAAGTAGCGGCGCATCCCGACCTCCATCGGCATAACGACGAAGGCCATATATCCGTAGGAGACGGCCATCACGACGAGGACAACCACGGCGATCATCAGGGTCACCGAGATCGCTACCGCCGGATTATCGAAATATTGCTCGAGCCGGCCGCCGAGGTTCTCCCAGAACGAGTGGAAGGCGCCGACTCCGGTTCCGGAAGAAAGAGTAAAACTGTTGAAGAAGCTGCGGATGGAGGAGGTGTTGGATATTCCGAAAAAAAATCCGCCGCTGCCGCCGGAAAACAGGGCAAACACGAAGGTCACCAGAAAGGGCATCCAGTAATTCCGGCGGAGAATTCGTTTTGCTTCCTCTTTCAGTCTCGATCTTTGCCACATGATAGATCCCTCGCTTTCTGGATGCAATTATATCGCAGCGAAGAGAAACTTTGATAAACAAAATGTGAATTCTGAGGGAATTTTTTGAAAATCCATTTTCCTTATCTTAGAAGAAAACCATTTTATGGGCCTGAACGACATAACCAAAAAAAGCACAAAGAGCGTCAATGCCCTTCGTGCTTTTCCATACGTTTCTGGCGATGCAGCTCAAATTGCCGTTTCTGTTCTGCTTCCTGCGCTTCACGGGAACGGATTTTGCGCGCAAGCTTTCCTTGTTCCTGTAAAAGAGAGCTCCATTAGAAAGATTCCGAAATTTTCATTATCCGTCATTCACAAATCAGGTTTAAAACCCACGATATGCTTTTCGGCCGGGGAGAAAAGCCGCGCTTCTACAAATTCATTCGAATTTATAGAAGCTTTTTAAGGGGGCCTGAGATAATAAAATAAAAAGGCATCCTGAAGATCAGGATGCCTTTTTTGGTGACCCGGGCGGGAATCGAACCCACGTTACAGCCGTGAAAGGGCCGTGTCTTAACCGCTTGACCACCGGGCCTGGTAGCGGCAAATGGACTTGAACCATCGACACTTCGGGTATGAACCGAATGCTCTAGCCAACTGAGCTATGCCGCCATATTCGTCCCTTCACAGGGACGAGTAACATTATATTCTATCGGGAAGGGCTTTGTCAATACTTTTTTCAAGAAGATTCGGAGGTCTCGGAGCCGGTCATCAAGGAGGCTGCGGCGGCGATCACCGATTCCACATAGGAGCTTCGGATCACGAAGTGCACCGTTCCGTTGACGCCCACATAATTCTGACGGGCCGGACCCTCAAAGAATTCGAGCGTGTCCTCGCCGTCGGCGTAGCGGTAGGTCACCTTCAGCACGGAGACGAGCTCCGTGTCGGCGGGAACCTCGGCCCAGCCGTCGTTCTCGGCGCCAACCAGCGTCTCATAAAAGACGGAGAAAGTCTCCGCATCGGAGAGAACGGCGGAGGAGGGCGTCCCCGGATAGGAGGACCATGCGTCCGCCGTCAGGAAGGAACCGGCCTCGCCATGCTGAATGCCGAAGACGAAATCGCCGTCCGGCGTCTCAAGCGAGAGTTCGTCGACGTCGGAGACCGAGGGCATCAGCATGTAGGAACTGACGTAATCCCGGTAATCGGCGCAGTACCACGAGTCGCCGGTCGGCTCGTCGATCGCGTAAATCACGGGGACCCCCTCGATCATCACGCAGACGCGGCCGTCGGTATCCGGTTCGGAGGCAAGGAGCTTAAAATGTACAGGTGTCTCCTCCTCGGTGCCGTCTCCGATGTAGGTCGCCTGAAGATCGACGGTCGCCCAAGGATCGTCGAGCCCGCAGGCGGCGAGATCCTCGTCGGTGGAGAAGTAGGAGACGATGTCGGCGGCATCGAGATCAAAGGGGGAGTAGATCAGCTTGAGGCAGGTGGCGGAGGCCATCGAATAGGTCTCCCCGCCGGCGGAGATCACATCCGCAGTGAAGACGGAAGCGGAGGAACTGTCCGTGTCGGCGGCGTAGACGGTGAACGGTTCCTCAAGACGCCGGCCGCCCACGGTCATCGAGACAAGCTCATAGAGGTAGTTTCCGGTGGAGGAATCGGAGGAGGTCGGCGTGATATCTGTGTCGAGGTATTCCTTCGGCTCCATCAGAAAATATTTGAGATGGGCGTGGTACATCGTATAGACCTTCCCGTCGAAAAGCACGTAGTTGCTCGAGGGGGAGGCGGCCGGAACCTCGTCTCCGATGCGGAGCGTGACCTCGGCGCCGTCCGTATATTTCACCGTGACGACGGGAGCGTCATCGCTGTCCGCAAGACCGAATTCCTCAAGGCCGGCGGAGGCGTCGATTTCCCGCTGAGCGGTCATCGTGGTGGCGTATTTGGCGATATAGGCGAGCGATCCGGCGTTGACCGGGAGATCCTCCAGAGCCGGAATCTCG
>ERZ795048.1263-NODE-1263-length-23338-cov-5.502212_pt1 | contig 23338 bp, 16 predicted proteins | sample MGYA00375132_ERZ795048 | MGnify/ENA primary metagenome ERZ795048 (study PRJEB30177, sample SAMN05720225) | activated sludge metagenome | isolation source: Anaerobic digester | place: Hong Kong | collected 2014-12-17 ... | reverse complement strand
TGGCATATCCGCCACGTTCAAAAAGATCAATTAGCCGATCTGAAATTTCATCCATTCTCTGCGCACGATTATACGCCGTTTCAACAATCTCACGAGCCTCTTCAACCGGCATTTCCGGCTCAAGATTGATATAATCCGGCTTGCTCTTTATCCGTGCGTAAAAATGAATGACCTCACTCGAAAGCTGATCACCCAAAATATCAAGCTTGTCCGTATTGCGATCAAAAACTGAACGCTCCATCGCTGGCTGCGCCTGCACAATATCGCCCGCCTTTTTATATTTGGGTTTTTTATCCGGATCTTTCAAATCCTTAAGCATCTCGTCATACACGACCAAATAGGCTTCAACCTTGGACTTGTTCGCTTTAATCTCCGAATCAAGCATCGTTGCAAAAATTTCGCGTTCTTTATCTCGAAGCGCTCGCTCGCGAGCCATCATATTCATACTTTGAGTCTGTACGTCTGCGACTTTTTGGAACCCCTTCATAATAATCAACGTCAAAACCGAAAATGCGCCGAGCAAACACAGAATTAAAATACCGCCCGCAATCATCATAAAAGCGCCGTCATTCTCCGAAGATCTGCTCCCTTCTTGCAACCAGACACCAAGCCCCTGCTTCTGCGCATCTTTCTCAGCCTGAATATACGATTCTTCAAACGCACCACCGAACACAGCCGCCCGATCCACCACGGCAAACCCACGCTGAAGCATATACAATCCCAAATCCTGATCGAAACTATTGGTACATTGGGCAACAACGCCGGAAGCATCCCGGCTTTTCATTTCACAGCGCACCTTATTATACCCCAGTACAGCATCAAGCGCCGCGCGAACATTCACCGAAAATTGCGCCGGCATGCCTTCAATCGGCTGAATCCCCCAAAGCTTGATTGGTGTTTTCCCGGCCATCAAAGTCCCGCCGTCAACAGCTCTGGCTTGAGTATCAAAAAACCGCGACGATGATTCAGATGTTTTTAAAGAAGGCGCCCCAGACTGCGCCGCACCGGCAGAAACGGGAACAACATTTGCAATTACCAGCATCATAAAAATTACAAAGAGCCTAAATTTCACGCACATCGCTCCGAAAAATAATCGCCTTAATCTCAAAATCATATCACTCTTTCATTAAAAAAATGAACGCTTTCTAAACAAATCGGCCAGGCATTCCCACAAGCAATTCTTGAATAACTCTGATAAAATTATGTATGGTACCAAGCACGACATACAAAACCCCCAACACGGCACGATAAATGCGTTTTGAGCTTATAAAATTCTTGCAACAACTCGGCGTCAATCATGCGCTCTCTCCCTATGAGACACAGCCATGGCTCGTTTACAGCGAAGAAAAAAAACTCACATGTAGTGCAGAAGTCCGCATGGGACCAACCGGTGAAGACATCGAGGCCGAAATCCAGTTTCTTCACGATGAAACAGATGACGATGATGAGGACGGCGGCGCATCCTCCGGCGGCGGCCGGGAACAAATCTTATGGATGCGCGCTGAGCCTGTCGGTGAAAACCAATGGGGACCTAAACATCTGCGCATTAAGGGCAAAGACTACGTCAACGAGTTCCACGGCTGGGAAGAAAAAGGCTGCGAATTTTTTCTCGCATGTGTCAGCGCCCTGCAAATGAATGAAATCCCCGACATTGATATGCTGATCGAAGATAAAATGAAAGATGATAGTTTTGGAGGCGGCGGCCGCCGTGGAAAAATTGGACGAAAATCACCCAAAGTAAAACCGGCTGCCCTCATGGGTATGAAAAAACCCTAGGAACAGGACTTATTAAGTTACTCCTGATTGATAATAAGCCCAAAACGTTTACCCAACTCGCTCAAACCGCCAGGCACAAAATCAGCCGCAGGTTTAAAATGCCATTTAGGCCCTTCACGATTTAAGAAGCCGATAATTACACCGGTTTCAGTTCTGTCTTGTAGAACCTGATCAATAACAAAACGACAAATTTCATGACGAGTATCTACATTCACAATACGAACATACGCATTACGAAGCATCTCAAGATTCTGCTCTTTTTCATACCCTTTATAAATCGTGACACAAATAGCAACGCGAATAATATCGAACGGAACCGCATGCAAATCAACAAGAATACTCTCATCATCACCATCACCGGCGCCTGTACGGCTATCCCCCCTATGCTTTACACCGCCATCAAACGTCTCGGGTTGGTTATAAAACACAAAATCGCCATCCTCGCGTGTCACATTTTCTTTATTAAGCAAAAACACGGACAAATCGAGATCAAGAGTGTCGGCATTAAACGCATTAACATCCCATCCCGCGCCAATTAGAACATTACGCAGAGCCGGATCAACTTGCATCAGGTTTAAATCATCATTCAGATAAACCAGATTGTCCGCCAAATCGACTTCTTTACCTTCAAATCGTGTATCGAGAATATCATCGACCATTTGATTGATCCCATTTCGAGTTTAAAAAGCCCAACACCAGCTTCCAGTGTAACACAACCGACACAAAATTATGTGCCGAAATTAATCGCATAAATATAAATCGTATAAACGACATACGCGCTAACAAATATACCGCCGATTACCGGTGTAATTTTTCTATAACCGGCAACCAACGCCGCAAAAACCACCGTTACAGCCAACATAAACCAAATATCAAACTCTAAAAGCTGATCGGCATATGAACCCTGCGCGATTGGCTTCACCAGCGCGGTAATGCCGATAATTATCAAAATATTAAAAACATTCGAACCGACAATATTGCCCAGAGCCATTTCCGCGTGACCGCGCCGCGCGCCGATAATACTTGTAGAAAGTTCCGGCAGCGACGTGCCGAAAGCAATAATACTCAAAGCCACAACATCCTCAGGAACGCCAAGTATGGCCGCAGACTGGCTAGCTCCGCGTACCAAAAATTCAGCCCCAACGCCTACGCCACAAAGCCCTAAAACCAAAAACACGTACGGCTGGGCTGGATGCTTGAAAAAAGGTAAATCTTCCCCATCAACAACAATCTCACCCTTCATCGCCATGCGGTATTGAACAAATATATACATCAACAAAATCGCCACCATACCTAACCCGGCAATCCGTCCAATTTCGCCGTAAAGCATCAAACCCATCAGCAAAAATGCAGAAAGCAACATCATCACCAGATCTTTAATCAGGCCCTTACTGAGCGTAATCTGCATTGTCACCAAAACTGAAGAACACCCAATCACCAGTAAAATATTGGCGATATTCGAACCGATCACATTGCCCATCGCGATTCCTTCAGAACCCCGTAAAACCGCTAATATAGAAACAATCAACTCCGGCAAAGATGTACCAAACGCCAAAATCGTAAAACCCACCACCATTGGCGACAGACCAAACCGCCGTGCAATAAACACAGCCGAATCAATCGTCCAGTTCCCTCCCTTAATCAGCAGGGCAGTGCCAAACATTATCAAACCCAGCGGAATGACAAGTGCCTGCAATGTCACAACATCCATAAATATGCTTTCTAAAACCGAAGTTCCCTTGAAGAATTAAGAGGAAGTGCTTAAGGCCAATAAAAAACCAAACTTACTCTTTCCGTCCTTCACCCCACTCTAACCCGAAACCAAAGGCACGATCCATCTCATAGTGACCAGGAAAATATTCCGTATAATTCGTCAGCTTGATCCCGCCGCGTACGCTTTCCAATCCACCAACCGCGCACAACGCCAACGCATCATCATGCGCCCCCAGCGTTACAACCAAATCATTCTCACCGGGCACATCCAGAATAATCTGCGGATTAATCTCGCTCCAACGCGGCGCTCCCTTATATATATATATATAAACCAAAATACGTTTTATATCATCCCAATGCGCCCCGTTCACATGAATAACCTCATCATGTCCCTCCGCGTTACCCGTACGCTCATCCCCCGAAAGCCATATATAGGGCGGCGCATCAAATTTTCCAAACTTCTCACCAAATGCCTGAATCGCACCGCGCGTACCGTCTTTCATTTCGTATAAGCAGCCAATATCGAGATCCACCCCAACCTTTCGCGCTTTTTTAAACATCTTGCCGAAAAACCCACTCTGCTCAAGCCGCACATTATCCCAGGCCACACCAATATCAATCGAAGTAAACCCTTCCAGCCCCGGACTGATAGCAATCGTCGAACCAGGTTCATTCAAAAATTCACAATTCTCGGGGTGCGAAGAGGCCTCCCGATAACCGGCAGCCCCCAAAGAACCGTTATGACCAGAAAAATCTACAACGCTACGCGAAGCTTCAGCCATCGAATCAATAGAGGTTTTTTTCTTATCCATATTCACTCCATAAACAATACGAAACCATAGCACTGCAATCCCTAAAAGCCAAAAGAATAAAGGACTTAGGCTTAGAATTTAGAATCAGAAGCTATAAAATGCTGAAACGCCCGGCGATGCTCTTCAACAAGCGCACACTGCCCGCACCCTTCAACATGATCATTAACCATTCCCATCGCCTGCATAAACGCATACACGGTTGTTGGCCCAACAAATTTCCAGCCACGCTTTTTCAAATCTTTCGAAAGCGCTTTTGAAATATCCGTCACCGCTGGAATGTCCACATAAGATACCGACCGGTCGGTATCTTCCGGCGCCCACCTCCAAAAATAAGCCGCTAGCGAACCAAACTCTTCTACCATTTCCATGGCGCGGCGCGCATTATTGATGGTGGCTTCAATTTTGCCCCGATGACGAACAATCCCCGCATCGCCGAGCAAACGCTCAATATCTTGCTCATCAAAATTTTGAATTTTAGTAAAGTCAAACCCGTCAAATGCAGAGCGAAAATTTTCACGCTTACGCAAAATCGTAATCCAGCTCAAACCGGACTGAAACCCCTCCAGACAAATCTTCTCAAACAACCGAATATCATTGCTAACGGGCCGCCCCCACTCCTCATCGTGATAACGAATATATTCAGGATCATCACCGCACCACCAGCAACGGACCTGCCCATCAGCGCCTTCAATCAAACCGTCTTGAACCATATCAAAAAACCGACCGGTCGGTTTAACCGCGAACCATGCGCTCAATTAATTCCGCAAACGCCTGAAACTCACGCGCTGCACGATTTTTATCCTTATGAACCTTGGCCGTCATCGTAACCCCCTGCAACGTCGCAATCAACAACCGCGCAAATTGCCGCGGCTCCATCATAATCTCACCCGTGCGCGCCGGATCTTTGAAATAATTGGTCAGTTGATTTTCCCACTCCAAGAAAATCTTTGCTATTTCATGACGCGCCGCCTCATCGCCGTCCGATAGCTCCAGCGCCATATTACCAAGCAAGCACCCACCCTTATATTCATCTTGCGCATAAGACTGATAAATCTCCATCCCCCAATTCAAAAGCGCCTCTTTGGTATTTTGCGTCTTGGTAAAATGCGTCTGCAACAATCCAAAAATATTTTCCTGCGCATATTTGCGCAAAACCTGCGAAGTAATATCCTTTTTGTTGCGAAAATAATGAAACACTGCGCCCTTGCTCTGACCCGCATCATTGGCAATTTTATCGAGCGAACTCGCCCGGTGCCCGTAATGCCAAAACAATTGCTCAGCGCTATCCAATATCCGTAAATCTGTTGCTTTTTTCATCCCTGAATCCTCCTGCCCCACAAATATACCGACCGGTCGGTTTTTCATCAAGCCTTACTTCTAAAATGCCCTCAACTTTTCCCGCGAAATACGCTGCCAAGCGCTTACCTTGTCTATACAACCAGTGAAAAACCACGACATGAACGTTCTTTCAAAGCCTTTCACACCCACCGCATCTCCGACGATGAAGCCTTTTTCCAAGATCGCTTCTAAAGATTGATTTGCACGCAGTTCTGCGCTAACTCTATGCTTCTAAAATCACAAAGGAGTAAAAATGTCAGCCCAGTACGTCTATGTTATGAACGGCTTGTCTAAATCTTTCGACAACAAAAAGATCCTTGAAAACGTTACACTCAGCTTCTTGCCCGGCGCAAAGATAGGTGTGCTCGGCCCCAACGGCGCGGGTAAATCCACCCTGCTCAAAATCATGGGCGGCGTTGATAAAGATTTCACAGGCGAAGCTTGGGCCGCCGATGGCGTACGTGTCGGCTATCTCGAGCAGGAACCACAACTCGACGAAAGTAAAACCGTTGAAGAAAACGTCATGGAAGCCCTGGCCGAAACCAAAGCCATGGTGGAACGTTTCAACGCGATCGGCCTGGAAATGGCCGAGCCCGACGCCGACTACGACGCTCTCATGACCGAAATGGGTGATTTACAAGAAAAAATCGACGCTGTTGATGGCTGGGAATTAGAACGTACAATTTCCATAGCTATGGACGCTCTGCGCTGCCCACCGGGCGATTCAGCCATCACCAACCTGTCCGGAGGAGAGCGCCGCCGCGTCGCCCTGTGCCGTCTGCTGCTCGAAAAACCGGACTTGCTACTTCTCGATGAGCCAACCAACCACCTCGATGCCGAAAGCGTCGCGTGGCTCCAACGCTTCTTAAGCGATTACACTGGCACCGTCGTTATGGTCACCCACGACCGCTACTTCCTCGACAACGTAACAGGCTGGATTCTAGAAGTCGACCGCGGCTCTGGCATTCCCTACGAAGGCAATTACTCCGCCTATCTGGAAGCCAAGCGCAAGCGCATGGAACAGGAATCACGCGAAGAAGATACGCGCCAAAAAACACTCAAACGTGAACAGGAATGGATAGGACAAAGCCCATCTGCGCGCCGTTCCAAATCAAAAGCCCGAATCAACGCCTACCAAGACCTTTTGGCCGAAAGTGCCAAACTCGACAAGCGCAGTTGCCAAATCGTCATTCCCACCCCGCCTCGTCTTGGCGATCTTGTTATCAAAGCACAAAACATCAAAAAAGGCTTTGACGATCACCTGCTCATTGAAAATCTCTCCTTCAAGCTCCCCCCCGGGGGCATCGTCGGTGTCATCGGCCCCAACGGCGCGGGTAAATCCACGCTCTTTAAAATGATCACCGGTAATGAAACCCCGGACGAAGGCACCTTCAAAGTCGGCGACACTGTCAAGCTCGGCTATGTCGACCAAAGCCGCGATTCCCTTGATGGCGATAAAACCGTCTGGGAAGAAATCTCCGGTGGCACCGACATCATTAAACTCGGTAAAATCGAGATGCAAAGCCGGGCGTACGTGTCGGCCTTCAACTTCCGTAAATCCGACCAGCAACAACTGGTTAAGAATCTTTCTGGCGGCCAGCGCAACCGTGTACATCTGGCTAAAATGTTGAAATCAGAAGCCAATGTCATCCTGCTCGACGAACCGACCAACGATTTGGACACCGAAACCCTCGCCGCACTCGAAGAAGCCATCGAACGCTTCCCGGGCTGCGCCGTCATCATCTCCCACGACCGCTGGTTCCTTGATCGCCTCTGTACGCATATCCTTGCTTTCGAAGGCAACAGCCATGTCGAATGGTTTGAAGGCAATTATCAGGACTACGAAGCCGATTACAAACGCCGTATGGGCCATGATGCCGACACGCCCCACCGCATCAAATACAAACCTTTGCGCAAAGCCAGCTAACTGCCCTAAAGCACCGAGCTTAAAATACCATATAAAAAGCCTGTAAAACCAAATCTTTACAGGTTTTTAAGGCAATTGTGACAAAATTGTGTCTGAGCAAAACATGTATAAAAAAACAACATGTTATAGAAATAAACAACTTTATAATGGGGCGAAAACCATAAAATACGAACAAATTAACTAAAATTTTAACTATTTTCGCGCTACACTATATATTGAAGTGGTGAGTATTTGACGTGAGCGGTATAAAAGCAAAAACAGTTTTGAAATACGCAATAATGCCGGAGATAATCCCCCGGCTAAAGCGCCTTGTTACGTCCGGCTTCGGCTATATTGCCTTCCTAATGGCACAAATTTATTCAATGGTTCGCCTGCTGCCGAATAACCACCCTTATCTGAACCCTCAAAATATTGGCAAATACGGCATCCGCCACGTCATCGCCGAAGCCGCCAACGCATTGGTCATCAACCATAATAATATCGACCAATTGATTGTTTTCACGCTCATGCTCACCGGCGTTGTGATAATAGGCACACAAATAATTATGCTGGCGCTCGGCCTGTTTTTCGGCTCGGCTATAGCCGCTTCAATTTTCGTAACGCCCGCACCGACATATGATATTGCCTACATGCTCATGGACCAGGTTTTCGGCGTTGGAGACGGCGTAAACAACTTTTTTGATTCCTGCGTATCGCAAAATATTGAATGCAACCCGGATAAACCGCCAGCAGCAACGGGCGCAGTATACCCCTGGCCATTCCATCTTGCGCTCCATAATTTATTTAGATTCTACTCCATTGGCATCCTTCTGATCGGAACCATCATTTTCTCTTACTATGTGGTCGTCGTCATAGTCGAAACGGCAGTAACAGGCTCGCCCTTCGGTCAACGTTTCAAAAACCTCTGGGTGCCGGTACGCCTGGTCGTCGCTGTAGGATTGTTGATCCCTTTAGGTTTAGGATACAACTCAGGACAATATATTACCTTCGCTGCCGCCAAGTTCGGCTCAAGCATGGCCACGAATGGCTGGATCACGTTTAACCAGCAGGTTGCCGCAAACATGCCCGGTGGCGCAGCAGGAAACATCGCCGGCGAAGCGGAAAACCTGATCGCCATGCCAAAGCCCCCGGATGCCTCTTTACTCGCCGAGATGTTCTCAATCGTGCACGGCTGCGCTTATGCGCATTATCTGCACGATCCACGCATTGCGAAAAACACAGCGCCGGCAAACCCGCCTGGAGATATACGAGTCGATTACCCCGAAAACCCGGGACAAATACCCACTTATTTGAACAACCGCTACGGCGTAAAACCTTATCTGGTCAAAACCCCGACCGCCTGGCAGGCAGGCATCGATCCCAATGAATTTCTTGAAGTCCTGCCCGGAACAACATATGAACAGGCGCTGCAATTTTACACCAGCGGCGACATCGTCATCCGCTTTGGCCGTCGTGGCGATTGGGACATTAATGGTGACTGGACCATATCCGACCAGGAAGAAGAAATGTTCAAAGACGAACCTGGACAGGTCCAGGCAACCTGCGGTGAAATCCGCATCCCTGTAACAGACCGGCGCCCGACCAACGCTGGTAACGTTCACGCCACAGACGGATATCTGGGGTCTGTCGCCGTCCAGCGCATGTATTTTGAACTCATCCGCGACCACTGGCACGACGTAAATATAAACGAAAACTACATCGATTTTGCCGGCCGCATGGCGATGCTCGAACAAAACCCGTCAAAAAAACCTGAAGATTCAGCCTGTAATATCGGCTGCGCAGGTGGCGGCTTATTCTCCCCAAACCTTGACCTTCCGCATAACGATTGTGGCGCCCCGCTTCCTCCTCCCAAAACAGAAGACAAGCGTGATTGCGCGACCCACAACATCTCGGCAGAGTGGAAACAAGAAGCAACAAACGAATTACAAGTTACGCTCAACACCAAACTAACCCAAATTTGGGTCGACTATAATCAGGGCACCAGAGAATTCGCTGTTGATAATGCCCTGCTCCAACGCGGTTGGGGCGGCGCAGGTATATGGTTCAACAAAATCGCCCAAGCCAATGGCGCTTTCATGAACACCTTCTTCAACGTACCGGAAATGAACGTTTATCCATATTTAATGGAAAAGGTAAAAAAGGAAAAAGGTAAACAAGACAGCGACCCTTCCGGCATCCAGGCCTACAACCCTAACACCAAATCACAAAGCGCAGGCCTTAAACTAAGCCACGTGGAATCAGGCGCTGCCCCAATTGCGATGATTGAATATCGTGTCCTTGAATACTGGAATAAAAGTAACAAAAACATGGCAAAAAGCGAAAAAGCCAATACCACAAACGCCCTTGAAACGGGTATGAATCTCGTTTTCGGAACAAACGGCTTATTCGCCATGAACGACGAAAACGCAAACATCCACCCGCTGGCACAACTCGTCGCGCTCGGTAAAGGCCTTGTCGAATCCGCCATCCGAAATGTTGCAGGAGCCTCTATGGGCGCTGCTGGTGGTGGTATTTCCAAAGCGCTCGACACCGCGGCCGGTCCGTTAGCTGACGCCGTCAGCGGCCTCGTATTATCTACTGCTTTCGTCGGACTGACAGCAGGGCTCGTACTCTTTTACGTCCTGCCATTCCTGCCATTTGTATATTTCTACTTTGCTGTAGCCTCATGGATTAAAACCATTTTCGAAGCAATGGTTGGCGTACCGCTATGGGCCTTGGCACACTTAAGAATTGACGGCGATGGACTGCCCGGCGAATCCGCCTTAAATGGGTATTTCCTGATTTTTGAAATCTTTGTACGTCCGATTTTGTCGGTCGCAGGCCTCATCGCCGCCATGCTGATCTTCACCGCACAAGTACGAGTCTTGAACTTCATCTGGTTGATGGTCACAGACAATGTCGGCGGCCATAACAGCGACCCGACAATCGCCATTGCCGCAGACTTCAAGTTCAAACGTGCCATTGTCGATGAATTTTTCTATACCGTTTTATATGCGATCATCGTATATATGCTCGCAACCGCGTCCTTCAAACTGATCGATAAAATTCCGGACAACATCCTGCGCTGGATGGGACAAGGCGTCTCATCCTTCGGCGACATTAACCAGGACCCGACAGAAGGCCTGACCCGCTATGCCGCTCTGGGTGGTATGACCGCTGGCCGCGAAATTGCTGGCGGAGTTAAAGATCTGGCCGGTGGTCTTGGAGGCGTTGTAGGAAACGTCGCAAGAGGTGCAGCTACCACAGAAAGAGCTGCTCCATAGAGTAAGAAGGAGGAAAGAAATTTAAACATGCAAAGTGTAACGCGAAAAAATATAATAAAATACGCAGTAATGCCGGGCTTTCGGCAGCGTTTTCGCGATCTCTTCGCCTCCGGCTTCCAGTACATTCCTTATTTCATCGCCCTTGTATACAGCTCGGTGCGTCTTTTACCTGCAGAGCACCCCTACCTGAACCCTTCAAATATGGGACGTTTCGGCATCCGTCACGTTCTGGCCGAAGCCGCCAATAACATTGTTTTTTCAACAAAGAACATCGACCAGATCTTATTATTCTTCTGTATCCTGTTTGGCCTCATATTAATGGCTTTACAATTTGGTTTGCTGAGCATCGCCATATTTATGCAACCGGCAATGGCTGCAATGCCAACAACCTTTCCAGGATTTTTCTCAACAGCAGCCTCAGGCAATGAAGCACAAGACATCGCCAACATATTGATGGATATGGTCTTTGGCGTCCCGGGTATCTTCAACTCCTGTGTTTCAGTCGGCGTACCCTGTACCACTATTGATGGAAACCCTATTGCAACCGCCGCAGGCGCACCGGGCGGAACATGGTCATATGACCCGACAGTATTCCCTTTCGCCATTCATAGAGGCCTACACCAACTCTTCCAACTTTATAATATCGGCCTCACCGTGGTTGCAGCATTCATAGGAATGTATTTTATTTTCACAATCGCTCTGGAAACGGCGGAAAGCGGAACCCCGATGGGCAAACGTTTTAACAAGGTCTGGGCGCCGATCCGCTTTGTCATGGCTTTTGGCCTGCTTTTTCCAATCGGCTATGGATATAACTCAGCGCAATATATTGTGCTTTATGCTGCAAAATACGGCTCGGGTTTTGCGACCAACGGCTGGAACCTGTTTAACGACACATTAAACGCCACATATGGCAGCGCCTTTGAAAACCTTCTGAACAGTGACACGGCCTCAGCCGCCAACCTTGTGGGCGTTCCCAACGTCCCGGAAGTTGGCGGACTTTTACAATTCATGTATGCCGCAAAAGTATGCGCAGAAGCTGAAGCCGTTGCCCATGCCCCCCCTCTGCCCGTTAAATTTTACCTGGTCGGCGATCCTTTAAAACTGCCCGAAAATCATCTCGAGGTAAATAACACAAATGTCTCATATGCGCAGCTCATAAATTTTGCAGACGGCGAAAACCAGGTCATCATCCGCTTCGGACGCCGGGATGAAGACAAATACGGCGACCTCATGGGCTATGTCCACCCGACCTGCGGCGAACTGACATTTAAACTTTCTGATCCCAGAGCCCCCGGCACGGCAGAGCCTGGCATCGAAACACTACAGGAATACTACTGGTTTATCCTCAAGGAATTATGGTTCGTAACCATGGAAGGCAATGGTCCAACCCCGGCATTGACAGTGCCGCCCTACGCCCAGAATTTAGTCAAAGTAAAAACATTCTTTTCAACTGCACCGACCAGTTACCATCAACAAGGCTTAAACCTCCATACAACTGAATGGAAAACCGCCCTGCAGGACTTCTACCGGCTTGACCTGCGTGAAATATTAACCGGTACTCCAAGTACGCCATCCACAGGCATCTTGGGCGCGTTGGGCACCAACGGCGCCGCACCGGAAATGCGCCAGTCCCAGCGTTGGCAAACTGACGCCAATCTGCGTGACAAAGGCTGGGCCGGCGCCGGGATCTGGTACAACCGCGTTGCCGACATGAACGGCGCGCTGACAACGGCCACGCTCAACATTCCGATGCCCTCACGCTACCCGCACGTCATGGAAAAAGTATACACAAAAAAACGCCAGGGCGAACAAAACGTTGACTTTAATGAACGCTTTAATCCAACATCAACCTCAAGTGCTGCCACAGGAGGGCTAAAGCCCATAGAAGAAAAAATCGCCCCCATTCTATGGGAAGCCTTTGATTTCTTTCAAAAAGGCGGCGGCGTCACAACATCGCACTCCGCCCCCACAGGCAACGCAATGATCGACATTATGAATACGTTTCTGGGCACAAACGGGCTGTTCAGCATGCGTCAAAACTCCGACGTACATCCCCTGGCTCAACTGGCCGGCGTTGGCCGCTCGCTTATCGAAGCCTCGGTTCGAAACCTCGGCTATGCCGGTATTGGCGCACTGACAGGTACATTAGTAAAGAATCTGGACATGACCGGAGAAGCGGCAAAAATTGCATCAGGCTTCATCATAACATTTTCAACAATCGGCCTGACCGCTGGATTCGTCCTGTTCTACGTAGTCCCCTTCCTGCCCTTTATCTACTTCTTCTTTGCAGTTGGCGGATGGGTAAAAGGTATTTTTGAAGCTATGGTCGGCGCCCCGCTTTGGGCTTTGGCGCATTTGCGAATCGACGGCAACGGCTTGGCCGGACAAGCCGCGGTCAGTGGCTATTTCCTGATTTTCGAAGTCTTTTTACGACCCATTTTAATCATCTTTGGACTGCTGGCCAGCATCTCGATTTTCTCGGCGCTGGTCAGTGTATTAAATCAAACATTTGATCTGGTCGTTGCTAACCTTGGCGGTTTTGATACCGAACTCGAACTCTCAGGCGCCGCCGCAACCTCAAAAGTCGCAGAATGGCGGGGAGCAATTGATGAATTCTTCTTCACGGTTATCTACGTCATCATCGTTTATCTGATGGGAATGTCCTCCTTTAAACTGGTCGACATGATTCCAAACAACATCCTGCGCTGGATGGGACAATCTGTTGCAACATTTGGAGACCAGCGCGAAGATGCAGGTCAAAGCTTGATCGGAACGGCAACCGTCGGCTCACAGCAAACACTTGGTGCTATCGGCGGCGGACTAAAAGGACTGTTTAAATAACAAAAGATAGAAACGTACAAAAAACAACGTTTAAAGATGAAAATGGATAAATGGGAACACAAAGTAAAATCCTGAAATATACGCTCCTCCCCGGGTTCATTCCCCGGATTTCTGCGCTTTTCAAAAACGGTTTTACACATTTGGCTTATACGATAGCGCTAATTTTTAGCAATGTCCGCCTTCTCCCCACAGGACACCCTTATCTGAACCCTCAAAATATAGGTCAGTTCGGAATTCGCCATGTCATGGCCGAAGCGGCAAACAACCTCGTTTTCGACCGAAAACACATAGATCAGATCATTATTTATTTTACAATTCTTGTGGGGTTAATTTTATTAGGACTGCAATTCATACTTCTGATCGTCGCGATCACGGCCGAACATCCTGCCCTTGCGTTAGGCATCACCGACCTGTTCCCAAACCCGAATACAACAACCGGTTCACTCGGCCCGGAACAGGATATCGCGTTCATCCTTCTGGACCGAATTTTTGGACTAACAGGTTTTTTTAACTCCTGCATCTCCAATCTTGGTGTACCTTGCACAGATCTAAAAGGCGTTACTTTATCCAGCACACCCACCGCTTACCCTTTCCCCTTCCATATCGCCTTGCACCGCATCTTACAGTTTTATGCTTATGGAATTTTCTGGGTTGGTTCTCTTGTCATCATATATCTGTGTATTGCAATAATCGCTGAAACCGCCGCTTCAGGAACGCCCTTCGGACAACGCTTTAATAAAGCCTGGGCCCCCGTCAGATTAATTTTATTTTTTGCCCTGCTTGTCCCTATGAACTGGGCAGGCGGCCCCAATCAGGGTCTCAACGCAGCCCAGTTAATCACTTTTAAAATAGTGCAGCTCGGCTCCAACATGGCGACAAATGCCTGGACGGTCTTTAATGGCGGAGGGCCATCACCAAGCCTGTCTGCAAACTATTTAAGCCAGCAATATGATCTGGTGGCCCAGCCCAACACACCGATTTCAGAAGTCAACGACCTGCTCCAAACGATGTACCTCGCCCGAACCTGCGCTGCAGCTTACCACCTTCAGGAAGGCCCCGAAAAAAAAATAGATGCTTATGTAGTGCGTTCCACTCCCCCGGCAAACATAACCCCAACCATAAACGGGGCAACGCTTACACCAAATGCGCTCGATTTTAACGGCTTAAGCTACCCCAACGCCCTTGATTTTGCCTATCGTGGAACAATAACCATACGCTTCGGCCGCTTAGGTGAAGCTGGAGACGACCCCGCAAAACCCGGAGAACTCTCAACACAATACCAAGGACTCAAAGGAAACGTAAAACCCTACTGTGGTGAAGTCATGATACAGGTTCAAGGCATTGAAGAACCCGGTGCAAATATGATTTTCAACGTATACTACGACTTGGTAAAAAGCCTGTGGAATGATCAACAATATAAAGACCGATCCGAGTGTTTTGTAAAACACAAAATCACAGAAGAAGCTTACGATCCAAACTGCAGCCCCATTCACGACGAAACCTGGGTAAAAAGCGAAATTGCATTTTACGTAAACTCTGTAAAACTCGTCACTATGGGCGCAATCCAGATTCAACGCGCACAAGGCGACTTCGCTGTGCCAACCGAAATCATCGAACGCGGCTGGGCCGGCGCAGCCATTTGGTATAACAAAATCGCAGCAATGAACGGTGCCATCACCACCGCCTCACTCAATATCCCTAAAGCATCACTCCTCCCACTTCTCATGGAAACCGCAATGAGAAATAACAGACAGCAAAATGAGCTCATCAGAACAAGTAGCCTCTTCAACCAAAATATGGCAGACGCTATGGGCGTCAATGTCCTCATGGAGATAAAAGACGACGAGCGCAACATGCTAACCGCTATGGTTGAGGCCTACGAATTCTGGACACAAAACGGTTCTGCACAACAATCAAACTTCGATCAACCAACAGGCAACATCATAATCGACTACGTCAATTCCCTGTTTGGTACAAACGGCCTGTTTGAAATGCGCAACAATACAAACGTACACCCACTGGCACAACTCTCGGCTCTCGGTAAAAGCATGATGGAAGCCGTAGTACGCAACGCTGCATACGGTGCTGCACTAAGCGGCGTCAAAGGGCTTGGTTTTAAATTGGATCAATTCGCAGAAGGCGCTGGCCCCGCCGGAAACTTCCTGTTCGCTTTGGTTATCATTACAGTCGGCATCGCAGCAATTCTATACTACGTTCTGCCATTCCTGCCCTTCATTTACTTTATGTTCGCCGTCAGCGGATGGATCAAAAGCATATTTGAAGCCATCGTTGCCATGCCGCTATGGGCACTTGCACATTTACGCATTGATGGTGAAGGCGTTGTCGGCCCGGGTGCAACAAACGGATACTTCCTGCTACTGGAAATCTTCCTGCGCCCAACCCTTATCATCTTCGGGTTTGTGGCCAGCATCAGCATATTCTCAGCGCTGGTAAATGTATTAAACCAGATTTTTGATCTCGTCATTGGCAATTTGGGAGGCTATGACGAAGAGCTCGAAGCCAATATAGTAACCGGCAGCGCACCGGCAGGAACACTTTCCAACCTTAATATCGCCCGAGGCACAGTAGATGAGTTTTTCTTCACCGCAATGTACGCCATTATCTGCTACCTGATAGGACTATCCTGCTTCAAGCTGGTTGACCTTATTCCAAACAACATCCTGCGCTGGATGGGCGTTTCAGTTTCAACCTTCCAGGAAAACGCAGGCGATCCGGCTGGAAAACTATCCAGCAATGTATATAAAGGAACGCTGCTTATCGGAAACCAGGTCCGCGGCACCGCCAAAGGCGACCTGGCAATCATCGCAGATTAAAAAACGAAAAATACACTCTTAAAACTTGAGCAGGAAACAACCTATTCTTGGCGCAAATGCACCAGAAGAGCTTCTACATCGCCGCCACCGCGTTGCACGACAGAAGAAAAATCAGAGCGCTGCGTCATCGCCATGCTCACACCCTCCACAATCACATCTATAACCTGATAAGCGCCGCTGCGATTACGAACACGCCAGTCAACTTTGACATCCGGCCCACCATCTTGCCGAAGAAGTGAATGCACGAGAATATCGCGTTCACCTTCTTTACGCGACCCTACAACTTCAATTTCCTGCCCCTGATAATCGCTAAAACGCGCAGAATAAACATCCACGATCATCTTTTTAAACAACACCACATACTCGTCACGCTGCGCCTGCGTAGCACTGCGCCAATACCGCCCCAATGAAAAACGGGCAATAGTGTTCATATCAAAATTTTTATTCAATAACGCTTTAAATTCGGCGCGCCGTTTCTCTTCCGTAATTTTCTTATCAGAAAGAAACCCTATGCCCTGATCTGCCAATGCAGCAACAAATTTTTCAGCCGCCAAAGCCACCTCATCCCCGTGCGCATTAGCAGCTACAAAATGCGCAAACCTGGAATTTAAAACTGGAGCAGCTGAAGTGCTCAAAAGCGAAGCATGAGAAGCGATCCCGGAAACCAGACCCAACGCCAAAACACTCGAAAACAGGAATCTACGTTGCATGATCAAAGAGCCTAAATTCATTTAATAGCCTAAAACACGCATCTTAATAATCATCATAATCAGGAATAGCTGGCGCAGTAATCACGTCAGACCCCTGATCATTAACCAAAGCCTCGCGACGTTGATAATACGCACTGCGCGTAGCAGCATAATAATCTATAGAACTTTTCTCAAGATCTTCCAGAACATCAACCAAAGACGCCCGCAAATTCAGGTAATCTGCACCGACCTTACCGTAATAAATACCCTCTTCTTCAATATTAAAGAGATACCAGCGCAACGGATCGGCAAAAGAATCAACCGCATATCCGATATAATCGCGTGTAGAAGACGGCCCTAAAATTGGCACGACCAAATACGGCCCATGACCAACGCCCCATGTAGCAAGCGTTTGCCCAAAATCTTCAACTTCGTATTCAATACCCTCATGGCCGGCCAGATCAACCAAGCCACCAAGACCCAAAAGCGTATTTACAACGGCACGCACAACCACATTGCCCGCACCGTCAAAATCACCTTGCAAGACCTGATTCGCGAAATTCGCAGGACTACGCAGATTCTTCAGCGCATTATCAATACCTGTACGTGCAGGATTCGGCACAACCGCATTGTACCCTTTGGCAACAGGATGAATAACCGCTTTATCCACCGCAGTATTAAACGAGAAAATTGCCCGGTTAGCCTTCTCGAACGGATCGCTAACTTCAACCTCACCAGCCATAACGCGGTCTTCACCATTTGATGCGCACCCGCCAACAAGCAAAACCATCGCTGATAAGGCTACCAGTGCTTTAAAATTCCATACAATATTATTCATGTCTGCCGCTTTAGGTTTAAACATAGATCCGACCTTTTATAAGTGATTGAAAGAAGTACGCAAGTCAAGAATGGAAACTTATTTTTCACTATTTAACCAGCGCAAACTTATTAAAAGGTTAACGCCACCGTAAAAATGTTAAAAAATAAAATATTATAAAAAATAACCACGATCTAACCGTCTTCAAGATGAATCATCGCACTCACCCCATATAAAAAACATACAATTGCCGGAGACCACGCCGCCAAAATCGGCGGAATTTGATTGGAAGAGCCAAGCGCCTGTAAATAACTGGAAACAAAGAACACGACAAAACCGATAAACACGCCCACAGCGAAGAGCATCAAACCGCCACCCATTCGCGGCGGGCGGATAGAAACGCTTGCCGCAAGCAAGACCATAGCTACAAAAAACAAAGGCTGAGACAACAAACTATGAAAATATACCCGCAAACGGCTGGCATCAAAACCGGTCTGCTCCAATGTCTCTATGTGCGCCGGAAGCGCCCAAAACGGTACTGTTTCAGCAGAAGAAAAACTCTCCTCAATATCTTCAATCGTAAGTGTCGTCGGTAAAACCATCTCTGGCTTACTGATCTTCACGGATCCGGACCTATGAATAGCAACATCCTCAAACACCCAGCGCCCCGGCTCTAAAGAAGCGCTTTTGGCATCCGCGCGCATGCGAAATACGTCATTCTGCCCAAAATAAAATACGCTCACCTGACTAAGCCCCCAATGCGGCGGCTTAACCTTACGCGCATGAAGTATCACATACCCCTTTTGTACATCGTCATCATCTTCCAGAATATGACCATCCGTACTCTGACGAAGCCAAAGTCCCTCTTTAAACAACGCAATTTGGCTATCTTGCTTATCAAGATACTCTTTTTCCAACCGTTCATATTTTTCCACCAGCAATGAGCCAACCGGATTGATGACCCCAACTTGTAAAAAACCAACACACAAGGCCACCGCCACCACAGGCATCAAAAACTGCCAGACTGAAAAACCGGAAGAACGCAGCACAACCAGCTCAGAATGGCGATTAAATTGCCAAAATGTCAGCATCGCACTAAACAAAACAGCAAAAGGAAACAAAATCTGCCCAACCTCGGGCAATTTCAATAACCCCATCTGCAACACCAGTCCCAACGGAACAGAATCGCTTTTACTGGCCCGGCGAACCAATTCCACCGTGTCAAACAGATAAATCACCCCTAGCAAGGCAAAGAGCAAAAAAAGCATATTCATAACATAAGTTCGCGCCATATAACGGCTAAGCGTCATTGTCACCTTCATGCCTGTCCTCCTTGCCAATGATAGAGCACCCGGCGGCGTAAATTCTCACTCATCCCGCTCAAGGCAAAAGAACACAACCCAAGCGGAAAGAATACCAGCCCATACATAAACACCAGCCCCGCATCACTTTGCCGCGCCATATTATAGGCCGCAATATACAGCCCCTGAATCACCACGACGCTTGCCACAGCCAGCATAATGCGCCGCATCTGCCCGCGCCGGTCAATCGGCCCGATCAACAGCGCGCTACATGCGATAAGCGTAAATACCACCGCCAAAAGCGGACTGACAATCCGCCGATGAAGATCAACCTGAAAATCGCGTAAACTCTCCAAATCGCGTTTCACACGTACATCTGGATTAAGCAGCTCAAAAATCGTCCGCTCATCCGGCTCCGCCCAACGCTGGCGCACCGGATCACTCTCAGGCAAATCAATCGTATAACGATTAAAATTCAGCCGTTTCAGTATCCCTTTTTCAGCATCATATTCCTGACGCGATCCCTCATACACAACAATCCTGTAACCCTGCTCAGCAGAAACCAGCGTCCCGCGTTCGGCAAAAATCGTCGAAGCTGGTTGCCCGGAAGCGCGGCTATCATGAATTATCAAGCCCACAAGCGATCCGGCTTCACCACGCGCCCGCACATAAAGCGTCAACCCTTTGCCCACCTGATTAAAAACACCTTCACGGAAAAGCAGCGTCGAGAACTGCGCCTTAATCATCTCGCGCTTTTCCTGCATCGTGCTAATTGATTTTGGTGCAACCCAGAGCGTAATCCCCATCAATAAAAGCGTTACAATCAACGCCAGAATCATGGCCGGCCGCGCCAAAGCAGAAGGCGCATAACCGGTTGCGCGCACCACCACCAACTCAGAATCACTGGTCATGCGGCTATAAACAAACAACGTCGCCGCCATCAACGACAACGGCAAAATAATTTCGAAAAACCGTGGCAAAGCCAGCATCGTCAAAACCCAAAACGCGCTGCTCGAAGCCCCGGATTCAATGACCAGCTCCAAGAACCGCAAGGATTGCGTCAAGAAAATCACCACCGCCAGCGTCACGGCAACAAACACCGTGGCAATCAAAAGATTTTTAAAAATATAGCGATCAAAAATATTCATATGCGTTTTGGCTCTGGCCAATCTCGTCAAAAACAGTATATCGTTTATAACCTTCATCCACATATAAGAGAAGATGAAAGACGATGAGCCTAAAAATTTCATTCCCTAAATCCAGCGCAAAACCCAAAGGCGCAATTGTTGTTTGCGCCTTTGAAGGTGGGGAACTGGGGACACAAGCCAAAGCGCTGGACAAAACACTTAAGGGCTTCATTACCGCAAACCTTAAAAACAACGCACAATTTACCGGTAAAAATGGTGAAATTATGAGTCTCGGCGCCCCGGCAGAAAACACAGTGACACATATCACACTGCTCGGTCTGGGCAAAGATCAAGATCTGGACGCGCTAAAAGCAGAAACAGCCGGTGGTAAACTGGCGGCCGTACTTACCAAATCCAGCACTGAAACTGCCGTACTGCTCGGCGAAAAAAGTAAAAAACTCAAAATTGAAACCCTCACCGCGCATCTTGCCAATGGCTTTGCCCTGCGCGCCTATGATTTCGACCGTTATAAATCAAAACCTGATAAAAAAGATAAACCGCCGCTCAAATTCAAAACCTTAGACGTCATAACGCCAGATCCGGCCAACGCCAAAAAACTGTTCGAAAATCTAAGCCACGTGCGTTCAGGCACTTTCCTAGCCCGCGATCTGGTCAATACAGCGCCCAACGACCTCTACCCGGAAAGCTACGCCAAAATTATCCAAAACGAGCTCAAACCACTCGGTATTGAAATTGAAATTATCGACGATAAAAGGCTCGAAAAACTTGGCATGGGAGGCCTTTCCGCCGTCGGCCAGGGCTCAAGCCGCAAACCGCGAATGGTCATCATGCGCTGGAATGGCGTCCCAACTTCAAAAAACAAAACCCAAAACACCCCCACCCTTGGCTTTGTCGGCAAAGGCGTCACCTTTGACACCGGCGGCATCTCGCTTAAACCTGGCCCGAACATGGATGAAATGAAAATGGACATGGGCGGCTCGGCTGCCGTTGTTGGCCTGATGAAAACTCTGGCCCTGCGGAAGGCCAAATGCAATGCTGTCGGCGTTGTCGGCCTGGCCGAAAATATGCCATCCTCAAACGCGTACAGACCCGGCGACATCATCAAAACCTACGCCGGAAAAACCATCGAAGTCCTCAACACAGATGCGGAAGGCCGGCTCGTTCTGGCCGATTGCCTAACCTATATACAAAAAACATACAAACCCGAATTCGTCATTGATCTGGCCACCTTAACCGGCGCAATTCTTATCGCACTAGGCCACGAATATTGCGGCACCTTTGCCAATGACGATACCCTGTGGAAACAAATGGAAAAGGCCAGCGAGCAAAGCGGCGAAAAACTCTGGCGCATGCCTCTTGATGAAGTCTGGACAAAAGAAGTCGAAAGCGAAGTCGCCGACCTGCAAAATACCGGCAAAGGCCGCAATGCCGGCTCTTGCACCGCCGCAGCCTTCCTCGGCCATTTCATTGAAGATGGCACACGCTGGGCACACATGGACATTGCCGGCACCGCCTGGCGCAAATCCGACCAGCCAACCGTGCCCAAATTCGGCTCCGGCTTCGGTGTACGTGTCCTCAACGACCTTGTCGCAAAATATTATGAGGGCTGATGCCTAAACACTTCGCATCGCAAACGACTCAAAATCCCGACGAGCCAAAAGCCTCTTCACCGCCTTACACCCCACATTCCTCCTTCTTGAAAATGTGTTATATAAAATTAAAAGGCGGAGATATAGATACCGCATTACTAAAGAAATACGCCTATCGAATAACGCAAAACATCAAACATGCGATCAAAGGCGATATTACAAACGACCCCATCGCCAAACAATATCTCCCGCAAGCCTGTGAACTGAAAGTCCTGCCCGAAGAACGCTCAGACCCGATCGGCGATGAAGCCCATAGCCCCGTAAAAGGCATCATCCACCGCTATCCAGACCGGGTATTGTTCAAACCCGCCAATGTCTGCGCAGTTTATTGCCGTTACTGTTTTCGCCGCGAACAAGTCGGCCCGAAAGACAAAAAAATCCCCGGCAGCCTGAACCCTAAAGAATACACCGCCGCACTCGATTATATCCGTTCGCACCCCAAAATCTGGGAAGTCATCCTCACCGGCGGCGATCCACTAGTGCTCTCGCCGCGTCATCTAGGTGAAATCATGAACGCGCTGCGCGCCATCGATCACGTCAAAGTCATTCGTATCCACACCCGTGTGCCTATCGCTGATCCAGCCCGCCTCACGCCCGCCCTGATAGACGCTCTAGCAAGCTCTCCAATATCCCCTCTCATCAAAGCGAACAAAGAAAAGACCGACCGGTCGGTATGCTACCCTGATAAAGCGCTCTATATGGCCCTGCATATCAATCATGCCCAAGAACTTACACCAGAAGTTCGCCGCACAATAAAAACACTCCACCAACGCGGCATCTCGCTGCTCTCACAATCCGTCATGCTCAAAGGCATTAATAATGACGCCGCCACTCTCGCAAATCTTTACCGCGAATTGATCACCCTGCATGTTAAACCCTATTACCTCCACCATCCCGATCTTGCCCCCGGCACCAGCCATTTCCGCCTCTCGATCAAGGAAGGACAAAGCATTATACGCGCCCTGCGTGGCCATCTCTCCGGCCTGTGTCAACCAACCTATATGCTCGACATCCCTGGTGGCTACGGCAAAGTTCCCCTCACCCCTTGCGCCCTTGAACCTTTACCGGCAGGCGGCTACAACGTTACAGATTATAAGGGCGGGCAGCATATCTATGCACCGCAAAGCGAAAGCTAAAAACCATGACTGAAATTCGTTTCTATCACCTTGAACGCACCGAACTAGAACAGGTCCTGCCACAACTGGTCACCAAAGCCCTGAGCGCTGACCA
>ERZ795048.1262-NODE-1262-length-23348-cov-6.703902_pt1 | contig 23348 bp, 19 predicted proteins | sample MGYA00375132_ERZ795048 | MGnify/ENA primary metagenome ERZ795048 (study PRJEB30177, sample SAMN05720225) | activated sludge metagenome | isolation source: Anaerobic digester | place: Hong Kong | collected 2014-12-17 ... | reverse complement strand
ACGACGGAAACGGAAGAAAACGCGGAAGCGGAAACGACGGGAACGGAAACGACGGAAGAGGTCGCCTTTACAGGCGAACTGAACGAAGGCGACGACGGCGCGATCGTTGCGGTGATTCAGGCGAGGCTGATGGAACTCGGCTATATGGACTCCGATGAACCGACCGAACATTTCGGACCGCTGACGGAGGACGCGCTCACCACGTTCCAGCGGCATAACGGACTGGACGACGACGGCATCTGCGGCGAAACGACCTATAACGCGCTGATGAGCGACGATGCGAAAATCTACGTTATGCAAAACGGCGATTCAGGGGAGGACGTCAAGGGCGTTCAGCAGCGGCTCTACGAGCTTGGCTATTTTGACAACAAGGCGAATATTCAAGGCAATTTCGGCGACAAAACCGAAGAGACGGTGAAGGAGTTTCAAAAGAAAAACGATCTTACGGCCGACGGCAAGGTCGGAGCCAAGACGCTGGAGATGCTCTATGGCGAGGACGTTGTGAGCAACGCTTATACGCTGGGCGACGAAAACCAGGTCATCAAGGAATGCCAGCAGGCGCTCAAGGAACTCGGCTACATCACCTTCAAGCCGGACGGCATTATGGGGCGCGCCACGGTTTCGGCAATCAAATCGTTCCAGCAGGCCAACGGCCTGACACGCGACGGCTGCCTCGGCCCGGTTACGCGCGATTTGCTCCTTTCCGGCGATGCGCAGTCGATGGTGATCCAGCTTGGGGATTACGGCACGGCGGTGAAAAATATTCAAAAACGCCTGGCCGAACTGAACTATATGACCAGCGCGAATGCAACGGGTTATTTCGGCGAGATCACGCAGGATGCGGTAAAAGCTTTTCAGAAACGCAGCGGCCTGACGCAGGACGGCAAGGTCGGCGCCGTAACGCTGACAATGCTCAACTCTTCCAGTGCGAAGAAATCGACCACGTCGCCTTCCACGTCCACGGAGTCGTCGTCGAGCAGCAGTTCGTCGTCGAGCAGCAGCAGCTCGTCAAGCAGCAGCTCGTCGTCCAGCAGTTCGTCGAGCGTATCCAACAAAACCGGCGTTGAAAAACTCATCGCGCTGGCGGAGAGCAAACTCGGCTGCACGTATGTACGCGGAGGCAAAGGGCCGAACACCTTCGATTGCTCCGGATTCGTGTACTGGTGCATCAAGAACTCCGGCGTGAGCGTGAGTTACATGACGTCGATCGCATGGCGGACGACGTCGCGGTTCCAGAAGATATCCAGCATGAGTTCGATTGAGCGAGGCGATATTCTGGTGTTCTCGGGCAGCACGTCGTCGACCGGACACGTCGGCATCTATCTGGGAAGCGGCAAGATGATTGACGCGAGTTCGTCGCAGGGCAAGGTTCGAACCTCGTCCACGGTGCTCAAGAGCGGCGGGTACTGGCAGGAACACTTCATCTGTGCTTACCGTATTTTCTAAAGGAAACGATCGTGCGGGCGTGATGGCATATTACGCCCGCACGTGTATATTTTGGAGGGGAGGGAAAACCGGGTGCGGCGAATCGGTGTTTTTGCGCTAGCCGTCGTCTTTTTCGCGGTCGCTTTGCTTGTGCCCGCAAGTTCGCGCGCTATGGACGAACTGAAAAACGACGACCCCGACAAATATTACATCCTGCTGGACCTGCGCAACCATATCGTCACCGTTTACGAGCGGGACGAGAACGGCGAGTATACGAAGATTGTGCGGCGTTTCCTCTGCGCTTCGGGACGGACCGAGGTGGACGAAACCGATCCGGAGGACGAGGCGACGCCGACGCCGCGCGGCATATGGAAAATCGGAGGGCGCGAGCGCTTTGGCAAATTTGCGGATTTTGACGGGGAATATGCGCGCTACTGGGTGCAGATCGTCGGGAGCATCTTTTTCCATTCCATCATGTACGGGAAACGATCGGTGAATTCGCTGAAACGTTCGCCTTATTACGACATGGGACAGAGCGTGTCCCACGGGTGCGTCCGGCTGTATGTCGAAGACGCCAAGTGGCTCTATTATTACGCGTGCCCGGGCACGAAAGTCGAGATCAGCACGAGCGAGCCGAAGAACAACACGCTGCGGCGCGCGCTGAAAAGCAAACTTTCGTTTAACGAGTACAACGCGTTTCAAAAAACCATTGTCGACGACCAGGAGGAACTGCCGAATCCAAAGGCATGGGTAACGGTGGAAGGCGCGAGGATCCGAAAGGGATGCGGGTCGTCCTTCGATTCCGTCAAGCGACTGAGCGTCGGCGCGGAGCTGGAGGTCCTTCTGGAAGGCGAAGTCTGGGTCAAGGTGCGTTACGGCAAGAAGGAAGGATACATCCGGCGCGGTTACATATCCTTTACGGAAGGGGAGATGGATACCAGCGAGGATGCGACGCTGCTGCGCTCCACACAGTGGCTCTATTCCGCCGCGGATGCGGAGTCCGAACAGATCTGCAAGATGCCTGCGCGCGTGTCGGTCAAAGTACTGGAAACGACGGAGGACGGCTGGACGAAAGTGCAGTACCAGAACGAAGTCGGATACGTCCGTTCCAACCGGCTCACGACCGGCTGGGGCGTGATACAGAACTGACGGTTTATGGGATAAGGATAATCGAAAGACGGTATAACAAAGAGACGCGCCGATGCGTCTCTTTCTTGCTGACGTTATGTTTACGGTTCCGGCGAAAACTGGAGCAGCACCGGCAGCAGGGTGCCGCTTTTCGCCTCTGTGCCGTACAGGAGGGCCTGCGCGCCCTCGCAGCAGAGTTCACCCGCACGATACAGGTCCGCGCCCGTGACGGCCACCAGAACGGATGAAAGCGCGCAATCCGCATTCGCGTCCGTCGCAGCCGAAAAGACCTCCGTGTCGTCCCGCCCGAGGTCGCCCAGCATCTGCGACGCGGAAACGGCGAGCGCGCCTGTTTCCGCGTAGATCGCGTCCAGCATGCCGGGATAAAACGCGGCGAACTGTTCGGCGAGCCATTCGTCCACGGGCTGATCAGCCTTGTTTTCGACAAATACGGCTTTTGCAAAAACGCGGCCCGCGTCGACGGCGCGGCTCCAGACGGCATATGCGCGGCTTGTTTTGCTTGTAAACAAGCCGATCATACGAACGGGCGTTTCGTGAGGCGGGTAGGCGATCGCAAAATTCAGCGTGTCGACCGCGGCGTTGATGTCGCCGTAGGTGAGGTGCTTGACGTCCGATGAAATACTTTGCCCGTCGGCCGCATAGGCGTAAAAGGGAATTTCGGTTTCCGGCAGGGAAACGCCGGAATTTTCGAGAAATACGATGGCTGCTGCCGCGCCGTCCGGCTGAAACTGCGAAAGTGCGCCGACGTCTCCGGAAATGAATTCCAGCGCGTAAGGCTTGCCTTCGGCGAAGTTCGCCACGCCTTCGGAAAAGGAGCGCGAAGCGTCCGCCCCGAACACCGCGATCACCGGCGTCGGCGTCGGGACGGGCGTTGGAGACGGCGTAGCCGTCGGCGTCGGGACGGGCGTCGGCGTTGCAAACAGGGAAAAGCCTCCGGCCGTGCAGCCGGAAAGCAGAAGCGCAAGCAACATGGCGACGGTGCATATTGTTTTAATAAAACGCTGCCTCATGCTGATCAGTATACCATGCAGGCCGGTTTTTTTCATGAAAAACATTGCCGCTCGGGCTGAAAAAAGCCGTCCCGCTAAAAGCGGGACGGCCGACAGGACAAAATCAGGTTCAGTTACCGGAGTCGTCCGGTTCCGGCGTCTCTTCCGAACCATAGAGCAGTTCTAAAAGCGCTGCGGAGGCTTTTTTGATATTGAACTCCAGTTGTTCGGTCTTTTCGCCGGTCGTTTCGTCGACATAATAGTTATAGCTGCCCTGGGCGGGAATACTTGTCGTCACGAAGTTGATGTCGTTCGCAAGCAGAACCTTGGCCAGGTCCGTCATGGTGTCGAGCTTCATGTTTGTCGTGATGTAGTTGGTTGCAAATGTGATGAGCGCGTATACGCTTTGCTCGTCCATCTGCGTGGTAACTTTCTTGTAGACCAGTTCGATGATTTCCTGTTGACGGCTCACGCGATCGTAATCGTTGCCGTCGCCGCCGTCGAAACCGGTGTGCCGGTTGCGTGCATAAATCAGGCACTGCGCGCCGTCCAGATGGACGACGCCGGGATCGGCTTTGATCGTGCTGGCGCTTTTAACGATATCGGGCTCCAGTTCGTGATCACCCGTAATGCGGTCGTTGATGAAATTGATCTCGGCCTGGTCCAGATCGACGTCAAGGCCGCCGATCTGATCGATCAGGGCTGCAAAGCCGTCGAAACCGATCGCGACGTATTCCTGGATATCAAGCCCGAAGTTATAGTTGATCGTGTTGATCAGTTCCCCGGGGCCGCCTCCGGCATAACCGCCGCTGTATGCGCCGTTGAGTCTGTTATAGAATGTGAATTTTCCGCTCGAACCGATACGCTTGACGCGTGCGTCGCGCATGAAGGAAACCAGCGTAACGGTCCCGGTGTCTTTGTTCAGCGAGGCCAGGATCATCGAATCCGAACGGCCTTCGGAAGTTTCGTCCGTATCCTCGCTGCGGGAATCCGTCCCAATGAGTAGAATGTTGACGACGCTTTCGTCCAAAGCCTCCTCCTCATAGATCGGCATAGGCGTTGGCGACGGCGTCGGGTCGTCGGCAATGACGGTAATGATGCTCGCCTCATCATCGTCGGACGCTTCCAAATCCGGTTTTTCAACAATATCGACCGCGTCGGAGTGCATGCTGCCGAGTACGTACCAGAAAAATCCGCCGATGGCAACAACCAGTACGACCAGCACGATCAGTATTATTTTCATTGCTTTGCTCATAGAAGTAATATTCCTTCCTGTTATGAGTGATTGTATATGGAGTTTAAACAAAAGTATGATATCATAACTAAACTTGTCTTTCAATTTCCACAGAAAAACTCACAACTTGTTTACAACTGAAAACAGCCGCCATATCGGCGGCTGCAGCCTGTCAAAAAAAAGTCCAATGGATTGTTAAGGGTCGCAACCCTTAACCCGTATATTCCGGCTGCGGCGGTTAAACCGCCGCAACGGATCGCCCGTTTCGGGCGGTTTCTTTGTACGTTTTGCCGCCCGGGAGCCCGAAGGGCGAGAGGCAAAACGCGGTTGTCCCGTCAAAAAACAAGTTTTTTGACGCCCCAACAGCCGCCATATCGGCGGCTGCTCAGCCTGTTAAAGCAGACAGATTAAAACGCTCCGGCAAACTGGGGGAGAAACGCCAGCACCGGCGAATCCACACATTCCACGTCCGTTTCAAGGGACACGGGGAATATCGGGCAGGGCAGGTTTCTTCGCAGGAAGGATATTTTCTGCGCGACCTGCGCTTTCGCGCAGGCCGATACGCCGGCGGACGCGGTCAAAACATAAAACATACAGCCGCATTTACTGAGAGATTTCAGCCGTTCGCACGATACGTCCTGGCCGATAGAGGCTTCGTCAAAGGCGGCGAACGCACCGAAGAGAGCGCCCGCGCGCGGCAGCTTGCCATCCAGCAACTCCTGAAACGGGACCAGCCGCATCGCGTTGAACGGAAGGCCGTCCGCAAATTCATGCCGCGCGTCGAACACAAGGAACGCGCACTCGCGATATTTGCGCATAACGCCGCAGAGCGCCGTCGCGTCGCACGAAGCGGCGGGGTAGACGAGATAGGTGCCCGTGCCGAGCGGGTTCGTTGAAGATATGGAACCTTCCAGCGAGGACGGGGTCGCGTCGCGTACAAACGCGGCGAACGAAACGGCCGGATGTCCGCCCTGAACGGCGGCGCGCCGCTTTGCCGCACCCCGGCTCAGGCTGTGATACCCGAACGCCATACCGAAGGTTCGGATCGCGCCGGCATCCACATTGGAGCAAAGCGCTTTCAGCAGCGGGTAGTATGCGCTGGAGCGGTTTTTGAGGATGTCTTCCGCCTGGCTGAAGAACCGGCGTTGCTTTGCGCCGGTCGAGAACAAACCGCCGAGTTCGGCTAAACGGCGGGCTGTTCTTTGCGTATCGTGTTGCATGTCGCGAATCCAGATATCGACGGAAACGCCGAGGATTGCGGACGCCATATGTTCATTCATATCGTTCCCTCCGTATTGTACGGCTTTGACCGCGGCAATCGAGCCGACGCACGGTCGCAGAACGTAAACTCATAAAAAAGATCTCCTTCGTTCTAAAACGATGATCTAAGCGTAAGCGCTTTACGGCAAAGTACCTATGACCAAAGCGGAAAACGCGGGAAAAAACTGCACACGAACACAAGATTGTCTAAAAACGTAACACTCTGCATCGAATAAGAGAAAACTACACAGCATGCGTTTTCTGTTCGCAGACAATTGCCGAAATAAGGGGCTATGATTAAGAAAAAAGCCGGAAGGGAAGGACATAGATTATGAGCAGGACTATTGGAGAAAGCATAAAAGCGTTCGCCTATCGGCAGGTGCTGAATTATTTAAGCAGCGATCCGGTAAAAAACGTGCCGAAGGTACTGGATTGGCTGGAGAAGCACGATACGAGCGACTCCGTCACGAGGCAGTCGCAGGCGGTGCGCAAAGTTTTTGAAGACAAGGACGGCAACTGGTATAAGCTGATCATGAGCCTGTGGACGGACATTGACGACGGCGTGCGCGAAAAACTTTTTGAAACCGTCGCCATCAACGACTCGCTGGTCGGTGCCGCAAGGCAGAAGAAAAACAGAAAGAAGTACGGCTGCAATATTCCTTGGGCGATCCTGATGGACCCGACGAGCGCGTGTAATTTAAAGTGCACGGGCTGCTGGGCGGCTGAATACGGACACAAGCTGAACCTGTCGCTCGACGAGATGGAGAGCATTATCAAGCAGGGCGAAGAGCTTGGCAATTACCTCTTTATCTACTCCGGCGGCGAACCGCTTGTACGCAAAAAGGATATCATTACGCTTTGCGAACGCCATCCGGAATGCGCGTTCCTCGCGTTTACAAACGGAACGCTCATCGACGAAGCATTCGCGGACGATATGCTCCGCGTGAAGAACTTTGTGCCCGCTATCAGCGTTGAAGGATTTGAGAAAGACACCGACTTCCGCCGCGGCAAGGGGACGTTCGCCGCAGTGCAGAAAGCGATGAAGATCCTGCGCGAAAAGAAGCTTCTGTTCGGCGTGTCCTGCTGCTATACGAATAAAAATGCCGAGATGATCGGCAGCGAAGAATACTTTGACGCGATGGTCGAGTGGGGCGCGAAATTTGCGTGGTTCTTCACCTACATGCCGGTTGGCAAGGGCGCGGTACCGGAGCTGATGGCGACCGCGGAGCAGAGGAAGTTCATGTACGACCGGCTCCGTGCGTTCCGCAAGACGAAGCCGCTGTTTACGATCGATTTCTGGAACGACGGCGAATTCGTCGGCGGTTGCATCGCGGGCGGACGGCGCTATCTGCACATCAACGCGGGCGGCGATATCGAACCCTGTGCGTTCATCCATTATTCGGACTGCAACATCCGCGAAAAGACGCTGCTGGAAGCGCTTCAGTCGCCGCTGTTTATGCAGTATCACGACAACCAGCCGTTCAACCAGAACATGCTTCGTCCGTGCCCGGTGCTGGACAACACGGGGAAACTCGCCGAAATGGTCGAAACGAGCGGCGCGCGCTCGACCGAGATGCTTGCGCCGGAAGAAGCGAAGGATTACTGCGGCAAGTGCGCCGCCCGGGCCAAGGACTGGGCGCCGGTTGCCGATGAGCTATGGCATTGCTCGCATCCCTGCGAGGGTTGCAGCAATAAGTAATCGAATGGTCGTCTGAAGGCGATGGGGGGGAACAAATTGAAGGTACTGATTTTGTCCTGCTCGACCGGGCAGGGGCACAATACCGCGGCGGAGGCTGTGCGTGAAGCGCTCTCGGCGCGCGGGGCGTCCTGTTCCGTGTTCGACCACATTACGCTTAAAAGCGAACGGGCGGCGGAAAAGGTCGCCGGAACTTATGTCCGTTCCGCCGTGCTGACGCCGCACGCGTTCGGGGCGACTTACCATCTGGGCGGCATGCTCAGCAACAGCCGCGGGCGTTCGCCGGTCTACTGGGCCAACAAGCGATACGCGCCGGCGCTGGCGCGGTATATTGCCGATGGCAAATACGACGCCGTGGTCGCCATGCATTTGTATCCTGCGGAAACGCTGACCTATATGCGCCGCAACGGAATGCTGAACGTGCCGTTTTATGCGGTCATAACGGATTACGCCTGCAGCCCTTTCTGGGAAGAGACGCGCCCGGATCTGTACTTCACCCCGTCCGAAGCGGTATCGAGACTGTTCGAGGAGAGGGACGTTCCCGCCGGGCGGCTCGCCGCAACGGGGATACCCGTGCGGAAGGCGACGCGTGAGACGGCGGGCAAGCTGGCCGCGCGCGAAGCGCTCGGCATAGAAAACAGCGCGCGTCTGATCGTCGTTATGGGCGGCAGTATGGGCGGCGGCAAGATGACCGCCGTCGTGCGCGAACTGCTCGATCGCGTTTATTCGGATACCATTGTCGCCGCGCTCTGCGGCAGCAACGAATCGCTGGCGATGCGGCTGAGCGGGCGTTCTTTTGGAGACGGACGATTCAGAGTGGTCGGTTATACGGACCAGGCGTTGCTCTGGATGGAAGCCTGCGATGTGCTTTTAACCAAACCGGGCGGGCTGACCAGCACGGAAGCCGCCGTCATGGGGGTCCCGATGGTGCTGACCGCGCCGATACCCGGATGCGAGCCGCTAAACGCCGCGTATTTTCAGTCGCTGGGCATTGCGCGGCGTGCGTTCCAACCGGACGAAGCGGCGGACCAGGCGCTGGCGTTACTGGACAACGAGATTGCGCAGCACGCCATGAGAAACCGTCAGCGGCAGGCGATTCCGCGGTTCGCGGCCGACGACATTGCAAAACGAATACTGAACGCAGGGGAGGCGTATGGTTATGGCGGCCGGGCACGCTCTTAGCGAACTGATTTGCGTCGCCGCCGGATTCCTTTCCGGAAGCGTGCTGTATTGCGTTTACCTGCCGCTTGCATTCAAGGGGATCGACGTGACCAAGGTGAGCGTCGATAAAAACCCGGGAACGCACAACGCGTTCCAGTATGCGGGCGCGCCGCTCGGGATGCTGTGCTTAGCCTTCGAACTGGCCAAGGGGTACGTCCCGGTGATGCTTTCCATGAAGCTGATGGACCCGGCTTCCCCCGTGTTTGCCGCGGTGATGCTTGCGCCGGTTGCAGGGCATGCGTTTTCGCCGCTGAAGCGGTTCCACGGCGGGAAGGGGATCGCCGTAAGCTTCGGGGTGCTTCTGGCGCTTATTCCGCACCAACTGGTCGTGTTTGCGCTTGCGGCGGCCTACCTGGTTTCCCTGCTTCTGCCGATTCACCCGAACGAAAAAAAGACCGTCGTCGTGTTTTCGGTGTTTGCATTGGCCGCGCTGCTGCTGGAAAAGACATTTTCCGTTAGGCTCGGCTGTCTGCTGATTGCGCTGCTGGTCGTTTACAAGAACTGGGCCGATGCGGATATCACATTTCCGCTGCGCTCCAGTGCGGTCGATAACGCTCAAAAGAACAGTTTAAACTAAGTTTCCGGCGGCGGTCCCCCCTCATCATCACCCGTCGGAAGAAAACGCCCGTTTCGGATCGAACCGAAGCGGGCGTTGATTTTACCATGCGGCGGCAGAGCCGGGCATGAATTACAGATCCAGCTCTTCTATAACGTGACGGGTCGCCTTTTCGACTGCGCCGTCCTCAAAGGGAATCTCCAGCCCGGCAAGCTTGAGCAGCTCGAAATAGCCTTTGCTGCCGCCTGCCTTGCACAGCGCAAGGTAGGCGCTCCATGCGCTCTTTTGATCCTGCTTCATACGGCCGTAGAACGCGAACGCGCAGACCTGCGCGAGCGCATAATCCACATAATAGAACGGGTAAAGGAAGATATGCTGCTTCTGCATCCAGAATCCGCCTTCTTCGAGGAACGAAACGCCGTCGTAATCGCGCCAGGGCAGATAGGTCTGCTCGATTTCGTGCCAGACGGCGCGGCGCTCCTTTGCCGTCATGTCCGGCTTGGCATATACGCGGTGCTGGAATTCGTCCACGCTGACAAGATACGGAATTGTGGCGAGACAGCCGGAAAGATGCGCGAATTTCGCTTTGTCGACCTTGTCTTCTCCGAAGAAGCCTTTCAGGTATGGGTAGGCGAAGAGCTCCATCGTCATGGAATGGATTTCGTTGACTTCGCTGGTGGAGCTCATGTAATCCATCAGCGGCTGGCTGCGCATCGCCATGTAGCCCGCGAACGCATGGCCGGCCTCGTGGGTCAGCACGTCGACGTCCGCCGATGTGCCGTTGAAATTGGAGAAGATGAACGGCGCTTTATAGTCCGGCATGTAGGTGCAGTACCCGCCGATGTGCTTGCCGGGGCGCGTCTCCAGGTCGAACAGCCCGTGCTCGCACATAAAGTCGAAATATTCGCCCGTTTCCGGAGAGATATCACGGTACATCTGCTGCGCGATCGGCACGAGGACGTCCTGCCCGCCGATCGGGTCGGCGTTGCCGTCCGGGAAGACGCAGGTTTCGTCATAGTACTTGAGCTTGTCTACGCCGAGACGCTTTGCCTGCGCTTCGCGGAGCTTTGAAACGGCCGGCACGATAATGGTTTTGACCTGCTCGCGGAATTTTTCGACTTCCGCGGGACCATAATCCGCGCGGTGCATGTTGAGGTAGCCGAGGGTCGTGTAATCCGGCAGGTTCAGCTTCTTCGCCATGCGGATACGGAGCCTGACGAGCCGATCGAACTGTTTGTCGAGCTTTTGGGAAATATCCTCATAGAGTTTTGCCCAGGCAAGGTATGCTTCTTTGCGCTCTTCGCGGTCGGAGCTCTCCATGTGCTTGAGCAACCCGTAAAAGTTGACTTCTTCGCCGCGAAAGGTGGTTTTGCAGGCGGCGGCGGTCTTTTTGTACGCGTTTTCGATGCTGCCTTGCCGGATCAGGTCGAAAATAATCTTTTTACTCTGCGTCTTGCGTTCCATTTCGGCAAGCGAGAATAACTGTTTGCCGAACTCCTCCTCAAACTGCGCGCGAAACGGCGTTTTGAGAAGCGCCTCCGTCATTTGCTTGCTCAGCGGCATCAGCATGGCGATCGCGCGGTTAAAAAATTTCATTTCGCCATCGTAGAATTTGTCTTTCGTGTCCAGCGTGTTGCGGATATACGCGATCACGTAGCTGGTCATGACATGGCCGGAGGATTCCTGCGAGGCCATGTAGGCGGCGCGCGCTTCTTCGTAAGAAGCGGCGTTTTTCAGCTTTTTGAGTTGCTGTTTGGCGGTCTTTTTAAACGCGCCCATATCGGGCTGTTTATACGTAAGCTTTGAGAATTGTTCCATGATGTGCCCCCGTTTCCGTTTGTTAAAATAGCGGCATGATTGCTTTCAACGCTGCATATATGTATTCTATATTCATTCTTGGCGCTTGGCAACCTTTCGGCGGAACACAAATTGATCCGCATGTTTACGCGCGCCTGACATAAGGTTTACATTTTACCGGGCGGCGGGGTATAATAGTGCAAAATCACGCCGCGCGGCGAGGGCTTTGCCGCTGCGTCCAGTTGGAAACGGAGAACGTCCGGTTGTTTGGTGACCTCTTTAAAAAAATGCTGCTCGTTTTAGCCGTCGTCGCGCTGGTTGCCGGGGCGGCGCTTGGCGTCTGGTTTGGATTGCCGCATGTCCGGATCGACCTGCGGCGAGCAACGCCGATGCCCGCCGCGACGCCGGAGCCGACCGTGACGCCGACGCCGAGCGAACAGCCGGTCGCTACGTCCACGCCGGAGGCCGCACCGCAGACGACCGAAGAATGGGTCGAGGCCTATATGACCGGCATGAGTATGCAGGAAAAGCTGGGGCAGCTGGTCATGTTCGGCTTCTCCGGCACGAGCGATTTTACCGGCACATACAAGCAAATCGTGCAGTCCTATCATATCGGGAACCTGATCCTTTACGGATCGAACATCAAGCGCACGAACAGCGACGGCGGGTTCGCGCTCTGCAAAAAACTGACGGACACGGTCAAAGGCCGGCTGACGACGGACGTTCCGCCGCTGATTGCCACCGACGTTGAAGGCGGCAGCGTCACCCGTTTCCGGTGGGACCCGCAGCCGGTTTCGGCGCGCTCGCTCGGCAGGCGGCGCGACGCGGACTATGCGTTCGAGCAGTTTGCGACCATCGGCGAGCAGCTTATCGCCGTTGGGATCAACCTCGATCTCGCTCCCGTGCTGGACGTTTCCGACAATCCGATGGACACGTTCCTCGAAACGCGGATCATCAGCGAGGACGCGACCATTACCGCGGCGATCGGCGCGTCCGTCATAGACGGTCTGCATTCGGTTAACTGCCTCTCCGCAGCCAAGCATTTTCCCGGACACGGCGGCACGACGGAGGATTCCCACAGTGCAACCCCCGTTATCGACCGAACGCTCGAGGAGCTCGAGAGCTACGACCTGTTGCCGTTTTACGCGGCGATCGAAAGCGGCGTAGACGCAATCATGATGGCGCACGTCCGCTATACCGCGCTGGATGAAACGGACATCGCCTCCATGTCGGAGCCTATTATCACGGGGCTTTTACGCGAACAGATGGGGTACGACGGGCTGGTCCTCAGCGACGATTTCCGCATGGACGGGCTGACAGCCCTTTACAGCGCCGCGGATGCGGCGGTGCAGTTCATCCTTGCCGGAGGCGATATCATCGTATGCGGTGCGGACGTAGACCGCCAGACCGCGATCATCGAAAGCCTCCAAACCGCCGCTGAAGACGGACGGTTAAGCGAAGAACGCATCGACGAAAGCGTTAAACGCGTGCTGATGAAAAAGGCCGAAATGTGCGGCTGGGACGTTGAAGCGGCCGTACAAAATCAGCAATCGGAGCAGGACGGATGATCGCAGGAATTTTTTAGCTGGAAATGTGCTGCCGCAAAGGCGAAAATGGGCGAAAATAAAGAAAGTTTAAGCAAAGGCGGCATCGTAAAGGCGACATGTATACGACAAATGCGCCTTGACGGCATTGCCCTTTGCGCATTAAAATGGTGCCATGGAAAATAGTAGTCTGAAGCAGGAAAACGCGCGGGGCCGTGTCTGGCTTATATTGGCAATTTCCGCCGCGGCGGGCCTGGGTACGGTTTGGATCCCCGTCGGGCTTCTTATCGTTCCGGCGCTGTGGGCGTATGCCGGCGCCCGGTCGAAACCCGCCTGGATGGCGCTGCCTGCTGCGGTTTATGCGGTCGGCGCGCTTTCTTTCTATACGACGGTCGCGGCGGTCGGCATGATCGTTTGCATGGCGGGCGCAGCGTTCGCGCTGTACTATATGCAGACGAAACGCGTCAGCAACACCTATACGGCGCTGACGCTTGCCGGCGTGTTCCTGCTGGGACTGTATATCTGCGTGGCCTTGCCGGGCGTACTGTCCGGAGACGGCGCGTTTGCCGCCGTTCAGTCCGTGATGGACGAAATGATCGACTTTTACCGGGCGGCGCTGTCGCAGTCCGGCAACGCGGACGCGGAGTATATTTCGCTGATCAACGAATATCTGGATGCGTTTTCGGACGCGGTGCCGACCTATATCGTTCCCGTGCTCTGCGTTTCCGCAAGCGTATCGGGACTGGGCAATCTTTTATTCTTCCGGCTTTTCTGCAGAAAACATACGGAAATTTCGCTTGCGCCGATGCGGGCGTTCCGCTACTGGACGCTGCCGCGCAGCATGATGCTCGGGCTGCTGCTGATGCTCGTCGGGTCGCTGGTTTTCGAATGGAGCGACTGGACGTTTTCCGATAGTCTCGGCAATACGGTCAACGTGCTTGTCGGTATGCCGCTGCTGTTGCAGGGACTCTGCGTGGTCGATTTTTTGCTCAAGCGTTCGAACAAGAACGTCACGACGCTCCGGGCTGTCGTCTATACCGCAATCGGCGTTTTGTTCAGCATTGCGCAGATGCCGCTGATCCTGATCGGCTGCTTTGAACAGATATTCCATTTTCGCAATCGCGCGCAGGCGATGCCGCCGCGCGCAGGATAGAGCGGCGAAAATACGACCGGAAGATTGCGAAACCGCTGTTTGCGTCCCGACAGTGCGGGCGGCCCGACCGCCCGAACTGATTTGACGCACCGTACGAGAGGAGATACCGGATGAAGAAAGCAAGGACTTGTTTGCTGCCGATCACAGTGTTGCTGGTGCTGCTTTGTTTCGCCCTGTATTTCTCCGACTTGTTCGTACAGTACCGCTTGGCCGTCGCGCTCGTCGCGCTTGGCATTTCCGCCGTGATGCTGCTTATCTGCCGCGCCGTTGAGAAGAAATGGGCGCTGGAACGGCAGGATATCATGGACGACGTTTTCACCGAAAACAATTCGATTGCCGCGCGGTTGATCAATTTGGTCGCCATCCCCTGCGTGCTGGTGGAAGCGGGCGGCCGCATCGTGTGGCGGAACGAGACCCTGAAAAAGGTGTTTGACGAACTGGACGTTAAGCTGGTGCAGCCGAATTTCGACATCAACGCGCCGCTTGTCGCGACGCCGATGGAGATCGCAGGCAACACCTATCAGGTGATGAGTGTTCCGGTCCATCGCAAGAAAGACGCGCGGGCGATGGTGTTTCAATATTGGGTCGATCGCACGGAAGCGGCCCATTACCAGCGTTTGTTTGAAGAGCAGATGCCCTATGTGGCGCTGATCTATATCGATAATTATGAGGAGCTTTCGGCGGACGTGCAGTTTCATCGAACCAGCGTGTTTGGCGAGGTGGAGCGGCTTGTTGCGGACATGGTCAAAAGCGTGGACGGTATTTACCGCCGCTATGAAAACGGGCGTTTCTTTGTCATATTCGAGGCCCGGCATCTCGCGCGAATCGAGAAAGAGCGTTTTCCGCTGCTCGAGCAGGCGCACAACATCAACACGGGGACCAACATGACGGTCTCTCTTTCCATTGCCGTCGGCGCTTCCGACCGCGTAGCGCATTCCGACGAAAGCGCGCGCCAGGCCATGGAGCTTGCGCTTGGCCGCGGCGGAGATCAGGCGGTCATCAAAAAGGGCGGCGGATACGTTTTTTACGGCGGCAAACGCCAGCCGGAGGCGATGCAGTCCCGTGTGAAGATGCGGCTTTTCAGCAAAGCCCTCCGACAGCTTTTTGAGAACACCGGGGATGTGTTCATAACGGGCCACAAGCGCCCGGACATGGACTGCATCGGCGCGGCGCTCGGCGTCGCGACCTGCGCGAAACAGGCGGGATCGCGCGCCTATATCGTCATCGACGAGGAAAACGCGATGATCGAGCACGCCATCGACCTCATCAAACAAAACCATACGTACGGCGGCATGCTGATTACGCCGGAACATGCGGAGCGCATCATGCATCCGAGCAGCGTCCTTGTCGTGGTGGATACCCAGCGCGTCGGTTCGGTCATCGCACCGAAACTGCTGGAACTGGCCAGCCGCGTCGTCGTGATCGACCATCACCGGAGGGGTGCGGACCATATCGACAACCCGACGCTGCACTTCCTGGAGGCGCGCGCTTCGTCCACAAGCGAACTTGTGACCGAGATGCTGCAGTATTTCGACAGCAATCTCCGTCCGCCCGCGTTCGTCTGCGGAACGCTGCTTGCCGGCATCACGATCGATACCAAGCACTTTGCGTTCAACGTTGGTTCGCGCACATTCGAGGCGGCGGGATACCTGCGGCGAAACGGCGCGGATATCGGCATGGTCAAACAGATGTTCCAGGACGATATGGAAAGCTTTGGCGACGTTGCAAACGCCGTGCGCAGCGCGGACATCCTTGCCGGCGGCGTTGCGATCGCGATGGTTGGCGAGGACGTGAAAAACGCCCCGCTGATCGCGGCGAAGGCCGCGGACGAGCTCATCGGCATTCGCGGCATCGAAGCCGCGTTCGTGCTGGGCAAGGAAAACGGCGACGTCAGCGTCAGCGGGCGGTCGCTCGGCAACATCAACGTTCAGCTCGTCTGCGAAAAGATGGGCGGCGGCGGACACCTGACGATGGCGGGCGCGCAGCTTGGGGACATGGACCTCGAAGAGGCGGAAGTGCTTGTGCGCGGCCACGTTGAACAATATATGCAGGAGGTTGGAGAAACAACATGAAAGTATTGCTGGAACAGGATGTAAAGGGAGCGGGCAAAAAGGGCGAGATCGTCGACGTATCGGACGGCTACGCACGCAACTACCTTCTTCCGCGAAAGCTGGCAACCCCCGCGGACGCGCAGGCGATCAACGCCGCGAAGATACAGAAAAGCGCCGCAGCGCACAGGAAGTTTCAGGCCGGAACGGCGGCGCGCGAACTGGCGAAGCAGCTTGAAGGCGCCGCGGTGACCGTCCACGCAAAGGTCGGCGAAAACGGCAGGCTTTTCGGCGCGGTCACCGGAAAGGAAATCGCCGCCGCTCTCAAGGAGCAAAAGCAGATCGACATCGACAAAAAGAAGATCGCCCTGCCGGAACCGATCCGCGCGCTTGGCGAATACACCGTCCGCGTAAGCCTGTTTGAAAACACGTTTGCAAGCGTGAAAGTCGTTGTGGAAAAAGCGTAACGCATAAAGGCGCTGCAGCTCCGGCATCCGCCGGGGTGAAACCGTCCGCCCAGGAGAACGATATGGAAGACTATCAACCGGTGCAATCCGTACCGACACTGCCGCACGCGAGCGACGCGGAGCGCTCGGTGCTCGGCAGCATGCTGATAGACGCGAATGCGTTGGAGATTTGCCTTGAGCAACTGCGCGAGGAAGATTTTTACGTGCCCGCAAACGCGACGGTTTTTGCCGCGATGCGGGATATTCGCGCGTCCGGCGACGCGGTCGACCTCGTGACCCTCACAAACGAACTGGAACGGCACGGCAAGCTGGAGCAGGCGGGCGGGCTGAAGTATATCACCGACCTCGTCACGTTTGTGCCGACGGCGGCCAACGTACAGAATTATATCGGGCTGGTCGAAGCCAAGAGCGTCCAGCGGCAGCTTATCCACGCCGGAAACGAGATCATTCGGGACGGTATGGACGACGAAAGGGAGCTTGAGGAAACGCTCAACATCGCCGAGCGCCGCATTTATGATATTTCCATGCGTAAATCCCAGGGTTCGCTGGTGCCTCTGGAGGAAATCGTTCCGCAAGCCTATAATCTCATCGGCGAGCTGGCGCAGCGCCACGGGAAAATCACCGGCGTTGCCAGCGGCTTTGCGGAACTCGACCGCATAACGAACGGTTTCCAAAAGAGCGACCTCGTCATTGTCGCAAGCCGCCCTGCCATGGGTAAATCGAGCTTTGCCATGAACGTTGCCCAATATGCCGCGCTGCACGACAACCGCACGGTGGTCGTCTTCAGCCTTGAGATGAGCAGCGAGCAGCTCGTTATGCGCATGCTCTGCACGGAAGCCTCGGTCGACTCCCAGCGCATCAAGGAAGGGCTGATCGGCAACACGGAGATGGGCAAGCTCATGGAGGTTATGGAACCGATGAGCCGGGCGAAAATCTATCTCGACGATACGAGCGGGGCCTCCGTCCCGGTCATTCGAAGCAAATGCCGCAGGCTCGCCGCGCGCGTCGGGCTGGATCTGATCGTGATCGATTACCTGCAGCTCATGCAGGCGTCCGGCGGGCGGAAAAGCGACAACCGTATGCAGGAGATTTCCGACATGACGCGGCAACTGAAGCTCCTCGCGCGCGAGCTCGACGTGCCGATCATGCTGCTTTGCCAGCTAAACCGCGGCCCGGATACGCGCAGCGACCACCGGCCGATCATTTCGGACCTGCGTGAAAGCGGATCGATCGAGCAGGATGCGGACATGGTCATTCTTTTATATCGCCCGGCCGCGTATATCGACACGCAGGAATACGAAATGGGCGACAACACGAGCCAGATCATCATCGCAAAACACCGACACGGTTCCACCGGCGTGGTCAACCTGCTGTGGCAGGGCGAATACACGCGGTTCCGTTCGATTGCGCACGATGAACAGGCGTGAAGACCGACGACAAGGGAGAAACGGATGAAAAACGAGGACATGTTCAGGGAACTCTCCGCTACGCTGGCGGAACAATTGTTTTTGGAGACGGAATACCCCTGGGAGGTGCTGCCGAAGATCAAGGCGTTCGTGGCCGCGCTTGGGCCGACGCTCGACCCGGCGGAATACGACCACCCTGCGGACGACGTCTGGATCCATAAGAGCGTCAAACTCTTTCCGAACGTCAACATTTACGGCCCGGCGGTGATCTGCGCGGACACCGAGGTGCGCCCCGGCGCGTTTATCCGTGGGAGCGTTCTGGTCGGGAAGGGCTGCGTCGTCGGCAACTCGACGGAGCTGAAAAACTGCATTCTCTTCGATCACGTGCAGGTGCCACACTACAATTATGTCGGCGACAGCGTCCTCGGAAGCTATGCGCATATGGGCGCGGGGTCGATCTGTTCCAACGTCAAGAGCGACAGGACGCTCGTCGTGGTCCGCGGCGAGCACAACATCGAGACCGGACTGAAAAAGTTCGGCGCGATCCTGGGCGACCATGTGGAGATCGGCTGCAACAGCGTTTTAAACCCCGGCACGGTGCTGGAGCCGTACGCTTCCGTCTATCCGCTTTCGCGCGTTCGCGGCGTCGTCAGACGCGGGCATATCTTTAAAGCGCAGAACGACATCGTACAACGAATATAACACAAACGAGCCGCCGCAATACCCGGCAGGACCGCCGGGAGCGCATGCGGCCTCGTTTGATCTTTGATACTGAAAAAGCGTGAATGCGGCCGGCTTTTCACGATGTCGGAAAAAATGTGAAAAGCTGGTAACATTCCGTACAATTCCGTTTTCTGCCGGTTTTCATCGGCTATAATATGCTTATGATTGCATTCAGACATCATTCGCGTTATCTTTCCTACCGCAGGCCGCAGGGCGCGGTTGCGTGCGGGACGCAGGTTCGCATTGAAGCGGACTGCGGGGAAGCAAACGCAAACGTAAAACTCAGGCTTTATACGCAGGACGGCAAAGAGAGCTTTCTGGACATGCCCGTCCAGAACGGGCGCGCACAGACGACGGCCACGATGCCGGACCATCCGGGGCTTGTGTGGTATTATTTCGTGATCGCCACGCAGGACGGACAGACGCACTACTACGGGGCGGACAGCGGCGAAGGCGCGCTCTATCCGCACGAACCGCGCGCTTACCAGATCACCGTTTTCGACGGCGCGTTTTCAACGCCCGCGCAATGGCGCGAAGGGATCGTTTACCAGATTTTTCCGGACCGGTTCCGCCGCAGCAGTTGGGAAGATTTCTATACGCGCGCACAATACCACATTGAAAAAGGACGGTTTATCCGCATCCACGACCGCTGGTCGGAGGAGGTTTGCTATGCGCCGTCGCCCGGGCAGGACGATTATGAGCCGGACGATTTTTTCGGCGGGGATATCAACGGCATCCGCGAAAAACTGCCCTACCTCAGGGACCTCGGCGTAACGGCGATCTATCTCAACCCGATTTTCGAATCCGCGAGCAACCACCGCTATAATACGGCCGACTACAACCGTGTAGACCCGATCTTCGGCAATGAAGACGAATTTCGCGCGCTCTGTTCGGAAGCCGGGGCCATGGGGATGCGCATCATGCTCGACGGCGTCTTTTCGCACACGGGCGCGGACAGCCGCTATTTTGATAAGTTTTCGCGATATGAGGACGACGGCGCGTACGAGGACGAAAACTCGCCGTACCGGAAGTGGTATACGTTCCATGGCGACCACGACTATTACGACAGCTGGTGGGGATTCCCGTCGCTTCCGAACGTCGACGAGCTGGAGCCAAGCTATACGGACTTTATCGCGGGCGACAACGGCGTGCTCCGGCACTGGGCAAACGACGGCGCGGCCGACTGGCGGCTGGATGTTGCGGACGAGTTGCCGGACGAATTTATCCGCATTTTGAGGAAGCGCGTCAAACAGAACGATCCGAACGGCGTTTTGCTCGGCGAGGTCTGGGAAGACTGCTCCAACAAATACGGCTCGGCGGGCAGGCGCGGCTACGTCGACGGCGACGAACTCGACAGCGCGATGAATTATCCGTTCACCGAAGCCGTGATTTCGTTTCTGACCTGCAAGTCGGACGCTTACGCGCTCAACCATGCGCTGCAGATGCTGTGCGAGCATTACCCGAAACCCTTTTACGAAGCCTGCCTGAACCTTCTTTCTTCGCACGACATCGTCCGCGCGGCGACCGCGCTTTCCGGCGCGCCGGACCGCAGCAGCCTTTCGAGGCGGCGGCAGGCGGCCTATCGGCCGAAGGAAGCGGATGCAAAGAAAGGCGCTGCGCGGCTCATCCTTGCAACCGCAATCCAGATGACGCTGCCGGGCGTGCCGTGCGTGTACTATGGCGACGAAGCGGGGATGACCGGCATGGCCGACCCGTTTAATCGGAAAACATACCCATGGGGTGACGAAAACCCTGAGACGATGCGGGCGTTTGCCGCGCTGATGCATGCGCGGCGCGACACGGAAGCGCTGAAAAAGGGCATGTGCCGCATGGGCGCGCTGTCTCCGGAGGTGTTCGCAGTGTTGCGCTACCTGCCGGACGGCGGAACGGTCGCCGCGCTGGTGGTCAACCGCAGCGACCGCGAACAGAACGTTTCGCTCAGGCCCGAACATCTGGCGGAAGGCCCAGACGGCGAAACCGCCGTTGCGTTGCCGCAGACGATGCAGGACGTTCTGACCGGCGAATCGTTTGCGGCGGAGGGCGGGGCGCTGAACCTGCAGTTGCCTCCGCTGACCGCGCGGCTTCTGCTCGGTTAACCGGAAAACAGAAAGGCATTATTCGCCGGGAAACGGCGACGAAAACGAGGGATACACATGTTTCAACGGCAACAAAGATATCTAGACGACCTCAACCGCGCAATTTTGATTACCGCGCTGGTGCTGACGATTGTCGGCATGTTCTTTTTCCAGTATGGCAGCATCGCCCGGTATATCATCAACGGCGCATCGACCATTTTGCTCGTGCTCCTGGTCGTGCGCATGTTCAGTAAGGACCAGAGCAGGCGCTATCGCGAGAACATGAAGTTTTTAGCCGCCGTTACGGCGGTGCGAAACTGGTTTAAGCGGACGTTTAAATCAGGCGGCGCCCCGCGCCCGAAGACGCACCGCGCGCACAAAGCGAAAAAGAATCCGACATGGAGCGAAATCAGGCAGTACAAGTACCTCATTTGCCCGCAATGCACGCAGCGGCTGCGCGTGCCGCGTGGGAAAGGGCGCATTCGCGTGACCTGCACGCGCTGCGGAAATGTTTTTGAAACAAAAAGTTGAAAAGTGTTGCTTTTTAGAAGAAACATGATATACTACTAAAACGGTAGGATTTAATCCGAACTGAAATTAATGTAAACGACGGAGGGACATACAGATGCAGGCAACCAAAGATATGCTTATCCAGCAGGTGATCGAGCTGGACGAAGGCACCGCCGAAATTCTCATGAACGCCGGCATGCATTGCCTTGGCTGCGCAATGGCGCATGGCGAATCCATTGAACAGGCATGCGCGGTTCACGGAATCGAGGTCGATTCGCTTATCGACGAGATCAACACGTATCTGGCCGGGAAATAAACCATAATGCCAATCAGCAGGGCGGCCGCCATATGCCAAGCGGCCGCTTTTTGCGTTTATTTGTCCGCGCTGCCACATTCGTTCACATAAAACGCCTGAAAATGGGATGGTATCATCGGCCGTATCATGGTAAAATACAGACAATAGTGCAGCAAACGGAGGATGCATGTTCGGGTATATACGGCCGCTGGAATGTGAATTGAAGGTGCGCGAGCAGCAGGAATACCGCGCGCATTACTGCGGCGTATGCAAGGCCATAGGAAAGCGTTACGGTCAGATCGACCGGCTGGCGCTGAGTTATGACGCTGCTTTTCTTGCGGCGTTCCTTTCCGCGCTGGGCACAAAAGCGTCTTTCACCCGCGGGAACTGCGGCCCTCGCTGCTATCGCGGGAAGCGCCCGATTGCGGACCCTTCCGCCGCGCAGGACTATGCCGCGGACGTCAACGTGCTGCTGGCGTGGTACAAAGCCGGCGACGACCTCCTGGATGAAAAGAAGGTCGTGTCCGTCGCGTCCCGCGCCGCGCTTCGGCCGGCCCGCAAAAAAGCCGCGAGAAGGCATCCGGAGCTCGACGAAGCCCTGAATGCGGGCGTGGAGCGATTGCACGAAATTGAGAGGGCGGAGGTTTCGTCCACCGACGAGCCGAGCGATACTTTCGGGCAAGTTCTTGCGGCGGTAATCCGTTTTGCGCCGACGCTGCCGGAAACCGAACGGCGCGCCTGCGAATGGATGTTTTATAACCTCGGCAAATGGGTCTATCTGATAGACGCATGGGACGACCGCGAAAAGGATGAAAAGGACGGCGCTTACAACCCGTTCCTGCTTTCCGGCATGCAGCGGGACGCCGCCGGGTTTTTATTGAATATCACACTGGCCGAAGCCGAAAAAGCGTATGATCTGATTTCGATCGACCCGCGGAGCGGGCTGATTGAAAACATCATGCGATTGGGATTACGAAGCGTCCAGCGGCGCGTGCTCCAGCAGGAAGGCTGCTGCAATGCCGGACAGACGCCGCCAACGGATAAAGGAGACATCAGATGAACCCCTACAAAGTCCTGGGTGTGAGCGAAAACGCCACGCAGGAGGAAATTCGTGCAGCCTATCTGGAATTGGTAAAGAAGTACCATCCGGACAAGTACACGGACAACCCTTTAAAGGAATTGGCCGGAGAAAAGCTCAAGGAAATCAACCAGGCCTACGAAATGCTGACGAAAAAACAGTCCGCGTCCGGCTCTTCCGGCGCGTACGGCTCGAACGGCGGCTATTCTTCAGGATCGTATAATTCCGGCAGTTATTCGCGTACGAACGGTTCGGCATACAGCGGACCGAATGCGGCGGAATTTGCACGCGCGCGTTCCTATATCAACCAGAACAACCTGAACGCCGCCCGTACGATTCTGGACGGCGCGAACGTTGTGCACAACGCCGAGTGGAACTATCTGTACGGCGTGGTCTACCTGCGCCAGGGCTGGTATGAAAAGGCGTATGCCTGCATCAGCAAGGCGTATGAAATGAATCCCAACAATGCGGACTACCGCAACGCATACGTTTCGCTCAACAATTCCGGGCGGGCCTATTCTCGCGGCGGCAACGGAGATTTCGACGCTTCGCCCTGCTGCGATATCTGCTCGGCGTTGATGTGCCTGAATTGCTGCTGCGGAGGGGATTGTTTCTGATTGGAAACAGTGAAGAAGAAAATCAAGCGCAAATAAAAAAGCATCCTTCGTTTTGAACTGACCCCAAAAAGTTAGACAAATTAGACAAATAAGCAAGTTAAGCAG
>ERZ795048.1259-NODE-1259-length-23381-cov-9.973720_pt1 | contig 23381 bp, 16 predicted proteins | sample MGYA00375132_ERZ795048 | MGnify/ENA primary metagenome ERZ795048 (study PRJEB30177, sample SAMN05720225) | activated sludge metagenome | isolation source: Anaerobic digester | place: Hong Kong | collected 2014-12-17 ... | reverse complement strand
AACGCCGGATGCTCGCGCGCCGCCTCAGAGATCGAGCAGAAGATCACCCCGGCGTCGGCCAGGTTCTTGCGGAAGGTTGTCGCCACCGAGACACTGTCGAACACCGCATCCACGGCGACACCAGACAGCGCCTTCTGCTCCTCCAGCGGGATGCCGAGTTTCTCGTAGGTGCGCAACAACTCCGGATCCACCTGGTCGAGGCTCTCGAGGACCGGTTTCTTTTTCGGCGCCGCGAAATACGAGATCGTCTGGAAGTCGATCTGCGGATGATGCACCGACGACCATTCCGGCGGCGTCATACCCAGCCAGTGCCGAAACGCCTTCAGGCGGTATTCGAGCACCCACTCGGGTTCCTGTTTACGCTGCGAGATGAAGCGGATGACATCTTCGTCGAGGCCCGGCGCGATGACGTCGGTCTCGATGTCGGTCACGAAGCCGTGCTCGTAGCCGCGTTCGACCAGTGCGTCTACCTGTTTTGTTGTCGAGCTCATGGTCTATTCAATTCCCTAGTCATTTGCTCGGGTATTGTGGGCGCACCCCAGCGAATTTCAAGTTGCCAAACGTAAGGTTTAACGGATTGCCCCGGCTCTGAGACACAGCGGAGAATCATTCGCATCTGGCAGCCGGCATCCGTCGTGGACAGGCGCACCGTTGCGCCTGCACATGGCGGCGTACACTTGCATGGACAACACACTTCACCGCATGGTCAAACCCGTGAATCGCGCCGACCGATCACCCGATGCCGACGATGACCTGCTGCAGGTGACCGGCCTGAGCAGGTACTTCACTGCCGGTGGCCACCGGCAAGCGGTGTTCGACGATCTGAACCTGGTCGCCCGACGCGGGCAGGTGGTCGCGCTGCTCGGTGCCAGCGGCAGCGGCAAGACCACCCTGCTGAACCTGATCAGCGGCATCGACACCCCGGATTCCGGCAGCGTCCACATCGACGGCATCGACGTACACGCGGTCGGGGAGCCCGGGCGCACACTGCTGCGCCGTCGCGATATCGGTTTCGTATTTCAGTTCTTCAATCTGATCCCGACGCTGACCGTGGGCGAGAACATCGCGTTGCCTTTGGAACTGATCGGCAGCGATGCGCGGCAGGTGCAGCTGCGGGTGCAACAGTTGCTCGGTCAGGTGGGTCTTCCGGATGTGGCAAACCGTTTTCCGGAGACACTCTCGGGCGGCGAGCAGCAGCGCATTGCGGTCGCCAGGGCCCTCGCCCACCGGCCGAAGCTCCTGCTCGCCGATGAGCCGACCGGCAACCTCGACGAGGACACCGGGCGGCAGGTATTCGGCCTGCTCCGTGACATGGCAAGGCAACACCACACCACGCTGCTGGTGGTCACCCACAGCCAGCAGGTGGCGACAGCGGCCGACCGCGTGCTGACCCTGCGTCAAGGCGGGATTCACACCGTGTGATCCGCCGGACCGTCTCACCGCTGCTGCTGCGCGCCGGCCTGCGTCATCACATACGGCACCGCTGGCAGGCGCTGTTGGCGCTCGTTGGCGTCATGATGGGTGTCGCCGTCGTGATCGCCGTCGATCTCGCCAATGCAGCGGCCAGCGCGTCTTTCGCGCAGTCGGCCAGTCAGTTGCGCGGCGCGGCCACGCACCGGCTCATCGGCAGTCAGGGATACCTGCCGCAGGCGTTGTATACAGACCTGTTCACAACACCGGGGCACCCACCGATGGCACCGGTGATCAGCACCCGCGTGCGGGTCGAAGGATTGCCGGGCCGGTTTCGACTGATCGGTATCGACCCGCTTGCCGAAGGCTCCATGCGCCGCGACCTGAGCAGCGCGATCTCCGGCACCGACGATTTGCGGATCTGGCTGTCACGGCCGGGCGTCGCAGCGCTCAGCACCTCTGCAGCCGACCACCTTGGCGTGACCATCGGCGATTCCCTGCCGATCCGCCACCAGGGCAACCCCTACAGGCTCGAGATCCTCGCTATCGGTGTCGACGACTCGCTGGCCAGCCGCGACCTGCTGGTAACCGACATTGCCACGGCGCAGGCGCTGAGCGGGATGCGCGAAACGATCAGCCACATCGATCTCATCCTCGACGCGGCAGCCGAGGCATGGCTTGCCGGCAGGCTGCCCGCATCGGCCCGCCTGCTCAGCGTCAATGAGCAGACGCAGGGCATCGTCGGCCTGTCCGCGGCGTTCGAACTCAACCTGACAGCGATGAGTCTGCTCGCGATGCTGGTCGGCGCGTTCCTGATCTTCAACGCCCTCAGCCTGTCGATCGTGCAGCGCCGCAACCTGCTGGGACGCCTGCGCGCGCTCGGTGTCACAGGTGCACAGATCCACCACCTGATCGTGGCCGAGGCGATGGCACTGGGCATCGTCGGCACGCTGCTCGGCAGCCTGCTGGGCATTGCCCTCGGCCAGGGCCTGACCACACTGGTCGCCGCCACCGTCAGTGAGCTGTACTACGACGTGCCGGCAGATGCCCTGCAGCTGAACGCATGGTCCCTGGCCAAAGGCGCCCTGCTCGGTCTCGGTGGTACCGTGCTCGCGGCCTGGTTTCCGGCAACGCAGGCCGCACGCACAGCCCCGCTGACCACGCTGTCGCGTGCCGCCCTGGAGCAATCGACGCGGCACCGGTTGCCGCGTCTTGGCATCGCCGGTGCGGTAATGATGCCGGCCGGGCTGCTGCTGGCATTCGTGGCTCCCGGTGGTGTCATCGCCGGGTTCGCCGGTCTGTTCGTGGTGCTGCTGGGCGCCGCCCTGTTGACGCCCCTGGCCCTGCACCTGGTACATGGTGCGCTCGACCGCCTGCCGATACGCGGCGTCTGGCGCATGGCCGCGCGCGACCTCGATCGTCACCTGTCGCGCCTGGGCACAGCGGGCGCCGCGCTGATGGTCGCCCTGGCCGCCAGCGTCGGTGTCGCAGTGATGGTCGAGAGCATGCGCAGCGCGGTCGGCGAATGGCTCGGCGACCTGCTCAGCGCCGACCTCTACATCGCCTCTGAGGCCTTCGATGACGCCGCCACGCTGCCACAGTCCATCGTCACCCAGGCGCCGCACCTGGCACCGGTGAGTGCCGCAAGCTACTACCGCAACCGCACGCTGCACGACGGCAACCGGCGCATCACGCTGGTCGCCGCAGACCTGGCAGCACAATCCCGCACCGGCTTTGACTTCGTCGCACAGATCGATGGGGACTTGTGGCAGCGCTTCGCCAGCGGCGAAGTGCTGATTTCGGAGCCGTTTGCGCGGCGCTCAAAGCTAAATCCCGGTGATGTGTTGCATCTGCCGACACCCGCTGGCGACGCCGGGTTCCCGGTGGCCGCCGTGTTTCGCGACTATGCGAGCGAGCACGGCCGTGTGTTCATCGCACGACCACACTACCTGGCCCATTGGTCCGACACCGCAGTGAATACGGTGGCACTGTTTTCCGATCAGGGGGCAGCGGCGCTGCTACAGGCCGTCAGTGCGCAATTCGCCACCGAAGATGGCCTGGTGTTCACTGCCGCACGGGCGATCTACGACGAGTCGATGGCGGTGTTTGATCGCACCTTCCGTATCACCGAGGCGTTGCGACTGCTATCACTTCTGGTCGCTTTCGTCGGCATATTGAGCGCGCTGATGGCGGTGCAGCTCGAACGCCGGAAGGAATTCGCGGTGCTGCGCGCGCTGGGCCTTACCCGATGGCAACTGAGCCAGTTGATCGTCGTGGAATCCGCATTGATCGGTGTTCTCGCGGCACTGCTCGCGATCCCCGCCGGGCTGCTGATGGCCTGGGTGCTGACCGCCGCGATCCAGCTGCGCGCGTTTGGCTGGAGCATGCCGTTTGTGCTCGGTGCCACACCGCTCTGGTCCGCCCTGGCGCTGGGCACCGGCGCCGCCGTCCTGGCGGCCCTGTATCCCGCCTGGCGCGCCAGCATGCACGACCCTGCGCCGCAGTTGCGGGAGGACTGAAGGTGTTGCGCCTCTGCCTGCTGCTGATCGTGGTTCTTTGCGCCTGTGACCGGGAAGCCCCACCGGGCCGGGACACCGCGCAGACAGTGCCAATCGGCCAGGGGATGGGGATCGACCCCGATTCCGGCTTTGCCCGCGCCACGCTACCGCGTGCGTTCGAATTTCCTGCCGATCACGGGGCGCACCCGGCCTACGCGACCGAGTGGTGGTACTTCACCGGCAATCTGCATACTGACGACGACGCACGTTTCGGCTATCAGCTCACGCTGTTTCGCATCGGCCTCGTGCCCGGCGCGGCGGCCGACGATTCGGACTGGCGGACCAGCCAGATCTACATGGGCCATCTGGCGATCAGTGATATCGGACAAGGCCTTCATCACAGCCGCGAACGCTTCAGCCGCGCCGCTGTCGGGCTGGCAGGCGCACAAAGCGACCCGTTACGGGTGTGGCTCGGGCCGTGGTCGATCGACGGCACGCCGGGTGGCACGTTCCCGATCCGGCTCAAAGCCGAAGACAACGACATCGCGATCGCGCTCACCCTCGAACGCGGCGACCGGCCACGCGTGCTTCAGGGTGAGCAGGGCCTGTCGCGCAAGGGGGCCGCGCCCGGAAACGCCTCGTACTATTACTCCCATACCCGGCTGCCGACACGCGGCGAGATCCGCATTGCAGACCGGCATTATCGGATCAGCGGCAACTCCTGGTTCGACCGTGAGTGGTCGAGTTCGGCACTGGCCGCTGACCAGGCCGGCTGGGACTGGTTCTCGCTACACCTGGACGATGGTCGCGACCTGATGTTCTACCGGATGCGTGGCAAAGATGGCGTGGCGCAGCGTTTCAGCAGCGGCGTGCTGGTCGACGCGGAAGGCACGACACACGCCTTGTCCCTGGACGGCGTGAAGTCCGAACCAACACGCACCTGGCAGGACGAGAACGGTGTTGCCTACCCGGTCGCATGGAACCTGTCGATTCCGCAGCATGCGCTCGAGCTGCACATCGAGGCGGCATTCGACGACCAGGTGATGCGCCACACGGTGCGCTACTGGGAGGGTGCCGTCGTGGTCTCCGGCAGCCACAGCGGCACCGGCTACCTCGAATTGAGCGGTTACGCGAATTGATTGATGGCCACGAGGGCGCTCGGCACACGCTCGGTGCAGGCCGTTCTATCGCGCCAGCCGCTGTCGCAGCGCCGCGATCGGCGGATCACTGTCTGGCCGGACGGTAATGGCACAGTGGATCTCGGCATCCGACAGCGGTTCACGCATGGTGAGCTGGCGCTCCAGAACCAGGAGGTCCGCATCCGACACGTTGTCCGGCTGGTTCCTGCGTTTGAGGATGCGTTGACGCAGCACCTCGATAGGCGCGTCACAATCCAGGATCAGGAATGGCGCCTGAAGGTCCGCCGCGAGGTCGCTGAACTTCGCCCGTTGTGCAGCATGCAGAAAGGTCGCATCGACGACCGCGATATAACCGGCTTCGATCACGCTGCGCGCCAGTTCGGCAAGGCGCGCATAGGTGCGCCGGGTCAGGTCAGGCGAATAGGCCCCGCGCGCGGTCGCGTCCTCGCGCGCATCGACGCCAAGCAGACGTTTGCGCTCGACATCGGAGCGCACGCATAGCGCCGGCAAGGGGCCGGTCAGGGCCGCACTGTGGAAGCTCTTGCCGCTGCCGGACAGGCCATAGGTGATGATCAGCGCACCACGCCGCATCACGGTCAGTCGCTCAGCCAACGCGAGGTAACTGGCCAGTTCGATCTCGACCATCCGGCGCTCCTGCACCGACAGCTCCTGCTGCCCGCGAATTGCCGCGATCTTGGCCCGCACCATCGCCCGGTAGACCTCGTAGAACCGCAGCACCGCAAGTCCCTCGTAGTCACCCGTGGCCTGCAGGTAATGATCGAGGAAACCGTAGGCCAATGCAGCGCGCCCACCATGGTGCAGGTCCATCGTCAGGAAGGCGACATCGTTGACGGTATCGATCCAACGCAGACCCGGATTGAACTCGATCGCATCGAACACGACGGGCTCGCCATCGATCAGGGCGACGTTGCCCAGGTGCAGATCACCGTGGCACTCGCGCACATGGCCCGAGGTCTTTCGTTGACGCAGCGTCACGGTCAGGCGTGCGTACTGCTCCTGTGTCCAGGACCGCAGCCCGGCAAGTGGCGAGTGAGGACTACCGGCCAGGGCCGAGATCTGATCGAAGTTGTCCTGCATCGGCGCCAGTGCGATCTCAGGGCTGCCATAGGACGCCGAGTCGGGACTCACCGCCGCGCCAGCGTGAAACCCGGCGACGCATTGCGCGAGGCGCTCCATCAGCGGCGGCGTCAATTGCGCCGCCAGATTGGACAGGATGGCGTCCGGATCGAAGCGTCGCATCACCACAGCCCAGTCGATAACCTGACCGCCGCCGTCCAACCGTGGCGCCTCGACCGAGCCGGTGATCGGCAACACCTCCAGATAGAGCTCAGGTGCCAGACGCCGGTTCAGGCGCAGTTCTTCGCGGCAGGCCTGTTCGCGCGCCTGCAGACTGACGAAGTCGAGAAAGCCCAGGTCGAGGGGCTTCTTGATCTTGTAGGCCAGGTCGCCGGCCAGAACGACACTGGAGATATGCGTATCGATTCGCCGGCGGTCAGCACCGCCCTGCGGCCATTGAACCGTGTCCATCAGCGCCTGGATCAGGGCTTCGTGCTGTTCGGGCGTCTCTATGGCCACCGATTGTTTCCTTGGAGGCTGCACGGGCATGTTTACCGACCGGCATCAATGAGCAACATATCACCCATTCGCGTAAATTGTCGGTCGATACCCGGCACAAACACGCCTGTTCACCGTAGCTGTCCACGGCAAAGTATTGCGATCTCGCATTGTCAATCAACGGCCGCACTGCATAAACTGCCGAAAAAAATGGGAGCCTGATTGACATGATGCAGATAGCGCGCGACGGCGAGCTGCCGCGCTCATCCGATTTCGACCAGATTGGCAAACTGCTGCCGCTCGACGGTGCGCGCCTGCTGGAGCTGGGGTGTGGGGCGGCATTCACGACGCGCCGTCTCGCCGAATCCTTCCCACTGCGAGAAATCGTCGCGATGGAGGTGGACCGTATCCAGCACGAGAAAAACCTGCTGATCCCGGATCTGCCCAATGTGAATTTCGTCTACGGTGGCGCCCAGGCGATCGACCTGCCGGACGCGTCGGTGGATGCGGTGATCATGCTCAAATCACTGCACCACGTTCCCGTCGAAGACATGGATGCCGCGTTTCTGGAGATCGCACGCGTGCTTCGGCAAGGCGGATTGGCCTACATCTCCGAACCGGTCTATGCCGGTGACTTCAACGACATCCTGCGTCTGTTCAACGACGAGAAAGCGGTCCGTGAAGCTGCGTTTGCGGCCACCCGGCGAGCAGTGGATTCCGGCCTGTTCGAGTTGCAGCAGGAGGTCCATTTTTTCAGCACGACGCGATTCGAGGGTTTCGAGGAATTCGAGCGCCGCATCATCGGCGCTACCCATTCGGATTTTGACATCGACGATGCCCTGTACGAGACCGTGAAACAGCGGTTTCTGCCGCACATCGACAGCGACGGCATTGCCGAGTTTCTCACCCCGTTGAGGGCTGACCTGTTGCGCAAGCCGGATTGAACGACGCACCCGGTCGGCAGACCGGAACCCCGACCACCCTGGCTGACACAGGCAACATGCGAATGCGGTCCGCATGCGACCGCTGTGTTAGCGTATCCGTCACTGACGTCCACACGGAACGCCGACAATGCTCAGCCTGATCCTGTTTCGCCACGGAAAATCCGACTGGGACAGTCCTTACAGCAACGACCATGAGCGGCCGCTGACCGGTCGCGGCAGGGACGCGGCGCGCTGCATGGGGCGCATGCTCAGCAAGACCCGACAGATTCCCGGACTCGCCGTCAGCTCTTCGGCGACACGCGCTCGCGACACCTTGCACCTGGCCGCCCGCGCCGGCCACTGGAAATGCGAGATGCGAATCGACAGCGCGCTGTACGAGAGCTCGGCTGCCGCCATGCTCAGCTGGATCAAGGGCCTGGAAGATGCCCCTGAGTGCCTGCTGCTCACCGGCCACGAACCCACGTGGTCCGACCTCGCCGGCCGCCTCGTCGGCAAGGCACTGATCCGCGTCCCAACCGGCGCAATGCTGCGCATCGATCTCGAAATCGAGACCTGGCAGCAGATCGAGTTCGGGGTCGGCGAACTGCGCTGGCTTCTGCCGCCGAAGATGGTCTGCAGCGGCAAGAACGGCAAGTGACGAAGCCCACCGCCGATCGCACCATCAAGGTCATCCAATACCGGCGTTGACGGTCGGAAACGGGGCCGTTGCGGCCCCGCTTCGGTGTTTCAGCCGCCGGTCAGCGTTGCCGCCAACCGCCGCTGGCGTCCTGCAGCCAGTAACCGGGCAAAGCCTCCTGCGTCCACACCTTGGCAAAGGTGCTGCGCACCTCGGCCTCCCATTCCGGATGGCCATTCGCGCGGGCGATCTCGCTGTACAACTTGGCGCGGTCGGCATTCTCGTCCGCCACCAGCTTTTTCACCTGGTTGCGTTCGCCCAGTGCGGCGGCGTTGAGGTCACGTATCGTGACCGAGCCCTTGTTGTCGAACCCGACCACCCCGCTGCGATAGAACGGTGCCAGGCTGGACTGGCGTTTCTGCATACTGGCGCGGATCGCACTGATTGCGGCAGTGTTGATATTGATATCGGCCTGCGCGGCCTGGGCCGGCGCCACCAGCGCCTCCATCATCACCCCGAACGCGATGGCCAGCGGGTGTCCCTGCGGCGTGTAAGACTGCTTTTCATCGGGCTTGGCCGGCGGCGCCGGCTCCTGCGGTTCGCTCTTGAGCACGTCGCGCACGATGGTGCGTGCCGCCTCCTCCGCGGCCGCCGCGGGAAAATAGATATTGATCGTGACACAGGCCGTCAACGCCAATGCCATCAGTGGAAACCCGATAATCCTGTTCAACATGCCTCTTCCCGCCCCGATCATTTGATCTGTGCCCCTTCGACCTGAATCTGTTGCAAGCGTTCCACCAGGTCTTTCCACGCGACGCTGCGGTTGCGCCCGATCACGTCGATTCTGGGCAGACCTGAACCCTTCACAAGGTAATAGCCACCATCCGGTCGCGCAAGCCCGTCGAGGTCCGCGACACTGCCGTGCAGCAGTATCCGCAGGTCGATCCGGTCGTAACGAAACTCGTCGAAAACCCGCAGCACCGTGGCCGACAGCCCGGCCGGCACACCGCTGCCAAGCTCGGTCAGGTTCTCCACCGCTCGCTGACTGATTCTGTGACGCGAATCATCGTTTGGTGGTGTTCGCAGGTGCAGGTTGAAGCGGTCGGGCTGCCACCCCACCAGCTGGATATCCTGCATGTCGGCATCCAGCCTGCCCTCGATGCGGCCGAACTTGAAGGTCTCCGTCAGCGCCTCGAGTTCAAGCCCGCGCATGGTCGCGTCTGCCTGCAGCACCGGCACCGTACCGAGTGGATCCTGGATGCTCAGCCCTCTGACCTCGATACGACCGCCGAATGCACTGAATTCGAGGCCGCCACCGACACTGAACAGGCCGTCGGCATAACGCAGTTCGCGCAGCTGAGCATCCAGGGTGCCGTTGAACGGCGGCCACTCCAGGGTCCGGGTCAGCTGCTCCAGCGAGACATCGCGCAACGAGGCGCTGGCCTGCCACGTCGGCCTGGCACCGGCGATCAGTGCGCCGCTCAGGGCAAAGCGATCGAGCGCGATCGAACCGCCCAGCACCGGCACCACGACCGGCTCCACCAGGTCGATGCGATCGGCGGCGAAGCGAACCCGGATGTCGAAGGCACCGGTGGGAATCCTGTAGATACTGGCACCGGCGATAGCGAGCCGTGATACCGGTACCACCTTGCTGCGGTCCCAGCCGATGCTGCCGTCTGTGTTATCGAGGCCAAAGCGGCCCTGCCGGTCCTCCAGGGCGAGGCCTTTGATCTCCAGGCCCGCCTGATCCATGCCCTGTTTGTCGAAGTGCAGGACCAGACCGACGCGACCTGCCACCTGCAGGTCGTCCGCCGCTGTGCCGATCAGGAACGGCTGCAGCAGACGTCCGTACAGCCGGCCGGCATCGTCACTGTGCATCGCGATGGTCAGATCCTGCGGCGAGAGCTCAGGCCCCAGAAACCAGCCGGTCGCAGAGACGCCTGCGGTTCCCGCCAGCTCAAGCGACCCTCCGTCGATCTGCAGGCGCGCCTGTTGTGGCGACCAGCTGCCCGAGAGTGTGGCTGTCAGCGGCCCGTCACCGGCGTCGAGAAACAGCGGCTCTGCGTAGAGCGCGCCGGTTGGCCAGCCCAGCATGGCATCGAAGCGCCATACAGTCTTGCGCACCCGTCCTTTCAGTTCGGCTTTGACGACGATCTTCTCCGCCGCCTGCGTCCCATCGGGTGACGCATAGGCAAGCTGATCGAACACCAGGTCAGCATCAACGGATGTCAGCCCGGCCGGGTCACCCGCCAGCTTGACCAGGCCGCTGGTACGCCCCTGTATTCCCCAGTCGGATGGCAACGCGAGCTGTCCACTCAGGGCCGCCAGTTGCGCGATCGCCGTGCGATTGGGGCGGACCCGCGCCGACCAGACGCCGTCATCGGCCAGCAGTTCGAGCGCCACCGTGCCCCGTGCGACGGACAACCGTGGAATCGTGATCTGCAGACGGCCATCGTCGGTGTAACTGCCCTGCCAGCTGGCATCCTGTGCCTGGATCGGTGACGCCTCCAGCCGCAGCCGCCCATCGTCACAGGCCCAGGCAGATGCATGTCGCTGAACGGGGCATTCGAGCCTGAGCCCCTTGAGGCTTCCATGGTCATCCGGCAGTACGAGGTTCGCCACCGTGATCGCGACCGCGAAGTGATCGGCAGTGGATTCGCTCAGGCTGATTGCGAGGCCGTCGGCACGCCACCCTTCGCCCTCGATATCCTCTATCGAGAACGCGAGTTCGATTGCTGCAATGCCGGCCGCACTCAGCATGCTGAGTACGGCAACGGCCAGCAGCCGGCACAACGGGCTGCCGACTTTCAACAGGCGACGGGCGAAGCGGTTCACCTGTCTGAATGTGCGTCGCGCGGCCGGTGGCGTCAAGGGCGCCGCCCCGGCCGGTACGCGGGTTCAGAATGTGTCGCCCGGGATACGCACCCAGCCTTCCATCAGTACGCGCGCGCTGCGGCTCATGACCACCTTGTCGACCGTCCACTCGCCGTCTTTGCGGCTCGCCGCTGCACCGACCTTCAACGTACCCGATGGATGACCGAAGGTGACGCTGTTACGGTCGCCACCGCCGGCCGCCAGGTTGACCAGGGTGCCGGGGATCGCGGCGGCCGTACCGATCGCCACCGCCGCCGTGCCCATCATCGCGTGATGCAGCTTGCCCATCGACAGGGCCCGTACATTGAGATCGATGTCTCCAGCCCCGATCGGCTTGCCACTGGAGGCCAGGTAGTCCCGCGGCGGGGCGACAAAGGCCACCTTGGGGGTGTGTTGACGACCGGCAGCCTCGGCGACGTCCTTGATCAAGCCCATGCGCAACGCGCCATGGGCACGGATGGTCTCGAACATCGACAGCGCCCCGCTGTCGCCGTTGATCGCGTCCTGCAGTTCGGTGCCGGTATAGCCGATGGCATCGGCGTCGAGAAAAATGGTTGGGATGCCGGCGTTGATCAGTGTGGCCCTGAAGGTGCCGACACCGGGCACGTCGAGGTCGTCCACCAGGTTGCCGGTGGGAAACATCGCGCCTTCGGCATCGGCGGGGTCGATGAATTCGACCTGTACCTCGGCCGCCGGGAACGTCACGCCGTCGAGTTCGAAATCACCGGTTTCCTGAACCTCACCGTTGGTGATGGGAACATGGGCGATGATGGTCTTGCGGATGTTGGCCTGCCAGATACGCACGACCGCGATGCCGTTCCCGGGGATCCGCTGCGCATCCACCAGCCCGCTCGCGATGGCAAAAGAGCCAACCGCGGCGGTCAGGTTGCCGCAGTTTCCGCTCCAGTCGACGAAGGGTTTGTCGATCGATACCTGGCCAAACAGATAATCGACATCGTGATCCGGTCTGCTGCTCTTCTCCAGGATGACCGTCTTGCTGGTGCTCGAGGTCGCACCGCCCATGCCATCGGTGTGTTTGCCGTAGGGGTCCGGGCTGCCGATGACACGCAGCAACAAACGGTCGCGCGCCTCGCCCGGCACCTGTGCCGCCTGCGGCAGGTCACTGAGGTTAAAGAACACGCCTTTGCTGGTGCCGCCACGCATGTAGGTGGCTGGAATCCGGATCTGGGGTACGCGCGTCATGTCGATTACCTGTCTGGTTCAACCGGCCGCGGCCGATTCGAGAAAGTCCTGGGCAAACCGCTGCAGCACACCGCCTGCCTCGTAGATCGCCACCTCTTCGGCGGTGTCCAGGCGGCAGGTCACCGGCACCTCGACGGTCTCGCCGTTGCCGCGGTGGATCACCAGCGTCAATGTGGCACGCGGTGTCGGCTCGCCGAGCACATCGAAGGTCTCGGTACCATCGATCGCGTAGGTCTTGCGCGTCTCCCCTGCCCTGAACTCCAGCGGCAGCACCCCCATGCCCACCAGGTTGGTGCGATGGATGCGTTCGAAGCCCTCGGCCACGATCGCCTCGACGCCCGCCAGCCGCACGCCTTTGGCCGCCCAGTCGCGTGATGAGCCCTGACCGTAGTCGGCACCGGCAACGATGATCAGCGGCTGCTTGCGTGCCATGTAGGTCTCGATCGCCTCCCACATGCGGGTCACTTTGCCTTCCGGCTCGATGCGCGCCAGCGATCCCTGCCTGACCTGCCCGTTCTCCTGCACCATCTCATTGAGCAGCTTGGGGTTGGCGAAGGTCGCACGCTGGGCCGTCAGGTGGTCGCCGCGGTGCGTCGCATAAGAGTTGAAGTCCTCTTCCGGAAGGCCCATTTTCGCCAGGTATTCGCCAGCGGCACTGCTCGCCATGATCGCGTTGGACGGCGACAGGTGATCGGTGGTGATGTTGTCACCCAGCACCGCCAGTGGGCGCATTCCTCGCAGCGTCCGCGCACCGGCCAATGCGCCCTCCCAGTATGGCGGGCGTCGGATGTAGGTGCTCTGCGGGCGCCAGTCGTAAAGCGGGCTGATCTTTTCGCCCGATTCGGCCGACGCCGCGAACATCGGGACATAGACCTGGCGGAACTGCTCGGGCTTCACGCTCGCATGCACGATCGCGTCGATCTCCTCGTCGCTCGGCCAGATGTCCTTCAGCGTGACCGGGTTGCCGGCGCTGTCGGTCCCGAGCGAATCCTTCTCGATGTCGAAGCGGATGGTGCCGGCGATCGCATAGGCGACGACCAGCGGCGGCGAGGCGAGGAACGCCTGCTTGGCATAGGGATGGATACGGCCGTCGAAATTGCGGTTGCCCGACAGCACCGCGGTGGCATACAGGTCGCGATCGATGATCTCCTGCTGGATCCTGGCATCCAGCGCACCGCTCATGCCATTGCAGGTGGTGCAGGCGAAACCGACGATACCGAAGCCGAGCTTTTCCAACTCCGGCAGCAGACCCGATTCTTCCAGGTACAGCTGTGCGACCTTGGAACCGGGCGCAAAAGACGACTTGACCCAGGGCTTGCGCAGCAGACCCAGCGCATTGGCCTTGCGAGCCAGCAGACCGGCAGCCACCACGTTGCGCGGATTGCTCGTGTTGGTGCAACTGGTGATCGCGGCAATGATCACGGCACCGTCCGGCATCAGGCCCGGCTCGTTCTCAACCTTTCCGGCGATGCCCCGTGCGGCCAGTTCGGACGTCGGCACCCGGCGATGCGGGTTGGACGGCCCGGCGATATTGCGCACCACGCTGGACAGGTCGAACGTCAGAACACGCCCATACTCCGCACCCTTGAGACTGTCCGCCCACAGGCCCGCCCGCTTGGCGTAGGTCTCGACCAGCTCGACCTGCGCCGGCTCGCGACCGGTCAGCTTGAGATAGTCGATGGTCTTGTCGTCGATGTAGAACATCGCCGCCGAGGCGCCGAACTCCGGCGTCATGTTCGAGATAGTCGCGCGGTCGCCCAGTGTCAGGTCGGCAGCACCCTCACCGAAGAACTCCAGGTAAGACGACACCACCTTCTGGTTGCGCAGGAACTCGGTCAACGCCAGCACGATATCGGTGGCCGTGATGCCAGGCTGGCGGCGGCCGGTGAGTTCGACACCGATGATGTCGGGCAGGCGCATGTAGGACGCACGACCGAGCATCACGCTCTCGGCCTCCAGGCCGCCCACGCCGATCGCGATCACGCCCAGCGCATCCACGTGCGGCGTATGGCTGTCGGTACCAACCAGGGTATCGGGGAAAGCGACACCATCACGTGCATGGATCACCGGGGACATCTTCTCCAGGTTGATCTGGTGCATGATGCCGTTGCCCGGCTGGATCACGTCGACGTTCTTGAACGCCTCCTTGGTCCAGTTGATGAAGTGGAAGCGGTCTTCGTTGCGCCGGTCCTCGATCGCACGGTTCTTGGCGAACGCATCCGGGTCGTCGCCACCGCACTCGACGGCCAGCGAGTGGTCGACGATCAGTTGCGTCGGCACCACCGGGTTGACCTGCGATGGATCACCGCCCTTCTCCGCGATCGCATCACGAAGGCCGGCCAGATCGACCAGTGCGGTCTGCCCGAGGATGTCGTGACAGACCACGCGCGCCGGGAACCACGGGAAGTCCATCTCCTGTTTGCGTTCGATCAGTTGCTTCAACGCATCCGTCAGCGATGCCGGATCACAACGGCGGACCAGGTTTTCCGCCAACACCCGCGAGGTATAGGGCAGCCTGTCATAGGCGCCGGGCTGGAGCGCATCGACCGCCGAACGGGCATCGAAATAATCCAACTGGGTGCCCGGCAGGTTCTTACGGTATTCGGTATTCATCAATTTCTATCTCACCGCTTTTCGATCGGCACGAATTCCAGATTCTCCGGCCCCACATAGTTCGCTGACGGGCGGATGATCTTGCCGTCCTGGCGCTGCTCGATCACGTGCGCGCCCCAGCCGGTGGTCCGCGAGATAACGAACAGCGGGGTGAACATATCGGTTGGCACGCCCATCTGGTTGTACGAAACCGCGGAGAACCAGTCGAGGTTGGGGAACATCTTCTTGATCTCCCACATCACCGACTCCAGGCGATCGGCGACATTGAACATCTTCATGTTGCCGTTCTCTTCGGACAGGCTGCGCGCCACGCGCTTGATCACGTCATTGCGCGGATCACCGATGGTGTAGACGGGGTGCCCGAAGCCGATCACGATTTCCTTGCGCCCGACACGCTCGCGGATATCCGCCTCGGCCTGGTCCGGATCGTCGTAGCGGCTCTGGATGCGGAACGCCTCTTCGTTGGCACCGCCGTGCTTGGGACCGCGCAGCGCGCCGATCGCCGCAGTGATCGCCGAGTGCATATCAGAGTTGGTGCCGGCCACCACGCGGGCGGTGAAGGTCGAGGCATTGAACTCGTGCTCGGCGTAGAGGATCAGCGAGGTATGCATCGCACGCACCCAGGAGTCGCGCGGCTTCTCGCCATGCAGCAGGTGCAGGATGTGACCACCGACGGTGTCGTCATCGGTCTCGACGTCGATCCGCTTGCCATTGACCGCAAAGTGATACCAGTAGAGCAGCATCGAGCCAAAGCTCGCGACCAGGCGGTCGATGATGTTGCGTGCCTCGGGTTCCGCGTGATCGTCCTTCTCCGGCAGGCAGCAGCCCAACACGGAACAGCCGGTGCGCATGACGTCCATCGGATGCGCGGAGGCCGGCAGCGCCTCGAGCGCCTGCTTGACGGCCACCGGGAGACCGCGCAATGAGCGCAGCTTGGCCTTGTATGCGGTCAACTCGGCCTGCGTCGGCAGCTTGCCGTGCACCATCAGGTGGGCAATCTCCTCGAACTCACAGGTCTCCGCCACATCGAGGATGTCGTAGCCGCGGTAGTGCAGATCGTTGCCTGTCCTGCCTACCGTACAGATGGCGGTATTGCCGGCGACGGTACCCGAAAGGGCGACGGACTTCTTGGCTTTGGGTAGGACTTGTTCACTCATTGTTTCTGGCTCCAGATGTCAGTGGCCGGCCTCGGCAGAACCGATCCCGTCCTGCAGTTGCAACATTCAGTCGGCTTCCGATTCGAACAGCTGGTCGAGCTTTTGTTCGAACGCGTGGTAACCAAGGTAGTCGTAGAGATCCATGCGGCTCTGCATGATATCGATCACGTTCTTCTGCGTGCCTTCGGCGCGCAGCGTCTGGTAGACCTTGAGCGCCGCCGCATTCGCGGCGCGGAACGCCGACAACGGGTATAGCGCGATGCTGACGCCGACGCCTGCCAGTTCCTCGGTAGTGAACAGTGGCGTCGCCCCAAACTCGGTGATGTTGGCCAACACCGGGACCTTTACCGCATCGACAAACTTGCGGTACTGCGGCAGCTCATTGATGGCCTCGGGGAAGATCATGTCCGCACCGGCCTCGACGCAGGCGCAGGCACGGTCGATCGCCGACTGCATGCCCTCCACCGCCAACGCGTCGGTACGCGCCATGATCACGAAATCCGGATCGGTCCGCGCGTCGACCGCCGCCTTGATGCGATCCACCATCTCCACCTGCGACACGATGGCCTTGTTGGGCCGGTGACCGCAGCGCTTCTGCTGCACCTGGTCTTCAATGTAGACCGCCCCCGCCCCGCACTTGATCATCGAACGCACGGTGCGCGCGATGTTGAACGCACCGCCCCAGCCGGTGTCGATATCCACCAGCACTGGAAGAGTGGTGACATCAGTGATCCGTTTGAGATCGGTCAACACGTCTTCCATGCTGGTGATGCCGAGGTCCGGGATGCCGCACGACCCTGCGGCCACCCCGCCACCGGAGATATACAGCGCCTTGTAGCCTGTCGCCTCGGCCAGCCGCGCATGGTAGGCATTGATCGCGCCAATACACTGCAGTGGCTTCTCACCGGCCACCGCATCCCTGAACTTTCTGCCTGCTGATTCGATAGTCATCTCTTCACCCGAATGTGTTGGTCGCCAGGGTTGCCGGGGCCTGCGCTTGGCGGGCGATGGCTCCGGTCCGGTGGCGGAAAAATTATTTGCGTACTGCGAGCAGGCGCTCGACGTTCTCCCGCGAGGCCCTTACGTGGGCACGCATCATCAGTTCGGCCATCTCCGCATCGCGGCGTTCGATCGCATCCACGATATGTTCGTGTTCGACGAACGCCCGCGGGCCGCGCTTGCTCGCCATGCCGAACTGGTAGCGGTACAGGCGCACCAGGTGGTACAGGTCGTTGCACAGCAGGTCGACGATGCGCGCATTGTGGCTGCCCTGGACGATCCGGTAGTGGAAATCCAGATCGCCTTCACGCTGAAAGTACGCATGGTCGGCATCCTGCGCGATCTGCTGCCCATGCTGCTCAAGCAGACGACGCAGTTCCACGATCTCCTCATCGCTCATGTTCTGCGCCGCCAGTCGCGCCGCCATGCCCTCCAATGCCTCACGCACATGGAAGATTTCCAGCAGCTGACGACTGCTCATGGTCACCACGCGTGCACCGACATTGGGCCTGCGAACCACCAAGCCGCAGGCCTCGAGTCGGCCGATGGCCTCACGCAGCGGACCACGACTGATGCCATAGCGACGTGCCAGCTCAGGCTCGCTGATCTTGCTGCCGGGCGGGATCTCACCCTCCACGATCGCTTCACGCAGCAGCGAGAAGATACGATCGGGGATAGTGCCGCCGGCGACGGCCGACAGGCTGCCGGCCGATCGGTCTGCGGCCGTAGCCTCAGTCCTTGGCATAACCCAGGCTGCGCAGGGACTCGGCAATTTCGTCGAGGATCGCCGGATCATCGATGGTTGCGGGCGGCTTGAATGCCTCGCTGTCGGCGATCTTCACCATGGTTCCGCGCAGGATCTTGCCCGAACGGGTCTTCGGCAGACGCTTGACCACCGTGACCAGCTTGAACGCCGCCACCGGTCCGATCAGGTCGCGCACGCGCTTCACCAGTTCGGCCAACACCTCTTTTTCATCACGTTCAACGCCCGCCTTGAGTACCACCATGCCCAGCGGCAGCTGGCCCTTGAGCGCATCCGCGACCCCGATCACCGCGCACTCGGCGACATCGGCATGGCCGGCCAGGACCTCCTCCATCGCGCCGGTCGACAGGCGGTGCCCGGCGACGTTGATGACATCGTCGGTGCGGCTCATGATCCACAGGTAACCGTCCTTGTCGCGATATCCGGCGTCGCCAGTCAGGTAGTACCCCGGATACTTGCTCAGGTAGGCATCGATGAAACGCTGATCATTGCCCCACAGCGTCGGCAGGCAGGAAGGCGGCATCGGCAGCTTGATCACGATATTGCCCATATCGCCGTCGGCCATCTCGACACCCTCTTCGGAGAGAATGCGCACGTCGTATCCGGGCATGGCCACCGTGGGCGAACCCGGCTTTACTTCCATCGGCTCGATGCCCATCGGGTTGGCCGCGATCGCCCAGCCGGTCTCGGTCTGCCACCAGTGGTCCACCACCGGTTTGCCGAGCTTGTCGCGCGCCCAGAACAGGGTGTCCGGATCACAGCGTTCGCCGGCGAGAAACAGCGCCTGCATGCACGACAGGTCATATTTCTTCAGGAACTCGCCGTTCGGGTCCTCTTTCTTGATTGCCCGGAATGCAGTCGGGGCCGTGAACAGCACCTTGACGCCGTATTCGCTGATCACGCGCCAGAAAGCACCCGGGTCCGGTGTGCCGACCGGTTTGCCTTCGTACATCAGCGTGGTGCAACCGGCGAGCAGCGGACCGTAGACGATATAGCTGTGCCCGACCACCCAGCCGACGTCGGACGCGGCCCAGTACACGTCACCGGCCTCGACGTCATAGATGTGTTTCATGGTCCAGTGCATGGCCACTGCATGACCACCGTTGTCACGCACCACGCCCTTGGGTTGCCCGGTCGTGCCCGAGGTGTACAGGATGTACAGCGGATCGGTCGCATCGACAGCCACGCACTCGGTCGGTTGCGCAACAGCGACAGCGGCATCCCAGTCCAGATCGCGTCCTTCAATCAGCGGTGCCTCGGCCTGCGGCCGCGCCTTGATGATGCACGCCGATGGTTTGTGCACCGATATCTTCATTGCCTCGTCGAGCAATGGCTTGTAGACCACGACGCGGTTCGGTTCGATCCCGCAGGATGCACTGACGATGACCTTCGGTTTCGCATCGTTGATGCGGGTCGCCAGCTCATTGGCCGCGAATCCGCCGAACACCACGGAATGCACGGCACCCAGGCGGGCCGACGCGAGCATTGCGATCGCTGCCTCCGGGATCATCGGCATGTAGATCAGGACTCGGTCACCCTTGGTGACGCCCTGCGCGCGCAGGGCACCGGCGAACGCGGCAACCTCATCGCGCAACTGCGTGTAGGAGTAGGTCTTCTTCTGTCCGGTAACAGGGGAATCGTAGATCAGCGCCGCCTGATCGCCGCGGCCCGCCTCGACGTGACGGTCGACGGCATTGAAACAGGTGTTGAGCCGGCCGCCAGGGAACCAGCGCGGCACCGGCTTGGCGTCCAGATCCAACACCCGGTCCCACGGCTTGTCCCAGTGCAGCGACGCGGCGGCCTCACCCCAGAATCCGGACGGGTCTGCCAGCGAACGTTGATAGAGCGCCTTGTAATTGCCCATTTATTCCCCCTTTTTGTGTGCGTGGACCAGCCAGTCAGTGTCTTCGCGCCCTCTCCTGCGCAGCGGTGGCCGTTCCCGTTTTTAATCAACTCAGATTAATGCAATACCGCAAAGTGTCGACAATTTTAGCGTGAAGACCAGGAAAAACGATGTCCTCACGTGATTTCTACTATTGTTTTTTCCACAATGTCGACATTAATTCTCCCCTTCGGCACCTTTCCACACGCATTGGCATGGCCCCACCCGGGCCAGGAACCGACAAATCGACGATCCTCAAGCGCCCGCCACAACGGCCGCTAACATCAAGGTCCGCGTCGCACTCTGCCGCCAGGCAGCGCAGCTGCGCCAGTTCCCCAGGGAAAAGGGTGAGGAAATCCAATCCGGACACGGGTAAAGAACATGCGAAACGACTCTGGCCACTGCCGCGACCGCAACCGTCTCCTGATCGGGGCGCTGGCAGCGATCGCCATCCTCCTGAGCCAGAGCATAGTCGCTCGTGCAGCGGACCAGAACGCGCAGACCCTGCTGCTGGGTGTGCATCCCTACCTTTCCCACGGCGAGTTGCAGAACCGCTTCCTGCCCCTTGCGCACTACCTCAGCAAATCACTTGGCGTAGCGGTCAAGGTGAGGGTCGGCCGCGACTACGCCGAACATGTCGACGAGGTCGGGCGCGACCACATCGATATCGCCTACCTCGGGCCCATCTCCTATGTACACATGGTCAAGTTGTACGGCCGCAAGCCGCTGCTCGCACGCCTCGAACGCAATGGCAAGGCGGTACTTGTCGGCCACATCGTGGTACCGGAGCACAGCCCGCTGCGAAACGTCGGCGAACTGCGCGGAAAGGCATTTGCTTTCGGTGATCCGGAATCCACCATGAGCTCGGTCGTTCCCCAGGCGGTGTTGGCCGCGGCCGGTATCTCGCTGAGCGACCTGAGTCGCTACTCCAACTACCGCGGGCATTCGAACGTCGCGCTGGCGGTGCTGAGTGGGCAGGTGGACGCTGGGGCGGTGAAAAGCGAGGTCTACGAAGACTTCATGGATCGCGGGCTCCGATCACTGGCAAAAATGCCAGAGGTTTCCGAGCACCTGTTTGTCGCCCGTGCCGATATGCCGCCGTTGCTGGTGGACAAGATCCGCATGCTCCTGCTCGGCATCGCTGATGACCCAGAGGGCCTGCAGGCACTCACGGCACTGCACCGCGACGCGAGCGGCCTGGTCGCCGTGACTGATCAGGATTACGACACCCTGCGAGAGCTGCTGGCGACGACAACACCACCGGACGAGCAGCGGGATGGGCAGGATGCCGGGCACTGAATCCCGGTATCTGCGCAGTCTCGCGGCCACCTGGGGCACGATGACGCTGGTCGCGATCGTGATCACGGCGCTGATCTTTTTCAACGAGAGAAACGCCAGGCTCGAACGTGCACACGATCGACTCGTGGCAGAGGCAGGCTATGTCCAGCACATCCTGGCCGCCGCGCTGCAGGCCGGCGAGTACCAGCAGACAAGGGAGCAGATCGCACTGTGGGGCAGCCTCAACAGTGAGACGGTGCGCCTGGACCTGACCGCCGACAACGGATTCATCCTTGGCGAGTTTCACCGCGATGCCCCTGGTGCACGTACCCAGCAACACACGATCACGATCCCGTTTTCCTATCGCGGCCATGCCACCATGGTCCTGGAGAAATCGCTGGAACCGACCTACCTGGCAATCACCCAGCTGGGCTGGCAGCTTGCCGGCAGCATCGTCACCTTGCAGCTTCTGGGGATCATCCTGGCCTACCAGCTTCGACGTTACCGCCGACAGGTCCGCCGCACCCAGTCCGAATATGATCGCCGCCTCGAGGCCCAGAGCGCACTCGAGCGCATGGCCACATTGGACGCGTTGACCGGCCTGCCGAACCGGTATCTTCTGGATGAACAACTGACCCTGCGCATGGCCGAAGCCGGGCGTTTTGATCGCAAACTCGCCCTGTTGTTCATCGATCTCGACAATTTCAAGAACATCAACGACTCGTTCGGCCACGAAGCGGGCGACAAACTGCTGAAGATCGTCGCCGAGCGGATGGCCGGATGCCTGCGCAGCTACGACCTGCTGTCGCGTTTCGGCGGCGACGAGTTCGTCATCCTTCTTTCCAGCATGCCGGGTGCCAAACAGGTCGAACATGTCGCACGCAAGGTGTTCGATGCACTGCAGTCGGGAATTGAGGTCGAGGGACGGGAACTCTTCGTTTCGGCAAGCATCGGCATCAGCATCTACCCCGACGACGCGGAATCCCCCAGCGACCTGCTACGCACAGCCGACGCCGCGATGTATACCGCGAAAGAAGCCGGCCGCGACTGTTACCGCTTTTACACCACCACGATGAATGAGGCCCTGGCCAGGCGCCAGCACATCGAGCAGGGATTGCGCCAGGCACTTGCCGACGGTGATCTGTATCTCGTCTATCAGCCGCAGGTCGAGATTGCCAGCGGCCGCATCTGCAGCTGCGAGGCACTGCTGCGCTGGCGCCGTGAGGGCAGGCAGATCCCGCCGGGTGAGTTCATCCCGATTGCCGAACAATCCGTACTGATGCGTCAGGTGCAGGCCTTTGTCATCGCCGAGGCCGTACGTCAACGCGCGCAATGGAAGCGCCAGGGCATTGCTGACGTTCGCATCGACATCAACTTCTCCGGCGCCAGCCAGTTGATCAGCGAAATGCTGCCGCAACTGTTGCAGGCGGTCGACGACGCGGGGCTAAGCGCGTCGGATATCGGTATCGAATTGACTGAGCATGCATTGATCGATGCCTCGGAGCAGACGATTTCAAGGCTTTCCGATCTGCGTGGGCGCGGCAGTACGATCTCGCTCGACGATTTCGGCACCGGTTATTCGTCGCTCGGCTACCTGAAGAACCTGCCTGTCGATATCCTCAAGATCGACCGTGCCTTCGTCAAAGATCTGCCTGACGGCAGGATGGATTGCGCGATCGTGCAGGCGGTGATCGCAATGGGACACAGCATGGGGAAGCGGGTCCTGGCGGAAGGCGTCGAGACCCAGGCCCAATTGGACTACGTGCACAGACAGGGTTGCGACCTGGCCCAGGGATTCCTGCTATACCGTCCGGTGGAGGCGTCGGAGATCGAACCCCGACTTCTGCGCGGCGCCGGGGCCGCTTCGTTGACGGCCCTGCCTCGCCGATGACCGGGGCCACGAAGCCCCGGTCATCGGCGAAAACGATCAGCCGCGTGCCTGGCCCGCCAGGTACAGCCAGGTATCGATCACAGTGTCCGGATTCAGCGAGATACTGCTGATCCCACGATCCAGCAACCACTTCGCCAGATCAGGATGGTCAGACGGGCCCTGACCGCAGATGCCAACGTACTTGCCGGCCTTGCGGCACGCGGTGATCGCCATGTCCAGCATCTTGAGCACCGCCGGATTGCGCTCGTCGAAGCTGTGCGCAATCAATCCGGAGTCACGATCGAGGCCGAGCGTCAGCTGGGTCATGTCGTTCGAGCCGATCGAAAAACCATCGAAGTATTCGAGGAACTCCTCCGCCAATACCGCGTTTGACGGCAACTCGCACATCATGATCACACGCAGGCCATCCTCGCCGCGTTTCAGTCCGTTCTCACCGAGCAGACGTTCCACGCCGGCGGCCTCTTCGAGGGTGCGAACGAACGGAATCATGATCTCGAGGTTGGTCAGGCCCATGTCGTTGCGCACGCGGCGAATCGCCT
>ERZ795048.1256-NODE-1256-length-23425-cov-5.985152_pt1 | contig 23425 bp, 16 predicted proteins | sample MGYA00375132_ERZ795048 | MGnify/ENA primary metagenome ERZ795048 (study PRJEB30177, sample SAMN05720225) | activated sludge metagenome | isolation source: Anaerobic digester | place: Hong Kong | collected 2014-12-17 ... | reverse complement strand
GGGGGGGGGGTTGGGGGGGGGGGGGCGGAGGAATTCGCGGACATGGCGGGAGAGGAGGAGGTCGGGGGAGCGTCCGTGGAAGAGGCGGATGCCGTCGCGGGCGAGCTTGAAGGTGTAGATGGAGAGGTGGCCGGTGAAGCGGGAGGAGAGGACGGTGCTGAGGATGGCGACCATCATGACGGGGAGAATGATGTCGTAGTTGGACGTGATTTCGAAAATCATGAGGATGGCGGTGATGGGCGCGAGCATGGAGCCGGAGATGACGCCGCCCATGCCGACGAGGGAATAGGCGGCGATGCCGCCGAAGCGGTCGCCGAGGAGGGGTTCGGCCAGGGTGCCGACAAAGGCGCCGAGGAGGGCGCCGAGGGCGAGGGCGGGGGAGAAGACGCCGCCGGAGCCGCCGGAGCCGAGGGTAAGGCCGGTGGCGAGGAGCTTGGCCAGGGCCAGGGCGATGAGCAGGAGGGCGGGGAAGCGGGAGGAAAAGGCGTCGTTGCAGAGTTCCTGGCCGCCGCCCATGACCTGGGGGAAGAGGCAGGCCAGCGCGCCGAGGAGAAGGCCGCCGAGGGCGGGGCGCATCCAGCGGGGGGGATGGCGGGGGCGGTCGAAGAGATGTTCGGCGAAGGAGATGAAGCGGATATACACCCAGGAGGCCAGCCCGCAGAGGAGGGCGAGGACCAGATAGGGGATGAGTTCCCAGGCGCTGGCGAAGGTGCAGGGGGGCGGGGAGAAGATGGAGGCATCGCCGCGCCAGGCCCGGGCGACGACGGTGGCGAGGACGGAGGAGATGACGATGGGGCTGAACTGGGCGGCGCCGAATTCGCCGAGGATGACTTCGACGGAAAAGAGGGCGCCGGCGACGGGGGCGTTGAAGGTGCCGGCGATGCCGGCGGCGGCGCCGCAGGCGACGAGGGTGCGCAGGCGGCGGGCGGAGAGGCCGAGGGAGCGTCCGATGCGCGAGCCGATGGCGGCGCCGATCTGGATGACGGGGCCTTCGCGTCCGGCGGAGCCGCCGGAGCCGATGGTGACGGCGGAGGCGAAAATCTTGGCCAGGGCGACGCGACCGCGGATGCGCGCGCCGTGCAGGGCGACGGCCTTGATGACCTGGGGGACGCCGTGGCCCTTGGCCTCCGGAGCGAAGAAGGTGGTGATGAGGCCGACGAGCAGGCCGCCGGCGGCGGGGAAGAGGAGGAGTTTCCAGGCGGGGGTGCTGCGGAGGAAGGCGGCGGCGGGTTCGGCGGTGTGCCAGAAGGTGCGCTGGACGAGATGGATGGCGGACTCGAAGACGATGGAGCCGAGGCCGCCGAGGAGGCCGATGGCGGCGGCGGTGAGCAGGAGAAAGAGGTAATCGCCGCCGCGGGTGCGTTCCTTCCATGATCCCCATGCGCGCCGGAGCCCGAGGCGGAGTACGCGCAGGCGGGTGGCCGGGAAAATGGGTTGGCGGATGGACATGCAGGCAGGATAGGACGGGGGGGGCGGGGAGGCAATCCTCAATCGGCTCCGGCAGAATGGGCTGGATTCGGCGGGGGGGCGGCGGCTAGACTGCGCGCAATGAATTCGAGCCGAAGGCAGCGTGTGGCGATCGATGCGCGGTGGGTGTTCCGCGAGCTGAGCGGGATCGGCCGCTACACGCTGGAGCTGCTGCGTCAGCTGGGGGAGAGCGGCGGCGGGATGGATTTTCTGGTGCTGGTGCGGGATGCGGAGCGTCGGGGGTTCATCGAGCGCGAGGCGGGGCTGGCGGGGAAGGCGCACATCGAATTTGCGGAGCTGCCGCACGGGGTGTTTTCGGTCCGGGGGCAGTTTGCGGCGGCGCGGCTGCTGCGGGAGCGGGGGGTGACCGTGTATCATTCGACGAATTTCATGGTGCCGCTGCCGGCGTTTCCGCGGCGGCGGCCGCATGCGATCCGGTGCGTATGCAACATCCACGATCTGATTCCGCTGGTGCATCCGGAATTCACGCCGCGGGCGCTGAAGACGAGGCTGTATCCGGTGTACCGGGGGCTGATGCACGAGATTGCGCGGCGGGCGGACGCGGTGGTGACGGGGAGCGAGTCGGCGAAGACCGACATCGTGCGGTGGCTGAAGATGCCGGAAGAGCGCATCGTGGTGGCGCCGGACGGGGTGGAGGCGCGGTACCGGCCGGGCGGGGAGAAGCCGTCGGTGCGCGGGGGGCCGAAGACGGTGCTGTACGTGGGGCGGAGCGATCCGTACAAGAATCTGCCGGGGCTGATGGAGGCGTTTGCGCGGCTGGCGGGCGAAGGGGTGGAGGCGCGGCTGCGGATTGTGGGGTCGCCGGATGCGCGGTATCCGGAAGCGGGGGAGGCGGCGCGGCGGCTGGGGGTGGCGGACCGGGTGGAGTGGTCGGGATATCTGGACGAGGCGGGGCTGGTGAAGGCGTACCAGGAGGCGGACGTGCTGGCGCTGCTGTCGAAATACGAGGGGTTCGGGCTGCCGGTGCTGGAGGCGATGGCGTGCGGGACGCCGGTGGTGTGTTCGAATGCGGCGAGCCTGCCGGAGGTGGCGGGGGGGGCGGCCTGGCTGGTGTCGCCGGAGGATACCGCCGGGGCGGCGGCGGCGCTGAAGGCGGTGCTGACGGAGGCGGGAACGGCGTCGAGGCTGCGCGAAGCGGGGCTGGCGCGGGCGGCGGCGTTTACCTGGCGGGCGGCGGCGGAAGCGGTTCTGCGCGTGTACCGGGAGGGGGAGGCATGAGCCGGAACTGGACCGTGGCGCTGGCGCATGACTGGCTGAACGGGATGCGCGGCGGCGAGCGCTGCCTGGACTTGATCTGCCGGGAATTTCCGCAGGCGGAGCTGTACACGCTGCTGTTCCGGCCGGAGCTGGTGTCGGAGGCGATCCGGAACCGGACGGTGCACGAATCGGGGCTGGCGCGGCTTCCGTTTTTCCGCGGGCACTACCGGTGGTTTCTGCCGCTGTTTCCGCGGGCGATGGAGTCGTTCCGGGTGCCGGCGGGGACGGACCTGGTGCTGAGCACGAGCCATTGCGTGGCGAAGGGGCTGGTGCCGCCGCCGGGGGCGAAGCACCTGTGCTACTGCTTCACGCCGATGCGCTATGCGTGGTCGCTGCAGGCGGACTATTTCGGGCACAACCGGCTGAAGCGGGCGGCGCTGGAGGTGATGCTGTCGCGGCTGCGGGAATGGGACCGGAAGGCGAGCGGGCGGGTGGACCGGTTTGTGGCGATCAGCCGGCATGTGCAGGGGCGGATCCGGGAGTATTACGGGCGGGAGTCGGCGGTGGTGTATCCGCCGGTGGCGACGGAGTATTTCACGCCGGACGGGCGCGGGGGGGATGACGGCTATGATCTGGTGGTGTCGGCGCTGGTGCCGTACAAGCGGGTGGATCTGGCGGTGCGGGCGTACTCGCAGACGGGATTTCCGCTGAAGGTGGCGGGGGCGGGCACGGAGCTGGAGGCGCTGCGGAAGCTGGCGTCGCCGAACGTGGAGTTTCTGGGGCGGGTGCCGGACGAGGGCGTGCGGGATTTGTACCGCCGCTGCCGGTTCCTGGTGTTTCCGGGCGAGGAGGATTTCGGGATCGTGCCGCTGGAGGCGCAGGCGTGCGGCAAGCCGGTGGTGGCGTACGGGCGGGGGGGGCTGCTGGAGACGGTGGTGGCGGGCCGGACGGGGGTGTTTTTCGGCGAGCAGACGGCGGAGGGGCTGGCGGAGGCGGTGTCGCGCGCGGAGGCGCTGTCGTGGGATGCGGGAGCGATCCGGGCCCATGCGGAGCAGTTCGGCGAAGCGCGGTTCCGGGAGGGGCTGCGGGCGGAGCTGGACGCGCTGATGGGGGGCGGGCGGTGATGAGGACGGAACGGGAGCCGGGACCGGGCGCGCAGTGGCTGGAGGTGTCGCGGGGGTTTTCCAGCCTGTTCTGGGGGATGCCGACGATGGCGGCGGCGCATGCCGCGGCGCTGGCGGGTCTTTGGCCGGTGCGGGTCATGATCGGGGCGGCGGTCGCGTCGTTTTTGCCGGTGGGGCACGGGTTGTGGCGGCTGTGGTCGGCCGGGGAGCTGACGCCGCGCTGGCGGCGGCGGACGGGCCAGGCGGCGGGGCTGGCGCTGGCGACGGCGTATTTCTCGCCGTTTCTGGTGTGGTGGAGCGTGTGGCCGATGAAGGGTTTTTTTGCCGTGCAGGCGGGGGGCCACTATCTGGCGCTGGTGGTTTTGCTGGCGGCCCTGAACCGGCTGGCGGGGGAGGCGGCGCGCGGGCTGGGCGATGCGGCGCTGCGGCGCGAGGCGAAGGCGGGGGCGGGCATGGTGGCGGGGATGAGCCTTTGCACGGTGACGGCGCTGGTGTGGCTGTTTCACCGCGCGGGCCTGCTGGAGGCGGGCATGCCGACCCTGCTGGCGCAGCTGTCGCGCCTGACGGGGGAGACGCGCACGCTGCTGCTGCTGCCGTATGCCATGACGGCCTATGTGATGTGGCGGGCGAAGGAAGCCGGGTTCCGCCGGGCGGTGGACCGCGCCGGGGAGGGAGGCGAACCGGCGGTGCCGCACGGGGGCGGGGCAGCGGGCTGAGCGGATTGGATTGACCGCCCCGCGCCGCGGGCGTGGGGAGGGGAGTGTCGGGGCGGGGTTATTCCCAGGGGAAGCGCCGGGCGGGCTTGTCTTCGTCGGGTTCGGCGGCGGCCGGCTGCGAAGGCATCTTGGCGTCGATCTGTTCCTGAAGCGCCAGGGCTTCGGGATCGTCGGGCATGTAGGTTTGGTAGCGGTTCATCTGGATTTTGGCGCGGCGGTACTGGCGCAGGCGGAACATGGCTTCGGCCCACTTGAGATAGCGTTCATAGCGGTAGGGGGCCAGTTCCTCGGAGCGGGTGTAGCAATCGTGGGCGGTTTTCCAGTCGCCGAGGAGGGTGTAGAGAACCGCGAGTTCCTCCCAGAGCAGGGGGTTGCGCGGGTTGCGCTGGATGGCGTCCTGGAGAAGCGTCACGGCGCGCTGATCCTCTTCGAGGCGGCGCAGGACATCCAGCAGTCCGTTCAGGGTCCAGGCGTAGGGATGGTTGGGGCGGTTGCCGTATTTTTGCCACTGGAGGGCGGCGCGCCGGTTGATGCCGTCGAGCAGGTGAAGGGTTTCCGCCAGGGCGATGGCGGCGTCGGAGTTCCAGGGATCGCGCTGCAGGGCATAGTCGAGGAAGGGGCGGGCGTCGGCGGGGCGGTTCATGGCGAGGAGTTCGCGGCCGATGGCGACGGCGGCGTGGATGTCGCCGTAGCCGCAGCGGCCGGGGGCCTCGCAGAGAAGCGCGAGGCTGTCGCGAGCGTCCCGGCCCAGGCAGGACCGGGTGAGGGCGAGCAGGGCGCGGGTGTCGAAGCGGTGGGGCCAGCGGGCGTAGGCGGCCTCGGCGGCGGCTTCGGCGCGGGCGGGATCGCCGGACTGGAGCAGGTGCCAGGCGGCGCGCATGGCCAGCCAGGCATCGCGGGGACGGCTGGCGAGGCGACGGGCGAAGACGGCGCGGGTGTTGTCGGGGGAAAAGGCGGCGGCGCGTTCCTTCCAGTGCCGGAGTTCGTCGTTGAGCCGCGCCAGGGTTTCGGGGTTGGTCAGCTGCCGCCGGAAGGGGGCGCGCAGCTGCTGGCGGATCAGGGTTTCGGTCTGGGCGGCGCGGCCCCAGGGATGATAGAGCATGTCGTCGGCCAATTCGGCGGGGGCCGGGAGGCGTGCGGCGGGCTGGGCGGGGATGGCGCGCATGAACTCCAGCCGGTGGATCAGGGCGGAGGCCAGCAGGTGGCTGCCTTCGAAAGAAAAATGGATGTGGTCGAGAAACAGTTCGCGGCCGGGAATGCCCTGGGGGGAGCGGATGGCGAAGAGGGCTTCGGCATCGAGCAGGGAGGCCGGGCGGTCGGCGGCGCATTCGCGGATGAGGGCGTTGAGGCGGGAGTCGGCGCGCAGGCGAAGGGCGTCGGCGTCGCGGGCGCGGGAGAAGAGGGCGGCGGCCTCGGCGGTGCGGTGGTCGTTCAGGGCCAGGCGGGCGGCGCGGAACAGGGCCTCGGCGTGGGAGGGGTTTCGTTCGATGGCGCGGGCATAGAGGCGGGTGGCCTCGTAGCGGTTGGTGGCGGCTTCGGCTTCGACGGCGGCGCGCAGGGACTCGCGCACCTCCTGGGCGGTGACTTCGTTGGCCAGGAACGAGGTGGAGAACGGGGCGCAGTCGCGGAGATTGACCGGGACGGTGCAGACGATGACGGCGGGCGAGGCTTCCTCCGCGGCGGTGAGAATGGCGGCGAGGTTCTTGCGGAACGAGCGTTCGACGGTTTTGAGATGGGGATCGCGGGGGGCCAGGCGTCCGCGCAGGGTAATGGGTTCCTGGCTGCGCCAGGCCTCCAGGTCCACGCGGGCGGGAAAGAGGCGGTGGAAGGCGTCGGCGATGAACTGGGAGAGGCGGGTGCGGGAGAACAGGACCATCCAGCGCGCGATGCGGGAACTGGAGTGGAGGCGTCCCAGGCCGGTGGCGGGGCCGTAGGGGCCGGCGACTTCGTCGTTGCCGGTCAGCACGACGACGGCATCGGGCCGGAGGCGCGTCAGGTCGCGGGCGATTTCGCGCAGCACGTGGGAGTTGGCGCCGTCGAAGCCCAGGGGGAGGACTTCGATGGCATGGCCGGGATAGCGGTGCTGGAGCATGAGTTCGAGCTGCCGGGGCAGGCCGAAGGCGGGTTCGGGCATGCCCATGGCGGCGGAACCGCCCAGCAGGCAGATCCGGATGGTGCCTTCGGGCGGGGATTGGAGGGCGACGACGGGCAGGGGGGCGGGGGCGAGGCGGCCGGGATAAAACCGGTAGGTGAAAAAGGGGTTTTCGGTCCAGGCGGGCTGGCCGTCCGTTTCGCCGGGACGAGAAACCGCGTGGGGCGTCCGGGGAAAAGCAGGGGGGACAGCAGTTCGAGCAGAAGGCCGGCGAGGGCGAGAAGCAGCAGCGCGAGACCCAGCCGCTTGAACTGGCGAAGCAGAAAAGCGGCCCAGGGCGGCAGCTCGATCGGGTTGGCGGAACGGCTCATGCGATGGAAAACTATGGCAGGGGGGAAGCGGCCTGTAAAGAACGGGCACCGCCGCCGGCGGACGGCAAAAAGATGGAGCCAAAGATCGGATTCGAACCGATGACCGTCGCATTACGAATGCGATGCTCTGCCAGCTGAGCTACTTTGGCACCCACGTGACGCGCACTATGCCAGAGGGCCGGCGGCCAAGTCAAGCGGGCGGCGCGGATTCCCTGTGGCGCGGATTCGCGGCGCGCGCCGGCTTTCGGGGGGGGGGCGGGGCCCGGACGCAGAGCGCAAACAGTTGTCAAAAAAAAGCCGTTAAAATTCAGTTAAATCCGCTGTTCTCCCATTGACAGGTTCTGGGGGGTGTTGAACGATGAAACAGTTGGAGTGTGAAGAACGGGACATGCCGACGATCTCCATGGCGGAAGTACGTTACAAAGAATGCAGGCATTGCGGGAACCGGGTTCATCCGCGGACCCGTCAATGTCCGTTTTGCGGGGAAGTGATCGGGGCGGGCTGGTTTTCCCTGGTGGGCACGGCGATGCTGGTGCTGGTGGTGCTGGGGCTGCTGACCTATGCCGCCTGCAACCGGACGCCGTCGCCCGGCCGCGCGACGGCCGTTTCGTTTCAGCTGCCGGAATAGGTCGGTTTTCGGGCGGGGGAGGGGGCGTGAAGAAAAATGCCGTTGGAGCCGAATGAGGCGTTGACGGTCCGGGGGCGGTTTCCTAGCCTTGGGGACGTACCACACGGAGACGTTTCGATTCGAAAGGAGAGACCGGCATGAGCATGACCGTCGGCGATTTGTTGCGGATCAAGGGGAGCGCGGTGGAGACGATCACCGCGGAGCAGACGGTCCTGGAGGCGATCCGCCGCATGGCGCAGAAGCACATCGGCTGCCTGGCGGTGGTGACGAAGACAGGGAAGCTGTCGGGGATTGTGTCGGAACGCGACTGCCTGTGGAAGATCGTGGCGGCGGGGAAGTCGCCGAAAACCCATTCGGTCAGGGACGCCATGACGCCGCTGCGGCAGATGCAGACCGTGACGCCTGCGCAGACCGTGGAGGACTGCATGGCGCTGATTTCCGGCCGGCGGCACCGGCACCTGCCGGTGCTGGAGGGAGGCAGGCTGGCCGGGATGGTGTCCATCGGCGACGTGGTGAAGACCCTGCTGGACGCCCAGCAGGCGACGATTGACAGCCTGGAAAAGTACATCACCGGGACGTTCTGATGCGCACGGGGGGGAAAGCGTCGTCGCCGGCCGCCCGGGAAACGATCCGCCCGGTCATTGCGCGCTACGGAGGCGACGCGACGCGGCTGATGGACATCCTGATTGACCTCCAGGACGAGCTGGGGTGCCTGTCGCACGGGACCGTGGCGGAGATCGCCGGGGTTCTGGGGATTCCGCAGGTGGACGTCGAGCAGACGGTGTCGTTCTATCATTTCTTTGCGCGGGAGCCGCGGGGGACATACGCCGTGTATCTCAACGACAGCGTGGTGGCGGACTTCTGCGGCCGGGCGGCGGTGGCGGCGGCGTTCGAGGCGGCGGCGGGCTGCCGGTTCGGGGCGGTGTCGGCCGACGGAACGGTGGGGCTGTTCCACACGGCGTGCATCGGCATGAGCGACCAGGAGCCGGCGGCGCTGATCAACGGGCAGGTGTTTCCTTCGCTGACACCGGAGCGGGCGCGGGAGCTGGTGGCGGGGATGCGCGCGGGCCGGCGCATCGAAGAGCTGAAAGGGACGGCGTACGGCGACGGGCAGAACGCGCATCCGCGGGTCCGCGCGCTGGTGCGCAACCACATCCGCCGGCGCGGGCCGACCGTGTTTGCGGACTACACGCCGGGGGAAGCGCTGGCGAAGGTGACGCGGATGAGCTCGGGGGAAGTGATCGCGGCGGTCAAGTCCGCGAGTGTGCGCGGGCGGGGCGGGGCGGGATTCCCGACGGGGATGAAGTGGGAATTCGCGCGGCGGGCGCCGGGCGACATCAAGTACATCTTCTGCAACGCGGACGAAGGCGAACCGGGGACGTTCAAGGACCGCGTCATTCTGACGGAGCGCCCGCAGATGGTGTTCGAGGGGATGGCGATCGCGGCCTATGCCGTGGGCGCGCGCCAGGGCATTCTGTATGTGCGCAACGAATACCGCTATCTGCGCGATTACCTCGAGCACGTGCTGGCGGATCTGCGCGCGCAGGGCCTGCTGGGCGAGGCGATCGGCGGAGTGGCGGGTTTCCGCTTCGACATCAGCCTGCAGTTCGGCGCCGGGGCCTACGTCTGCGGGGAGGAGTCGGCGCTGATCGAGTCGGCGGAGGGCAAGCGGGGCGAGCCGCGCGACCGCCCGCCGTTCCCGGTGGAGAAGGGCTATCTGCAGCGGCCGACGGTGGTGAACAACGTCGAGACGCTGTGTTCGGCGGTGCAGGTGATGCTGAAGGGGCCGGAGTGGTACAACCGGCTGGGCACCGAGCAGTCGAAGGGGACCAAGGTGCTGTGCGTGTCGGGCGACTGCGACCGGCCGGGCATCTACGAGGTGGAGTGGGGCTTTTCGGTCAACGACATCCTGGCGATGGCGGGCGCGGACAACGTGCAGGCGGTGCAGGTGGGCGGGCCGTCCGGCGCGTGCATCGGCCCGGAGGAATTCGGCCGGGTGCTGGCCTACGAGGACCTGGCGACCGGCGGGTCGTTCATCATCATCGGGGCGCACCGCGACCTGCTGAAGGACGTGGTGCTGAACTTCGCGCGGTTCTTCCGGGAGGAATCGTGCGGGTCGTGCGTGCCGTGCCGGGCGCTGACGGGCATGGCGCAGGTGGTGCTGGAGCGGATTATTGCGGGCACGGGCACGGCGGAGGACGTGGAGCGCCTGCCGTCCTGGCAGGCGATCATGCGCCACAACCGCTGCGGGCTGGGGCAGACGGCGCTGAATCCGATCACCAGCACGATCCGGAATTTCAAGCCGCTGTACGAGGCGCGGCTGGCGACGGGCGATCCGCGCTTCGTGCCGTCGTTCGATCTGGCGGCGGCGGTGCGGGACTACGAAGCGGCGGCGGGCGCCGGATAAGGAACAGGGGGAGGTCATGGCCAGTTTTGTCCGCTTCACGCTCGACGGCCGGGAATGCCTGGCGGAGGAAGGCGCCCAGCTGGTGGCGGCGGCGAAGGAGTGCGGGGTCTTCATTCCGACGCTGTGCAACTATCCGGGGATTCCGCCCAAGGGGGCGTGCCGGATCTGCACGGTGCTGGTCAACGGCATGCCCCACACGGCCTGCACCACCCGGGTGGTGGAAGACATGGCGGTGGTGACCCGCACTCCCGAGCTGGAGGCGTTCCGCAAGTCCGTCGTGGAGATTCTCTTTGCGGAAGGCAACCACCTGTGTCCCTCGTGCGAGCGCAGCGGCAGCTGCGAGCTGCAGGCGCTGGCCTACCGCTACCGCGTCACCGTGCCGCAGTTCCCGTACCTGTTCCCGAAGCGCGACGTGGAGGCGTGGCACCCGAAGCTGGTCAAGGACCACAACCGCTGCATCCAGTGCAAGCGTTGCATCCGGGGCATCCACAATGAGCAGGGCCAGGCGATCTTCGCGTTCGGGAAACGGGGGGACAAGGTGGTGATCAACATTGATCCCGAGACCTCGAAGGACATCAGCGACGAGCTGGCGCAGGCGGCGATGGACATCTGTCCGGTCGGGGCGATTCTCCGCAAGGGCAAGGGATACGACACGCCGATCGGCCGGCGGACCTACGACCGGGCGCCCATCGGCAGCGAGGTGGCGCCATGAGCCCGAAGGCCGCCCCGGCGAAGAAAATCGTGGCGACGACCTCGCTGGCGGGATGTTTCGGCTGCCACATGTCGCTGCTGGACATTGACGAGCGGCTGTTCGACCTGATCGAGCTGGTGGAGTTCCATAAATCGCCGATCGACGACATCAAGACGTTCGCGAAGGAGTGCGACATCGGCCTGGTGGAGGGCGGGTGCTGCAACGACGAAAACGTGCACGTGCTGAAGGAATTCCGCAGGCACTGCAAGACGCTGGTGGCGGTCGGCGAGTGCGCGATCATGGGGGGGCTGCCGGCGATGCGCAACACCATTCCGCTGAAGGAATGCCTCGACGAAGCCTATCTGGGGGGGGCGACGGTGGCGGACTGCAATCCCGGGCGGGTGATTCCCTGCGACCCGGACATTCCGAAGATTCTCAACCGCGTCTATCCGTGCCACGAGGTGGTGAAGATGGACTATTTCCTGCCGGGCTGCCCGCCGAGCGCCGATCTGATCTGGGATGCGCTGGTGGCGCTGGTGTCCGGCAAGGAACTGGCCCTGGAATACCGGACCTTCAAATTCGATTGAGAGAGCCCATGACCCGCAAAATCGTCATTGATCCCGTCACGCGCGTGGAAGGGCACGGCAAGGTCACGATCCATCTGGATGACGAAGGAAACGTGTCGGAGAGCCGGCTGCACATCGTGGAATTCCGTGGGTTCGAGCGGTTCGTGCAGGGGCGCCCGTACTGGGAGGCGCCGGTGCTGGTGCAGCGGCTGTGCGGCATCTGCCCGGTCAGCCACCACCTGGCCGCGGCCAAGGCGATGGATGTGGTGGTCGGCGCGGGGACGGGCGACGGCCTGACGCCGACCGCGGAGAAAATCCGCCGCCTGATGCACTACGGACAGATTTTCCAGTCGCACTCGCTGCATTTTTTCCATCTGGCCTCTCCGGACCTGCTGTTCGGGTACGATGCCGCGCCGGAGACGCGCAACGTGATCGGCGTGGCGCTGGCCAACCGCGAGCTGGCGACGCAGGCGGTGCTGATGCGGAAATACGGCCAGGAGGTTATTGCGGCGACCGCCGGCAAGAAAATCCACGGGACGGGGGCGATCCCCGGCGGCGTCAACAAGAGCCTGACGCCGGAGGAGCGCGACACCCTGCTGCAGGGCGGAGGCGGGCCGCTGAATGCCGGCCAGATGGTGGAATGGTCGCAGGGGGCGCTGGCGTTCTTCAAGGACTACTACAAGAAGCACAAGGAGTTCATTGACGGGTTTTCGCGGTTTCCGTCGAACCACCTGAGCCTGGTGCGCAAGGACGGCGCGCTGGACCTGTACCACGGCGTGCTGCGGGCGGTGGACGCGGACGGAAAGCGGATTCTGGACGATGTGGATCCGCAGGACTACCTCGACCACTTCCGCGAGGAGGTCAAGCCGTGGAGCTTCATGAAGTTTCCGTACCTGAAAAAGCTGGGCCCGGAGAACGGCTGGTACCGGGTGGGGCCGCTGGCGCGGCTGAACACGGCGGACTTCATCCCGACCCCGCTGGCGCAGGCGGAATTCGAGGCCTACCGGGCGGCGACCGGCGGCAGGCCCAACGACCGGTGCATGCACACGCACTGGGCGCGGCTGATCGAAGTGCTGCACGCCGCGGAATGCATGCGCGACCTGCTGAACGATCCGGACATCCTGGGCGGGGACCTGACGGTGAAGGGCACGCGGCAGGCCGCGGGCGTCGGCCTGCTGGAGGCCCCGCGCGGCACGCTGTTCCATCACTACCGGGTCGGCGACGACGATCTGATCCAGATGGCGAACCTGATTGTCTCCACCACGAACAACAACGAGCCGATGAACCGGGCCGTGAACCACGTGGCCCGCGCCATGCTGACGGGCGTGAAGGAAATCACCGAAGGCATGCTCAACGCCGTCGAGGTGGCCATCCGCGCCTACGACCCGTGCCTGAGCTGCGCCACCCATGCCTACGGCCGGATGCCGCTGGAGGTGACGGTCTTCGACGCCGCCGGCCGTCTCGTCTCCCAACGCCGGAAATAGAACAGCCGGTTTAGACAGGATGAACAGGATTGACAGGGCGGGAGGAGAACATTCACCACCGAGGGCACAGAGATTCACAGAGGGGAATCCAGAAATTGCAAAGAAAATGGGCCGGAGAAAAACACAGGAAACCTGCCCTTTTCTCCGGCCCGCTTGTTTTTCCCCTCCTGATCTTCCTCGGTGCTCTCTGTGCACTCTGTGGTGAAATGGATCGGATGTTGAATTTTGGATATTGAGATTCCATCCCGCCCGATCCTGATCTACGGCTACGGCAATCCGGGCCGGCAGGACGACGGGCTCGGCGTCAGGCTTGCCGAGGAGCTCGAAGCCTGGGCGAAGGCGGAAAACATTTCCGGCCTCGTCTTCGACATGAACTACCAGCTCAACGCGGAGGATGCCCTGGCCGTGGCGGAGGCCCGGGCGGTGGTCTTCGTGGATGCCGCCCGGGAGGGCGCGGAGCCGTTCGAGTTTCGCCCCCTGAAGCCGCAGAAGGAACTCTCGTTCTCGACCCACGCGATGTCGCCGGAAAGCGTGCTGGCGCTGGCCGCCGAACTGTACGACGCCAAGCCCCCCGCGTGGATCCTCGCCATCCGCGGCCTGGCCTGGGAACCCAACGAACCGCCGACCAAAATCGCCCGAAACCATCTGGCTGCCGCCCGCGGGTTCCTGCAGCAGTGGCTTCGATCTCCGAGCCGTCTCTCGCAAAGTACGACAAGGCCGCCAAGGTTCGGAAGGCAGGGCGGGCTAGCCCAGTCCGCCGGGCTGCAGAATCCAACTACGCGAATAAAGCCGTTGTAGGCCAGGGCGCTGACCTGGCAGAAGCCGATCCGGACATATCTCTCACGGAGACGCGGAGGGCACGGAGAAACAGCCGGAAGGCAGACTACGAATCATTCGAATTGCACGAATGGACAGGCGGCCGCGCTGCGGGGGGCTTGAAAAATGGACGCGGATGGGGCGGGGGAGGAAAAGCCAAACTGCGAAAAGCGCGAAAGGCGCGAAAGACAGGGGGCCGGGCTGTTGGTGGCTCCCTGTTCTGCGCCCGAAATCCGGCCTCTCCTGCAGATCCCCCGTCCGCAAACAGCCACTCATCGGTGTGCCCCCTGTTTCCGGAGCGGCTGCGGGATTGACGGATGGGGTGGAAGTGGCTAGGGTGCCGCCTGTTACGCGCGTCCATCTACACACAGCCCGGAGGAGAAAGCATGAGTTCAACGGTCGGCGATCTGTTGCGGATCAAGGGAAACCAGGTGGAGACGATCACGGGGGGGGAGCGGATTCTGGATGCGATCCGGCGCATGAACGAGAAGCACATCGGGTGCCTGGCGGTGGTGACGAAGGCGGGGAAGCTGTCGGGGATTCTGTCGGAACGCGACGTGCTGTGGAAGATCGTGGCGGAAGGGCTGTCGCCGAAGACGCACCTGGTGAAGGACGCGATGACGCCGCTGCGGCAGATGAAGACGGTGGGGTCGTCGGTGTCGGTGGAAGAGTGCATGTCGCTGATGACCGGGCGGCGGCACCGGCATCTGCCGGTGCTGGCGGACGGCAAGCTGACGGGACTGATTTCGATCGGCGACGTGGTGAAGTACCTGATTGATGCGCAGCAGGCGACGATCAACAGCCTGGAGAAGTACATCACGGGGACGTTCTGAACCGCGAGGGGCGGAACCGAAAATGGACACAAACGGACGCAAATGAGGGGACGGAGCGTCATCCGTTCCGGTCTTTAATTAAGTTCTGCTTTATGGGTGACAAACCATCGGTCATGTTGAGCGTAGGCGCATCGCGCCGAAGTCGAAACATCTCGGCCAGATCCCAACGGCGAACCTGCGGGATCAAGCCGAGATCCCTCGACAGGCTCGGGATGACAGCCTTCAGAAGACGCGCTCAAGCCAAACGGTTACCCATTTTGCTTGAATTAATAAACCATTTGCGTGGATTTGCGTCTATTTGCGGTAGGTGACGGCTGGAAGGATTGGAGAGCGGATTCATGACGAAGACCTGCACATGCGCCGGCGCGGAGACCGCGCCGGATGAACGGGAACTGGCGGCGCGGCTGGAGGAGGTGCTGGCCGGGCAGAAGGACAAGCCGGGCGGCCTGATTCCGGCGCTGCAGATGGCGCAGGCGCTCTACGGTTACCTGCCGGAGGCGGCGATGCGGCGGGTGGCGCAGGCCTTCGACAAGTCGTACAGCGAGGTGGCCGGGGTGGTCTCGTTTTATTCGTTTTTCTCGACGGTGCCGCGCGGGCGGTTTGTGGTGCGGGTCTGCCTGGGCACGGCGTGCTATGTGCGCGGCGGCAACGAGGTGCTGCGGGCGATCCGCGACAAGCTGGGGATTGACGTGGGCGGCACGACGCCGGACCGGCTGTTTTCGTTGGAGGTGGGCCGCTGCTTCGGGGCATGCGGCATGGCGCCGGTGCTGATGGTGAACGACGACCTGCACCAGCGGGTGAAGCCGGCTAAAGTGGGCGAACTGCTGGAGACCTATCGCGCGCAGGCCGCGCCCGCGGCGGAGGCGGTATCATGACCAACCGCCTGAAGAAAACGGAGTCGGGGGCGGCGCTGGCGGCCTGGCGGGAGCAGCTGCGGCAGGCGGAGACGGCCGCGCAGGAAGTGCGGATCTGCATGGGGGGAAGCTGCCTGGCATCGGGGGCGCCGGAGATCGCCGAAGCGTTCCGGAAGGAATTGGCGGCGGCGGGGCTGGCGGAGAACGTCGCGGTGCGATCGGCGGGCTGCATGGGGCCGTGCGTGCGCGGGCCGGTGCTGCGGATCGGCGACGGCACGTTTTATCAGGGCGTGAAGCCCGAAGACGCCGCGGAAATCGTTCGCGAGCACCTGATCGGCGGTCGCGTGGTGGACCGGCTGATTGCGCACGACGAGGCCAGCGGCCAGCCGCAGGGCAAGGACGCGGAGATTCCGTTTTTCACGAAACAGACGCCGATCGTGCTGCGCCATTGCGGGCGGATCGATCCGGAGCGGATCGAGGAGTACGTGGCGCGCGACGGCTACGCGGCGCTGGCGAAGGCGCTGGGCGAACTGAAGCCCGAACAGGTGATCGAGGAAATGAAGGGCTCCGGCCTGCGCGGTCGCGGCGGGGCCGGGTTCCCGACGTTTCTGAAGTGGGAGTTCACCCGGCGGGCGCCGGGCGACCGGAAGTACGTGCTGTGCAACGCGGACGAGGGCGATCCGGGCGCGTACATGGACCGCAGCGTGCTGGAGGGCGATCCGCACAGCGTGATCGAGGGCATGGCGATTGCGGCCTACACGATCGGGGCGGCGCAGGGCTATGTGTATGTCCGCGCGGAGTATCCCCTGGCGGTGGCGCGGCTGAAGAAGGCCATCGAGCAGGCGCGGGCCTGCGGGTTCCTGGGCAGGAAGATCCTGGGCACGGCGTTTTCGTTCGACCTGGACATCCGCATGGGGTCGGGCGCGTTTGTGTGCGGCGAGGAAACAGCACTGATCGCGTCCATCGAGGGGCGGCGGGGCGAGCCGCGGCCGCGGCCGCCGTTTCCGGCGCAGAAGGGGCTGTGGGGCAAGCCGACGGTGCTGAACAACGTGGAGACCTATGCCAACGTGCCGGCGATCGTGCGGAACGGCGCGGCGTGGTACGCGCAATGGGGCACGCCGAAGAGCAAAGGAACGAAGGTGTTCGCGCTGGCCGGCTGCGTGAAGAACACGGGGCTGGTGGAGGTGCCGGTGGGCACGCCGCTGGGCGAGCTGATCTATGACATCGGCGGGGGCCTCCGGGGCGGCAAGGCCTACAAGGCGGCGCAGATCGGCGGGCCGTCGGGCGGGTGCATTCCGAAGCAGAACCTGAACGTGCCGCTGGACTACGAAAGCCTGCAGGAGCTGGGCGCCATCATGGGCTCGGGCGGCCTGATCGTGATGGACGAAGACACGTGCATGGTGGACGTGGCCCGGTTCTTCATCGAATTCGTGCAGGAGGAATCCTGCGGGAAGTGCGTGCCGTGCCGGGTGGGCACGAAGCGCATGGGCGAGATCCTGCAGCGCATCTGCGACGGCGAGGGGGAGATGGAGGACATCGAGCGCCTCGAAAAGCTGGGGGCGTTCATCAAGGAGGCGTCGCTGTGCGGGCTGGGGCAGACGGCGCCGAATCCGGTGCTGTCCACGATCCGGCATTTCCGGGAGGAGTACGTGCAGCACATCCGCGACAAGCACTGCGCGGCGGGCGTGTGTCCGTCGCTGGTGCTGGCGCCGTGTCTGAGCGCGTGCCCGGCGGGGGTGCATGTGCCGGGGTTCGTGGCGCTGACGGCGGAAGGCCGCTATGCGGAAGCCCTGAAGCTGCACCGCGAGCGCAATCCCTTCGCGGCGATCTGCGCGCGGGTGTGCTTCCATACGTGCGAAAACCACTGCCGGCGGACGTCGCTGGACGGCGAGGCGGTGGCGATCCGGGGCATCAAGCGCTTCATGGTGGACCAGGAAGTGACGATCGTGAAGCCGGAGGTGCGCGAGAACGCCGCCAACGCGGCGCGCAAGGTGGCAATCGTCGGCGCGGGGCCGGCGGGACTGACGTGCGCGTATTTCCTGGCGCGGCTGGGCTACAAACCGGTGGTGTACGAGGCCGAGCCGCGGCCGGGCGGGATGCTGGTGCAGGCGATCCCGGCCTACCGGCTGCCGCGGGAGACCCTGGCGCGCGAAATCCGCATGATCGAATCGCTGGGGGTGGAGATCAGGACCCTGCAGCGGCTCGGAAAGGATTTCACGCTGCAGCAGCTGCGGGATGAAGGGGCCGAGGCGGTGTTCCTGGCCGTGGGCGCGCCGGAGGGCCTCGCCCTGCAGATGCCGGGCAGCGATGCGCGGGGCGTCGTGGATTCGATGGATTTCCTGCGGCGGTACAACATCCGCGGGTCGGCGCCGGTCGGCCGGGAGGTCGTGGTGATCGGCGGCGGGAACGCGGCCATTGACGCGGCGCGGACGGCGCTGCGGCTGGGCGCGGAGCGGGTGACGGTGGTGTACCGCCGCACGCGCGAGCAGATGCCGGCCTACGCGGAGGAGATCGAGGAGGCGCAGCAGGAGGGCGTGACGCTGCGTACGCTGTGCGCGCCGGAGGAGTTTGTGGTGGAGAACGGCCAGGTGGCCGGGCTGGTGTGCCGGAGGATGACGCTGGGCGACTTCGACCGCAGCGGGCGGCGCGCGGCGCGGGCCGAATCCGACGGCGCGCGCGAGACGATTCCCTGCGACCAGGCGATCCTGGCGATCGGCCAGCGGCTGGATGCGGCGGCGGTGCTGGGCAAGACCGGGGCGGCGGCGGCCGGCGGCTGGATCCAGGCCGACCCCGTGACGGGCCAAACGTCCGTGCCGTGGCTGTTCGCGGGCGGCGATGCGGCCACGGGGCCGGCGTCGGTCGTGGAGGCCATCGCGGCGGGCGAACGCGCGGCGGCCGGCATGGACCGGATGCTGACGGGCGCGGACCACGCGTTCTGGCGGGGCTATGCGGACGTGCCGACGGACTACGATCCGGACGCCGATCCCGCGCCCTATCCGCGGGAGGACCTGAACCTCATCGCGCTGGACCGGCGGAAGAACAACTTCGACGAAGTGGAGCAGCCGTGGAACGAGGCCACGGCGCGGCGGCAGGCGCGGCGGTGCCTGCGGTGCGACTACGGCAAGACCGGCAAGGTCAGGGGAGCGGCGACATGATCCAGGTGACGATCAACGGGCAGGCGCTGGAGGTGGCCGAAGGCACGACGATCCTCCAGGCGGCGAAATCGGCCGGCATCCGGATTCCGACGCTGTGCTTTCTGGAGAAGCGCGAGCCGATCGGCGCGTGCCGGGTGTGCCTGGTGGAGGTCGAGGGGGCGCGGACGCTGATGGCGTCGTGCTCGACGCCCTGCACCGACGGGCAGGTGGTCTGGACGAACAGCCCGCGGGCGCGGGCGGCGCGCCGCCAGGTGGTCGAGCTGCTGCTGTCGGAGCACGACGGCGACTGCCAGACCTGCGAGCGCAACGAAGACTGCGAGCTGCGAAAGCTGGCCAGCGACATGGGCATCCGCACGGTGCCCTTTGAAGGCGCGCGGGCGGCGGCGAAGCGCGACGACAGCACGCCGGGGCTGGTGCGCGACAATGCCAAGTGCATCAAGTGCCGCCGCTGCGTGGCGGTCTGCAACGAGGTGCAGGGCATCGGCGCGCTGTTCCCGCAGGGACGCGGTTTTTCCACGGTGATCGGTCCGGCGTTCGCGGGCGATCTCGACGGGGTGACCTGCGTGCAGTGCGGCCAGTGCGCCGCGGTCTGCCCCGTGGGCGCGATCACCGAGCGCAGCCACATGGAGGCGGTGTGGGCGGCGCTGGATGATCCGGCCAGGACCGTGATCGTGCAGACCGCCCCGGCGATCCGCGCGGCCCTGGGCGAGGAATTCGGCTATCCGCCCGGCACGCGCGTGACGGGCCGGATGACGACGGCCCTGCGCCAGATGGGCTTCGATGCGGTCTTCGACACGAATTTCGCGGCCGACCTGACCATCATGGAGGAAGGCACCGAGCTGCTGACGCGCCTGAAACGCGCGCTGGTGGACAAGGACAAGACGGCGGCGCTGCCGATGTTCACGAGCTGCTCGCCGGGCTGGATCCAGTTCGCGGAGTCCTATTACCCGAAGTTCCTCGATCACCTGTCCACCTGCAAGTCGCCGCAGCAGATGTTCGGCGCGGTGGCGAAGACCTACTACGCGCAGAAGATCGGCGTGAAGCCGCAGGATCTCGTCGTGGTGTCGGTCATGCCGTGCACGGCCAAGAAGTTCGAATCGCAGCGGCCGGAGATGAACGCCAGCGGCGTCCGGGACGTGGACTACGTCCTGACCACGCGCGAACTGGCGCGGATGATCCGCCAGGCCAACCTGGCGTTCACCGAGCTGCCGGACGGCGAGATGGACGCCCCGCTGGGGCTGTCCACGGGCGCGGCGGACATTTTCGCCAACACGGGCGGCGTGATGGAAGCGGCGCTGCGCACGGCGTACGAAATCGTGACGGGCCGGGAACTGCCGGCGGAAAACCTGCACGTGAAGCCGATCGAAGGGCTCGAAGGCCTCAAGGAGGCCACGCTGAAAATCGAGCGCGCGCAGCCGTCGTGGTCGTTCCTCGAGGGCGTGGAGCTGAAGGTGGCGGTGGCCCACGGGCTGGGCCATACGCGGAAGCTGCTGGAGAAAATCAAGACCGGCGAGGCGGCCTATCACTTCGTCGAAGTGATGACCTGCCCCGGCGGCTGCATCGGCGGCGGCGGCCAGCCGCGCATGACCGACGACTCCGTCCGCCTGAAGCGCATCTCGGCGATCTACGCCGAGGACGAATCCAAGAAGCTGCGCAAGTCGCATGACAATCCGGCGGTGCAGGAGCTGTACCGGGATTTTCTGGGCAAGCCGCTCGGGCACAAATCGCACGAACTGCTGCATACGCACTACGCGCCGAAAGAACGCCGCTGATCCGGAGGGGGGGGGAGAGGCAGAGGGCAGGGCGAGGGGGCGAATGAACCACAGAGGGCCACAGAGTTCCACAGAGGGACACTGGGGGGCGCATCTGCTGATTTGGAGTGCGCGGGCATGACCGCGCACTCCAAAAGGGGCAGCCAACTGCCCCGCGGCGTTTCACTTCCGGGCGGTCCATGAAACGGGGATGCGCCCAGGTCAGAGGTCGGGAAACCGAATGGCTCGTCGGGGGAGGGATTTTCCACCGGTGTGGAAACATTTTTTCCATGGCGTGGAAAACCGGCGAAAACAGTTTCCATGGCGTGGAAAATCCGGAAAAACGGCCGGGGTGGAACCCGTCCCTCCAGAAAGCGTCCGATTGCCTGCGGGGAGTCGCTTGAGATGTTTCGACTGCGGCGCTGCGCGCCTTCGCTCAACATGACAGGGGGTCAGGAAATCCGGAAAACCGGTCGGGGCGGTGAAATGTCAGGGTTGTTCGAGGATGGCCAGGACGATCCATTGGCCGTCGAGGATGGGCTGGTAGGAGACCCGGGCGCCGGAGATTTCCAGGCACTCGCCGGGGGCCAGGCGCCGGGAGGCGATTTCGCGCCAGCAGGCGTGCAGCAGGTCGCCGGCTTCCTCGACGGGTTGGAGTTCGAGGCGGGTTTTCCAGGTTTCGGCGGTGCGGGGATGGTCGGTATCCACGACGATCCGGTGGACAGTGCGGGGCGGGCCGCCGTCGGGATCGGGCTCGGGCATGGCCCGGATGAGCAGGCCGCGGCGGCGGGCGGCGGCCTCGCCGGAGAAATCGCGGAGCATGTCCTGGAGGGTATTGAGGGTGATTTCGACGCCGACGACGCCGACGGAGCGGCCGTTGACGCGGAGGCGGCCCACGCAGCTGCACAGGAGAACGCGGGTACTGGCGTCGGCATAGGGATTGCCCCACACGGGCCGGTTGTCGGGGGCATGGATGGCGGCGAGATACCAGGGGCGGCGGGTGGGGTCGTAGTCGGGTTTGTCGCCGTAGCGGGAGTAGCCGGGAAACCCGAGCAGCAGGCCGGTTTCGGATCCGGCCAGGGACCAGAGGATATCGGAGCGCACGTGGTGGACGCGGGAGAACAGGCGGTTGAGGCGGCCGAGGCGGGCGGCGGCGTTTTCGACGGCGGGGCGGGTGTCGGGTCCGCGGGCCCAGGGGGCGCGGACCACGGTGGGATAGTCCATGGAAATCCGGGTTTGATAGCGGGGGTTGGGGGCCATGCCGGGAGGGCGGGCGGCGGGATCGGCGAAGTCTTCATCGTAATAGAAGCCGTCGCGTCCGGCGGGGGTGGGTTCGCGCCAGGGCAGCTGGTCTGCCGGCAGGGTCAGGAGCTCGACGGCGGTTTGCTGGTAGAGGCGGGTGATTTGTTCGATGCCGAGCATGAACTGGCCGACGGAGCGGGCGCAGCCGGCGACGGAGGCGACGAACATGTCCTGTTCGTTGCGGATGGCGAGGGTGCGCTGCCGGAAGCTGAGGGCGGCAATGGCGGCCAGGCCGCCCAAGGAGAGCACTCCGAAGACGGAGGCGGCGGTGCGCCATAGGCGGACGCGGCGGGCGGAACGCAGGAGGCGGGTCTGGCGTTCTGCGATCCGGGCGGCGAGGCGGTCGGGGCCGGGGCCGGTGGGGGGCAGGCCGGGTTCGTTCAGCAGGCGGAGCTGGGCGCGGGCGAGGGTCAGATCGTCCTGGCGGATGGCGAGTCGGACGTGCAGGCTGAGCGCGTCGGCGAGGCCCTGCCGGGCGTCCTGGTGGTCCGGCCAGAGGGCGAGGGCCTGGCGGAAGCCGCCGATGCATTCGGAGAGGCGTCCGTAGGCGAGGGAGGCGTCGTCCTTGGAGAGATCGCGGAGGCGGTCGGACGAAGGCGGGGCCTCGGCGGGGAGGAGTTCCGCCTGGAGGCGGTCGAGGGCCTGGCGGGCGCGGCGGGTCACGGCGATGGATTCGGCGTGGGTCAGGCAGTCGGAGAGATCGCGCTGGAAATCGCGCACGTCGGCATAGCGTCCGGCGGGATCGGGGGAGAGGGCTTTCGCGGCCACGGGGAGGAGGGTCGGGGGCCAGCCGGGGAGGAGGGCCTGGGGGATGAGGGGCGGGAGGTCGCCGCGGGCGGCCTGGCGCAGGACGTCCATGACCTCGCGGCCCTGGCGGGGCGGCCGGCCGGTCATCAGCTCGTGGAGGATGCCGCCGAGCAGATAGATGTCGGCGGCGGGGCCGAGATCCGCGAGTTGGCCGCGGACCATTTCGGGGGCGATATAGGCGGGCGTGCCGGCCAGCTGGGGGGTCAGGTCGGGGAAGCGCCGGTATTCGTTGCGCTCGTCGAAGAAGAGGGCGAGGCCCCAGTCCATGACGTAGGCTTCGCCGAACTCGCCGATCATGATGTTTTCGGGTTTGAGGTCGCGGTGGAGGATGGCCTTGCTGTGGGCGTAGGCGACGGTGTCGCAGACCTTGAGCAGGATGGCGAGGTGGTCTTTCCAATCCATGCGTCCGGCGCGGGCTTCGACCGCCGGCCGGGAAGCCTCCGGAGCGGTATCGGGATGGAGCAGGTGGCTCCACGGGATGCCGTCGACCTTTTTCATGGCGAAGAACGGCCGGCCGTCGGGATCCCGGGCGAGGGCATAGATGGGGACCACGCCGGGATGGTCGAGGTGGGCGGTCATGAAGGCTTCGTGGGTGAATTCACCCGTGGCGGCCAGGGTCTGGCTTGTGCCCGGCTCTCCTTCGATCCGGCAGAGTTTGAGGGCGACTTCGCGCTTGAGGGCGAGGTCCTCGGCCCGTCCGACGATTCCCATGCCGCCGGCGCCGATCCGCTCGAGCCATTCATAGCGGGGAACCGGATCCGGCGCGCTGTCTTCCAGATCGCCGCGGGAATCCACGCGGAGCGAACGGCCGTGGCGTCCGATGGTTTCGGTGGGCAGGCGATCGGGATCGATTTCAAAGGCCGGGAAGGCCGCGTGGCCGCCGCGCAGGGTGACCTGGGGATCCGGGTGATCTCCGGGCGGGGGCAAGGGATTCGCCGGACCGGCCGGGCTGGAATCGGTGTTCATGGACTGTTCCCTAAACAGATCTTAATGCAAACCGCCGGGGAGGGAAACGGGAAAAGCGGAAGAAAACCAGAAAAAGAGGGGGGCAGAAGACAGAGGACAGAGGACAGAGGACAGGAGGAGGGTCCGAGAGGCGAATGAAACCACAGAGGGGCGCAGAGGGGGGCATCTGCGATTCAC
>ERZ795048.1253-NODE-1253-length-23477-cov-12.186790_pt1 | contig 23477 bp, 19 predicted proteins | sample MGYA00375132_ERZ795048 | MGnify/ENA primary metagenome ERZ795048 (study PRJEB30177, sample SAMN05720225) | activated sludge metagenome | isolation source: Anaerobic digester | place: Hong Kong | collected 2014-12-17 ... | reverse complement strand
GCACGAGCACGGTATCGCCGGAGGTCCACAGGCTGTCGAGGGTGTAGTGCAGGTCGGGCATCTGGGCGGCCATGCGCACGCGCCAGGCCCGCGCCTGACCGGGGTTGATGATCCGCCCCCCCTCCCCCAGGAAGGCCGTGTGGGCCATGGTGGCCGGAGCCATCAGCTCCTCCACGCTGCCCACCTCGGCGCCGTTCCAGAAGTCGGCGAAGAGCTTCCGCACCACGGCCTCGGGGTCCTGCGCTGCCGCTACGCAAGGCAGCAGGAGCAGCACGGACACGAGTAGACGGCTCATGTCCGCAAGGTAGCGGCCCGGCTCAATCGCGCCGGAAGCGCACCACCGACCCGCCGGAGGCCCCGCTGATCAGCGCGGCATAACGTCCCTTGGTCAGGGTGCCCAGGTCCACGGGCAGGGCGTGCCGGCCGGGTCCGGCCACCACGTCCACCTCGCGCAGCAGTTCGCCGGCCTCGTTCACGATGGACACCGTGAAGCGTTCCTCCTGTTCGGCCAGCAGGGCGATCACCAGCTGCCGGGTGTCCAGCAGGTCGTCCTCCAGGCCATCGTCCGTGATGGGTGGCACTGGGGGCACTTCCGCGCCTTCGGGCAGTGCCGTGTTCAGGGGGCGCTCATCGGCCACCAGGGCCAGTCCCTCCTCGATCAGCTTGCCACCGTCGTCCTGGGCGTTCACCAGGCCGCTCAGCCCCAGCGTGGCCAGGGTCAGGGCCGTCCGTTGTCTTCCTCTTGCAGTTCGCATGTCCTTGTTCTGGTCGTTGGTTACGGGCGCAAAGCGACCGGTCCCCGGTGAACAGGACATGAAGGCTGGTTGAGATCTTGTGGAAAGCCGTGAACGTTGATGCACGGTTCACACGGCCTTCACGCGCGGGCGGGGCTCACTCCTCCACCACGGCCGCATCGGGCGCGTGGGTGGCCACCGAGCGGATGCCGTTCTCCATGCCGTCCTTGTCGGCGTACAGCTGGCTGGTGCCGATCACCTGACCATTGGCGGCCTTCAGGTTGAAGTGGTGCTTGCCATTGGCCGCGATCGTGCGCTCGTAGCGCCCGTCGTCACCGGCATGCTTGCGCACGCTCTCGATGCCGTTCATGCAGGAGGCCTTCTGCACGTAGCCCTCACTGCTCAGGATCACCTGGCCGTTGCCGGCCACCAGGTTGAAGCGGTACTCGCCCGCCTTGTCGGTCTTCACGATGAATTTTCCGTTCGCCATGATGGTTGGTCCTAGTGGGCTGAAGATACCCGATCCGAAGGACCCGCCTATTTTCGCCGACCATGCGAGGCCATTGGCGCTGTTCCCTGGTATTGGTCCTCGGGCTTCTGGCCGGACCCGCTTCCGCCCAAGGCGACATGCCTCTTGAGGAGGAGGTATGCGTGCTGGACCTGGAACTGGTACCGGACGACTCCCTGCTGGTGACCCTGGACCTGCGAGTTCGTCAGCGTTTCGTGGACTATCCGATCGTGCAGGTGATCGACGACCGCGGAAGGATCATTGGCAACCCGGATGGCAACGTGCTGCACTTCGGTCTGTCAGGCGGGCGGACGCGGATGAAGCTGCCGATAGCCCCGGACGTTCGGGTACTTGGAGGCGAGCGCACCTACCGGGTGCGGATCACGAACGGTCTTGATCTCACGACCGTGGTGGCCCCGTTCCCGGGTCCCTGCGTGGACGAAAGTGGGCACGTTCCATGGATGGAAAAGGTGGCTTGGACGGCTTTCGTGCGGAACGGAGAGTTGATCCTATACCAGATCCCCGCCCGGGGCGCGAGCATCCAGCTCGTTGATGCCGGTGGAACCCTGCGAAAGCGGTGGGACCACCCGGCGACCGCCAATGCCCGTTTTCCACTTCCCACCTTGGAGGCCGGCAGTTACTGGTTGGTCATGGACACCGGCCAGGGAGGTGCGCTCAGGCAGGTCCTGGTGCGCTGAGCCCGGCTTCCAGCCGGTCCCGTAGCCGACGTATCCGGGCAAGTCGCCGGTCATCCCGGCCAGCGGGGGCATGCGTGCCGTCACCTGCCGTCTTGGAGAGTTTCCGGCCCTGCGCATCCCGAACGAGCGGATGGTGGATGAAGGTGGCCTGAGCGAAGGACCGGTGACCGAGGACCTCCGCAAGATGCACCTGACAGGCCGTGGAGCCCAACAGGTCCTCTCCACGAACGATCAGGTCCGTCCGTTGGTCCAGATCATCGGTCAGCGAGGCGATCTGGTAGGATGGCCTGCCGTTCCGCTGCAGGACCACGGGATCACCCATCGACCCGGCGAGATCGACCCGGACCTCGCCGCCTGGCCAGGTAGGGATCGTTACCTCGCACAGCTCCGGAAGCCGGACGCGCCAGGCCACACCGGCCGAGTCCAGCGGAAGTCCAAGGTCCCGGCAGGTCCCCGGATACCGTTCCCCGCCCCCGGCCTCCCGGATCCGTTTCCGGGAACAGTTGCAGGCATAAAGCAGTCCGAGGTCCCTTAACTGGTGGACCATGGCGAGGTAGCGGTCCAGCCGGAGCGACTGCGACCAGGTGCGCTGCAGGTCGTCGGGTGAACGCGGACCTTCATCCCAGGTGATCCCCAGCCAGGACAACTGGTCGAAGAGGTCTCGGACGTAGGCCGGGCGCACGCGTTCCGCATCCAGGTCATCGATCCGCAGGGACAGGCTCCCACCCAAGCGCCGGACCAGGTCATGGGTGAACAGGAAGGAGGCGAGGTTCCCTTCATGCAGGAAGCCGCTCGGTGTGGGCGCGATGCGCGAACGCGGATGCAGGGGAAGGCCGCCGATCATGGGAGTGCCCGGGGCGGGACTTGAACCCGCACGGCCGCAAGGCCAAGGGATTTTAAGTCCCTCGTGTCTACCATTCCACCACCCGGGCGGGCGGTCCAAAATAGCGATGCCTCCCACGGGGGGAGGCATCTTCTGAGCGAGAAACGGGACTCGAACCCGCGACCCCGACCTTGGCAAGGTCGTGCTCTACCAACTGAGCTACTCTCGCCTGTTCCCTCCGTTTCCGGAAGGGCTGCAAATATAAGCAGGACTTCCTTCGTGCAAACGATCCACCCCTTGGAATGTCGCTCAAGGGAAGGTCCGGATACGCAGCCCTTCCAAGGTGAAGGGTGTGGCCGAAGTGTTCCACACGTAGACGCGCAGGGTGTCGTCGCCGGGGGCCACCTCGGCCAGGTCCCAAGGGGCATGGGCGGTCCGAAGCATGGTGTCCACGGGCAGTTCCTGGGTGTCGTAGCCGGTCACACGACCCTGGGAACGTCGTTCAAAGGCCACCCTGGGACCGGCCTCCCTCACGCCCCGGTGCTGCAGGTCCACCACCAGCAGGCGATCCGCAGGACCCAGTTCCGCCATGGGGATCTCCACGGCCGGGGACCAGGGCAGGTCCCCTTCCCGGAGGACCAGTCCGTCGTCCTCTAGATAGCCGCCTCTTTCCCTGCCGGGAAGTCGTTCGGGGATGCGCCCCGACCAGCGCACAAGGCCGGCAGCGGGACCGCCCACCAGCACATCGCGTGATGCGAACCGGTCCGCCAGCACCACCCGTGCCAGGCGGTCCTCGCCTGTTCCGGCCCAGGCCCAGAGCAGGGTGTCCGGACGCCCCTGTCGCAGCACCTTTTCCAAGGAGACCCATGCCTCCGTACCCCACGGGATCACGGTCGTGGGTCCACCCGCGGAGCTGCGCCTCAGCTGTGCCGGCCGATCCGTATGGAAGAGGACCGCCGCATTCCGGCTCCGGGCAAGTTCCTCCTGCACCATCTCGATGTCGTTCGCCATGCGCTCCTGCAGCGGCCGGTGACCCAGGAGCGACCAGGAGACCAGGCCCAGCAACAGCATCCACCCGCTCAGCCACCACATCCTGCAGGCGCCTGAACACCAGGCCAGGAGCAGCATGCCAACGAACAGTGCAAGCAGCTGGCCCACCAGCACGGGCTTCACGAAGGGGTCCACGTACCGGACCTCCACATCGTGCTCCCCGGCAGGGACCACCACCCCGAATGCCGCCACGTTGACCCGATGCACAGGTGCGGAGGCACCGTCCACCAGCACCTCCCAACCAGGCAGTTGGTTCTGTTGCACGAGCAGGAAGCGCGGTGCCGGACACCGGGTGCTGACCCGGAACGAGGCATGGCGAAAGGCTTCCCAGGTGATCGCTCCAGGCTCTCCGGACCGGATGTCGTGGAACCCAGCGTTCCATTGATCCGGCACCACCACCCCAGCGGGCAAGGGCCCCTTGGCCAGGGAGGGATGGTCGCCAGGCACGAGCGTATCCGACAGGTACAGGAAGGGCACGGCCTTCATCGCCAGCAGGAGCTCCGGGTGCTCCCGTTCCAGCGCGAGGTGGTCCTTCGGCCAGAAGGAGTTGAATCCGTCATGGGTGGGCAGGCCCAGAAGACCCTGGGTGTTCCGCCACAGGTAGCGCAACTGCTCCGAGCCATCCTGGCTTTCTCCCATCGGGTCCGGCGGAGGGGCCAGGGGACCTTCGGGAAGGGCGTCCAGTCGCGCCTGAACGGCCGCGGGGTGCTGGGGGCCCAGGGCAGTGCCCAGGGACAGCTGATGCGCGGGCAACAGGTCCAGCAGGAACAGCGCCACCAAGAGCCCTGCCGGTGCCCGGCCACGGTGCATCACCATCAGCAGAGCGGCCAGGGCCAGCAGGCTGCAGGCCAACGGGATCAGCAACTTGCTCGCATAGGGCAGCCCGGCAAGCGTGGCGGTCCACCCCACCACCATTTCTGGAGTCGACGCCGGCTCCAACCCGAATGCGACCCAGGTGCTCCAGCCAGCGAAAAGGACCAACGTTCCGGTGGCACCCATGATCCACCAAGGCCGTTGTTGGACGACCGCGGTCCAGGTCTCAAGTCCCCGGGCCGCCAGCGGAAGAAGCGCAAGCATGGCGAAGAACTGGTAGTAGGACGGGAACCTGAACAGATCAAGGCCCGGCACCCAGCGCCAGAGCAGACCATGCACCGGGGTGAGGTCGCCGAACGATGCCACGAACGCGACGGCACCGAAGCCTGCGATCACCGCCAGCGGTCCACGCAGCCTGCCACCCAGCCCCACCAGGGCCAGTCCCAGCACGGTAAGGCCCACGAAGGCATTGGCCATGGCCGGATCGGTGCCCAGTGCTTCGGGCCTGGCAGCGGTGATGGCGGGAAGCACGTACGATGCGAGGGCTTTCAGCGTGAAGGGGTTCTCCAGCGCCCGTTCGATGGCCAGCCCGCCGGAACGGTCCATGATGGGCGCCGCCCGCCACCAGGCCAGGAAAACACCGAGCGCCATGCTCACGGTCACCGGGACCACCGCCGCCGCATGTGCGAGCAGGCGCGACCGGGGAACTCCTTGAGGACGCCAAACCCGCTGGACGAACAGGGCGAGCAGCAGGTAGCTCCCGATGAGCAGAAAGGTGTGGTTCCCACCCGCCAGCAGCAGGGCTGCGAACAGGGAGGTGCGCAACACCGGCCGCCATCCTGGACGTTCCAACAACCCCAGCCACGACCAAAGCAGCCAGGGCCACCAGGCCGCGCTGATCACACTGAAGAAGTGCTGGGCATGGGCCGTGAGAAAACCGGAAAGCGCCCAGGTGCTGCCCATGAGAAAGGCCGGCAGGGCTCCGGAACCCAGACGCAGGACCAGGCGGCGCATGCCCCAGGCCCCGACCATCACGTAGGCCAGGAACAACGCTTGGAGCGTGTACACCGTATGCCCGATGGTACCGCCCAGGGCCAGGGACTCCACGTACCAGGCCGGCCCCTGCAGGTCCGCGTACACCGGATAGCCCATCTGTTGATAGGGGTTCCACAGGGGGAACGCCCCATCGCGCAGCGAGGCCGTGATGAAGGCACGCCAGGGGAGCCAGCAATCGAGCGTATCGCCCGCGGAAAGGCTGTTGACCCCGAAGGTGAGCGGCCACCAGGCCATCACCACCAGGACGGCGATCCACAGGTCGGCGTAGCGGAGCCAGCGCGGGTGCGCCATGCGGGCAAGATAGGCGCCGCTCAGGCCTTGTGCAGGCGGGTGTCCTTCACCCCGGACAGGCGCTTGATCTCGTTGAGCTTGAGGAGCGCCTCCACGGGTGTCAGCGTATCGATGTCGATCGCGGCGATCTCATCCCGGATGCGCTCCAGCGCGGGGTCGTCGAGCTGGAAGATGCTGAGCTGGACATCCCGCTCCAGACCGGCGGTGGCGTCCTTGGGGGGCGCGGTGGGCACGGGCCCGTCGCCCTGGACCGTGTCCGCTCCCAGGTCGCCCGCATGGGACCGCTCCAAGTGGGCCAGCACCTTGTTGGCCCGGTCGATCACGGGTGCGGGCATGCCGGCCATCTGCGCCACATGGATCCCAAAACTGCGGTCGCTGCCGCCGGCCATCAGCTTCCGCAGGAACAGCACCCGGCCGTCGACCTCGCGCACGGCCACGTTCGCATTGCGGATGCGCGGGAAACTGGCCGCCATCTCGTTCAGTTCGTGGTAGTGGGTGGCGAACAGGGTCTTGGGGCGCGAGGGATGCTCATGGAGGAACTCCGCGATGGCCCAGGCGATGGAGATGCCATCGTAGGTGCTGGTACCCCGCCCGATCTCGTCGAGCAGCACCAGACCGTGCCCCTGAAGGTTGTTCAGGATGCTGGCCGTCTCGTTCATCTCCACCATGAAGGTGCTCTCGCCGGTGGTCAGGTTGTCGGAAGCACCCACCCGGGTGAAGATCCGGTCGACCACCCCGATGTGTGCCGCCTCTGCGGGCACGAAACTGCCCACCTGGGCCATCAGCACGATCAGCGCGGTCTGTCGCAGGAGGGCCGATTTACCGCTCATGTTCGGACCGGTGATCACCACCACCTGGCGCTCGTCCGGGTCCAGCAGCAGGTCATTGGCCACGTATGGCTCCCCGGGCGGCAGCTGCTGTTCAATGACGGGATGGCGCCCGGCGCGGATGTCGATCCGTTGCCCATCGTCCATGACCGGGCGCACGTACCCCCACTGATCGGCGTTCAGCGCGAAGGCCCGGAGCACGTCCAATCCGGCCAGCGCCGCTGCGGTGCGTTGTACGGGAACGATCTCCGCCACCACCTCACGGACGAGGCCCTCGTACAGATCGGCCTCCAGGGCCAGGATCCGCTCCTCGGCCCCCAGGATGCGCTCCTCGAGCGCCTTGAGCTCGTCCGTGATGTACCGTTCGGCGTTCACCAGGGTCTGCTTGCGCACCCACTCGGGAGGCACCTTCGCCTTGTGGGCGTTGCGCACCTCCAGGTAGTAGCCGAACACGTTGTTGAAGCCCACCTTCAGGGAGGTGATGCCGGTGCGTTCGCCTTCGCGCTGCTGCACCTCCAGCAGCAGGTCCTTGGCATGGCCGGAAACATGCCGAAGCTCGTCCAGTTCGGTGTTCACGCCTTCCTTCACCACCCCTCCTTTCTGCAGGGAGGCGGGGGTATCGGGTTCGATCGTGGCCTCGATGCGGTCCGCGAGTCCAAGCGGAGGATCGAGCTCACCGGCGGCGGCGGCCAGGGCCTTGTCAGACTTGGTCAGGGAGGACCGGATCGCATCCGATGAACGCAGGGCCCGCGCCAACTGCAGCAGTTCGCGGGGCTGTATGCGTCCGGCGGCAGCCTTGCCGGCCAGGCGTTCCAGGTCTCCGATGCGGTCGAGCTCCGTGCCCAGTTCGGCACGACAGCCTCCATGCTTCAGCAGCGCTTCCACGCGGTCCAGCCGTTCGCCGATGGAACCCCGGTCCAGCAGCGGGAACAGCAGCCAGCGCCGCAGGAGCCGTGAGCCCATCGGTGTGGCGCAGCGGTCCATGGCCTGCAGCAGCGTACGGGCACCCTCGTTCACCGGGGCCACCAGCTCCAGGTTCCGGACCGTGAAGCGATCGAGCCACACATGCCGGCCGCTGCTCAGCCGGGCGATGCGATTCACGTGGGCCGCCCGTTGGTGGCGCGTCTCCTCCAGGTAGTACAGGATGGCCCCGGCGGCGCGCTGGCCCAATTCCAGGTCCTCGATCCCGAAGCCCTTCAGACTGGTGGTGCCGAACTGGCGCAGGAGCCGCTCGCGGGCCAGGTCCGGGGTGAAGGCCCAGCCTTCCAGGAGATGCGCCTCCGGGCGAACGGCCAGTTCCTGGACCATGCCACCCTTGGCGTCCTTCGGCAGCAGCAGTTCCGCCGGCGCATGGCCATCCAGCAGTTTCGCCACCTGCTCACGTCCACCTTCACCCACCAGGAACTCGCCCGTGGTGATGTCCAGGAAGGCCACGCCCGCATGACCGCTCTCGCCCACCACGGCCGCCAGCCAGTTGTTGGCACGGTGGTCCACCACTTGGTCGTGGAAGGAAAGCCCCGGGGTGACCACCTCGGTGACCCCCCGCTTCACGATGGTCTTGGTCTGCTTGGGATCCTCGAGCTGGTCGCAGATGGCCACACGGTGGCCGGCCCGCACGAGCTTGGGCAGGTAGGTGTCCAGCGCATGGTGCGGAAAACCGGCCAGTTCCACCTCCACGGCCCCCCCGTTGTTCCGTTTGGTGAGCACGATGCCCAGCACCCGGGAGGCGGTGACCGCGTCCGGGCCGAAGGTCTCGTAGAAATCGCCCACACGAAAGAGCAGCACCGCGTCCGGATGCTGTTCCTTGATGCGCTGGTATTGCGCCATCAATGGGGTCTTCTTCGCCTTGCCGCCCTGCGCGCCCATCGATCCGCCAAGGTAGCCACCTTTGCAGGGCCTTCACACACCCGCTTTTTCACATTTTGCCACCATGCCCGCAGGCGACCGAAAACTGACCATGGACGAGCTGGGCCGCATCCCGGCCGGGGAATACGCCACTTCGGTGGCCGGCGGACTATGCCTGGTCCTGGACAACGTGAGGAGCCGCATGAACGTGGGGTCGATCTTCCGCACGGCCGATGCCTTCGGGGTGGAACGCCTGGTGTTGGCGGGCTTCACGCCGCGCCCTCCGCATCGGGAGATCGAAAAGACGGCCCTGGGGGCCACCGTGAGCGTGCCATGGACCGGATCGGAGGACACCCTTTCCGCGGTCCAGGCCTTGCAGCGGGATGGTTGGACGGTCTATGCCGTGGAACAGACCAGGCAGGCATTGCCCTTTACTGAACTGGACCCCGCCCCTGCGGACCGGATCGCCCTAGTGTTCGGGAATGAGCTACAGGGCGTCGCAGACTCCGTGGTGCAGACCTGTGACGGATGCCTGGTGGTACCCCAGCAGGGAAGCAAGCACTCGCTGAACATCGCGGTATGCGCGGGGATCCTGGCCTGGTGGTGCGCTCCAGCCCGCCGGCAACCCCAATGATCAGCCTGCGTATACAGGCAACCCTTGGGCCGGATCCCTGTCTAAGGGAAAACGCCCACGGATCGGGCCCTTTCGCCCGTACCAAAAGATCCTATATTTGGCCAGCACCGGAAGAAGTGTCATGGGCAACCTCTGGAAACGCCTGCCGATCCTGATCATTGTTCTCACCGCCTGCGCCCTGCAGGTGGAGGCACAGTATTTCCGGAACTCCAACTACTGGAAGACCCACCGGAATGAGCTGACCATCGGGCTCGGGGCGAGCAACTTCCTGGGCGAGCTCGGTGGCCGGGACCAGATCGGTTCACCCTTCATCTGGGACCTGGAACTGAGCCAGACCAAACCCACGCTGAGCGTGGGGTTCCGCTACTACACCTTCGAGAAGCAGGCGCTCCGGGCCAATCTCGCATACGGGGTGCTCGCGGGTAACGACAACCTTACCAGCGAACCTTTCCGACAGGACAGGAACCTGAACTTCCGGTCCGATCTCTTTGAGTTCTCCCTGGTCTACGAGATCCACTTCTTCAAGGAGCAGCTGGGGCACATCTACGACCTGCGGGGCGTGTCCGGAGAGAAGAGCAGCCGGGTGGGCCTGTACGTGTTCGGCGGGGTCTGCGGCTTCTACTTCAACCCCAAGGCCGATGTGGGCGGCACCCTCGTGGAACTGCAACCCCTGAACACCGAGGGACAAGGCCTGCCCGATGGACCCGAGGAGTATACGCTGTACCAGATCGGCATCCCCATGGGACTCGGTCTTCGGAAGAGCTTCAGCAAGCAGATCAGCGGCGGGCTCGAGCTCCAATACACCAAGACCTTCACCGACTACATCGATGATGTGAGCACGGTCTATTATGACAACGAGGCCTTGGCCGCGGCCCGAGGCCCGCTGGCCGCTTTTCTGGCCGACCCGAGCCTGGGGAAGATCGATGGCATGGGGGCCACCAATTCCCAACGCGGGGATAGCAGCGACTACGACGCCTACCTCTTCCTCAAGTTCCAGATCCACTACAAGCTGTACAAGTACCGGAGCAGCAGCAAGAAGTACCGTACGCGCATCCGCCGTCAGAAGATCGTGTTCTGATCGGTGTTGCGACCTTGTTGAAAGAGCCCGGCGAACGCCGGGCTCTTTCGTTCGCCACCGACCCGGGCCCGTTCACTGATCGGCGGGTACGCTTCACGCGTTGCCGCGATACCGACCGACCGCATGGCGCGAACTTGGGTGCATGTTCATCGGCGTCCACGACCTCTGGGACCTGCTTGGCCACCTGTTCAACCTCATCTATCTGGCCGCGTTCATGGCCAGGGACAGGCGTCGGATGCAAGGTCTGATCATGGGGGCCGCCGCGCTGGAACTGGTCTATTTCCTGCGTGTCGCCGATGAACCGCTCTGGTCCGGCGTGATCTGGAGCGGGGCATACCTGGCCTACGCGGGCGTCGGCCTTCTCAGGGAACAGCTCTCCACGACCACCCGGTTGCATCCCGGCCCCTGACCACGCCGCACATTACCCATCCACGGCCGGATGGGGCCGCAGGTCCACCGACGAGTCCGATCGAAGGACCTCAACGAAAAAGCCCCCGGCGTCCGCCGGGGGCTTCGTGTGCGGTCGGTGGCCCGATCAGATGCCCAGGTTGTCCTTGAAGTCGCGGAACTCCAGGTCCTTCCGGGCCTTGTCGGCCAGGCTGGCGTCCTTCTGCACGGCCATCTGGAGCTGGTTCCGGACCATGTCGCCGTTGTTCTGGCGGGCGCCACAGATGGCCATCAGGTAGTGGCCCATGGCGGTGTCCTTGTCATTGCTCTGCTCCAGGGTGCGTTGGGCTCCGGCGGGGTCGCCACCCAGCAGCTTCGCCAGGGCGCTGTTGAAGTCGTTCACCCCGCTCATGTTGCTGTTGGCCGCACCGTAGTCGCCGTTCTGGATGTTCACGATGCCCAGGTTGTACTTCACCTCGGGACCGGCGGCCATGGCCTTGTTGTAGAGCTCGGCGGCCTTCTTGCGGTCGCCCTTCAGGCGGGCCACCACGCCCAGGTTGTTGGTGCTCACCGGGTTGTCCTGAATGCTGTTGGCCTTCTGGAACTGGGCTTCGGCATCGGCCAGCTTGTTCTGCATCATGTAGATGTAGCCCACGTTGTTGGCGCCGCGGTAGTCGTTCGGATGGATGCGCTCGACCTCCTTGTAGATGCGCAGCTGCTCGTTCATGTCGTTCGTGAGGGTGGCCGCGAAGAGCAGCTCCTCCACGTTCAGCGAATCCGGCATGTCCTTGGCCATGGCCGTGAGCTGGGCATCGGTCTTGCCCTGGATGTCGTAGTTCAGCGCGATCTCCGAACGGCGCAGGGCGGGCAGGATGTCATCCCGGATCTCGTCGTAGGTGGCGGCCATGTTCTTGATCTCCTCCTCGCGCTTGGTACCGTCCGGGTACATCTGCAGGACGCGCAGGACCAGGTCCTTGTCGGCGATGCTGCTCTGCTCCATGGCCCGCTTGAAGCCGTCCCAGTCCTCTCCGCGCGGGGTCAGGGTCCAGAACGCCTCATCGTCGGCCATCTTGAACTTGTTGCGCTTGAGTTCGCCCTTGAGCCAGCTCATGGCGCTCTTGGCGCGGTCGTCGGCGAGGTCCTCGTTCAGGGTCAGTTCACCCTCGGGGCTGGCCCACGCATCGATCTTGACGCCCTTCAGCATGTGGGTGCTGTCCTTGGCGGCCATCTTCAGGAAGGCCTTCATGGCCTTGATGTCGTCATCGGTGAGCTCGCTGGAACGCACCTGGGAGCTGTTCACCAGGTAGTTCAGGGTGGCCATCTCGGTGTGGCTGGTGACCCGCTGGAAGGCATCCTTGCCCAGCAGCACCTTGTCGTCGCTCATGACCAGGTACGGGGTGGTGATCACGCCGTCGGCCAGCTTGACGGGGTCGAACTCCATCTCCTTGCTGCCCTGCCGCCCGATGATCTTCAGCATGAGCTCGCTGGTCTCCATGCTGGGCTGATAGGCCACCTTGTCGTTGTAGTTGAAGCTCTTACCGGTCTCGTAAGGGATGACCGTGTAGTTGCTGGCGGCGTTCTCGCCCTGGAAGAAGGCGGACTTGTACGGCGTTTCACCGGCGCTGTAGGTCAGCGTGGGCACGAGTTCCACGGAGGCCTTCTTGTAGAAGTACTTCCCGGGGAAGTTGCCATTGATGTTCAACGCCACGGAATCTCCCTGCACGATCAGGGGGTTGGGGTCGATGGTGTACGTGATGTTCTCCACGTACTTGTTCATCTTGCCAAGACCACCGCAACCGGTGATGATCAGGGCCGCGCCAAGCGTGAGGCCCAGGCTGCGGAATTGCCGATAGTTCATGTGGGAGCGGGTATGGTTCGCTATTTCGAGGGCAAGTATACGCACCATCGGGAGAGGGGCCCGGAGTCGGCCTTCCAACAGTTCTCCACGATCGGCGGTCGATGGCCGCTCAGATGGTCCGGATCCGATGCGGAGATGGGGGCTCCTCGTCCAATAGCTCCAACAACCGCTGCCAACCCGGACCATCCTCCCGCAGGTCGTGCTCACCGATGTCCACGACCAGCACCTGGCTCCGCGTCAGTTTCTGCAGGTGGTCCAGGTAGCGCTCCTGAAGTCGCTCCAGGTAGTTCACGTCGATGTCCTGCTCGTAGGCCCTCCCCCGCATCCGGATCCGCTCACGGACCAGGTCCATGTTCAAATGCAGGTAGACCACCAGCTCGGGCGCCGGCAGGTCGCCGTACATGATCGTGTAGAGGTCCAGGAACAGGGCGTACTCGTCCTCCGGAAGGGTCACTTTGGCGAATACCAGCGATTTGCCGAGTGAATAGTCGGCCACCGTGCATTGGCTGAACAGGTCCTGTTCGGTGGTCCGCTTCAACTGGTGGTAGCGTTGGGCCAGAAAGGAGAGCTCCACCGAGAAGGCATAGCGTCCCGGGTCCGCATAGAAACGAGGCAGAAAGGGGTTGTCCTCGAACTCCTCCAGGACGAGCCGTCCTTGAAAGTGAGCGGCCAGTCGGCGTGCCACCGTGGTCTTTCCGGCTCCGATCAGGCCTTCGAGGGCCACATAGCCGTACTTCATGCGGAACCCGCCTTCACGGCGTCGAGCAATTCCAGGATGGACCGCCCATTGCCCGGTGGGCACAGGTCGGGGGCGATGTCCGCCAGCGGGGCAAGGGCGAAGGCGCGCTCGTGCATGCGCGGGTGCGGGACCGTAAGAAAGGGACATTCCACCCGGAGGGAGCCATACAGCAGAAGATCGATGTCGATGGGCCTGGGCCCGGGACCCTTGCCCGTACGCACGCGACCCAGCTCCTTCTCGATCTCGAGGCACTCGCTCAGGAGATCCTCCGGGGCCAGGGTGGTATCCACCAGGATGGCGCGGTTCAGGAACAGCCGTTCATCCCGGAAGCCCCAGGGTTCCGTCCAATGGTCACGGCTGCGCGCCAGCACCCGGCCACAGCGTTGCCCGATCCGCTGTTCCGCTTCCCCCAGCATGGCCTCGGGATCGCCCTCATTGCCACCCAGCAGCAGATAGGCCGCAGTGCCTTGGAGCATGGCCCCAAAGGTATCGGCCATGTCCTTTCATCCACCACCGCCGCCGCCGGTGTGATCGCACCCCGCTCCGCGTTCCGGACCGGCCTACTTTCGCCGACGAACGAACCTGACGACCCATGCGACAATTCCTGAAATTCACCCTGGCCAGCATGCTGGGCACCCTGTTGATCGGGGGCGTGCTGATCCTGATCTTCATCGTGGCCCTCACCGCGTCCCTCGCCAGCTCCCTTTCCTTCCAGAGCGGCAAACCCACCGCGGTCAAGGACCATTCGGTGCTGCACATGACCCTGGAACAGGAGGTGGTGGACCGCGGGCGCTCCGATGAACTGATGCTCGACTTCGGGCCCTTCAAGGGCATGGGCCGTCTGGGCCTGGACCAGATCCTGGACAACCTGGAAAAGGCCAAGCGCGATGACCGCGTGAAAGGCATCTACCTGGACCTCGGCATGATGAACATGGGCATGGGCGCCATGAAGGAGGTGCGCGACAAGCTGATCGAGTTCCGTGAGGAAAGCGGCAAGCCCGTGGTGGCCTATGCCGACTGGTATACCCAGGGCACCTATTACCTGGCCTCGGCAGCGGATGAGGTGTACCTGCAACCGCAGGGCGACCTGGACTTCCGCGGCCTGCGCAGCGAGTACATGTTCTTCAAGGGCATGTTCGACAAGCTGGACATCGACATCCAGTTCATCCGCGGCAGCAACAACCAGTTCAAGAGCTTCGGCGAGGCCTTCACCGAAGAGGGCATGAGCGAGGCCAACCGCGAACAGAACCGGGTATTGCTCGGCAGCCTCTGGCGCACCTACCTCACCGCCATCTCGGAGGCCCGCCAGGTGGACACGGCGCAGCTGGACGCCATCGCCGAGGAGATGCGCATCCAGAAGGCCGGGGACGCCGTGACGCTGGGCCTCGTGGACGGCGTGAAGTACCGCGACGAGGTGCTGGACCTGATGAAGGAGCGCATGGGCGTGGATACGGACGATGACCTGGAGCTGGCCTCCTTCTCCAAGTACACGCGGGCCGTGGTGCGGAAGGACGGAACGGCCGAAGGGGAGCGCGGCAAGGTCGCCGTGGTGTTCGCACAAGGCGACATCGTGGACGGCGACGGTGGCGACGACATGATCGGCAGCCACCCGCTGAGCGCGGCCATCCGCGAGGCGCGGGAGGACAGCACCATCAAGGCCATCGTGCTGCGGGTGAACTCGCCCGGCGGCAGCGGCCTGGCCAGCGACGTGATCTGGCGTGAAGTGGACCTGGCCCGCCAGGTGAAACCGGTGGTCGTGAGCATGGGCGACCTGGCCGCCAGCGGTGGCTACTACATCAGCTGCGCCGCGCACAAGATCTACGCCGAGCCCACCACCATCACCGGCTCCATCGGGGTCTTCGGCATCATTCCCAACATGCAGGGCTTCTTCAAGAACAAGCTCGGCATCACCTTCGATGGGGAGAAGACCAACACCTACGCGGACATGATGACCACCTCGCGGCCGCTCACCGCCGACGAGAAGGACATGATCCAGGGCTACATCGACCGGTTCTACGACACCTTCAAGCAGCGCGTGGCCGATGGCCGGGGCATGAGCGTGGAGGCCGTGGACGCCGTGGGCCAGGGCCGCGTGTGGACCGGCACCGATGCCAAGGCCCGTGGCCTCGTGGACGAGCTGGGCGGACTGGAGGACGCCATCGCAGCCGCCGCCGACATGGCCGGCATCGGCGACCCCAAGGTGGTGAAGCTGCCCGAACAGAAGGAGTTCTTCCAGCAGCTGATGGAGGAGTTGAACACGCAGACCCGCACGTGGGTGGCCAGCGAATGGCTCGGCGAGGACGTGGAACTGCTGAAGGACCTTCAACTGGCCCGCAGGGCCAAGGACATGACCGGCGTTCAGGCCCGCATGCCCTATGTGCTGCGCGTGCACTGACCGGCACGGACCTGACCAAAAAAGCAAAGGGCTCGGCTACTGCCGGGCCCTTCGCCTACCCTAACGATCAGTCCACTGACCAAAACCTGACCCTGCTTACGGTGCTGCCGGAGGAAAGTTGCAGCACGTAGGTGCCGGCAGGGTGGCCCGAAAGGTCGATCTGCACCGTAACGTCTTCTACGTCAACCACTTCCAACCTTTGACCGACGGCTGAAAAGAGCTCCAGCGCCCCGCCTTCGGAGCCCGTAGGAAGCAGGACCGTGATCCTGTCGCGCGCCGGGTTCGGGAAGACCTGAATGATCGGCTGGCTCTCGCTCGCGGCAGGCACACCCAGCGGTAGTGGATCGATCCGCCAAGCCGAGGCCAGGACCGTGGTGTCAGGACCGATGCCGCCTGCCAGCATCACCTCTCCCCCCGGCCAACCGCCCATGCCCCGCAGGTCCATCACCGCCTCTGGAGTGGTCTCCACGCCCAGCCAGCCGCCGCCGGGGTCGTACACAGCTACCTCGGCCAACGGCGGCACCACGGCCCCGCCCGCATAGGCAAGACCGTCGTAGTTGTAGCTCACCGAGGAACCACCCAGCCAGTGCGGCCTTCCCGCCAGGGTGAAGCAGCCGGGGCGGTACACCGTGCGGCCGGTGGGTACCGGTGGCAGCCAGGTGACCTGCAGCGGGTCCGCCGGATCGATGATGCCCATGCGCAGCTCGTCCTGGGCCGGGAAGTTGAAGCCCAACGAAGCGCCGCCGTAATAGTAGATGGTATCGCCGACGATGGTGCCCGAGGCACCGAAGACCTTGTAGAGGTTGTTGTTCGGGACGGGCGTGGCCGACTGCCAGGCATCGTTGGCCGGGTCGTAGACCTGCACATCGGGCACGTTGGTGCCATCGCTCCATCCGGTGACCACGTAGATGAGGCTGTCCCGCCAGACCGCCTGCACCTGATCATCTATGGGAACGGGCACCGGAGCGCCGTCGGGAAGCCAGACCCCGGACGCCAGGTCGAAGCGGTGGACCCGGTCGGAACTGAGCTCGAAGGGTGGTCCGTCGAACACGTGGTACCCCCCGATCACGTATGCCACCCCGTTCACCACGCTCGCGGCGGAGGCCACGCGGCCAAGGGTGTCCGGCACGTCGGGCAGCACCCTCCAGGCATCGATCGAGGACTCGTACTGGTAGGCGCGAAGGGTGATGCTGTCCGACGTGAGGCCCGTGGTGATGCCCATGAAGGCGTAAGCACGCTCATCGCCGTTCACCGTAGCCGTGCAGAAGGCGTGGTTGGCCATGGGCCGCGGGAGGGGGGCCAACGATGTCCAGGTCCAGCCGGGTTGGGCATGCAAGGCACCGGCCAGGAGGGTGAGCAGCAGCAGTTCAGCCGATCGCCACATGATGTCCGCTGTGGTTGCGCACGTTCAACACCCGGCCATCCTTCCAGATCAGGTACTGGCCCTTGATGCCCGCCAGGGTGCCACTGACCTCGGGCACCTTGTCCAACGAGACACTGACCACCTTCGGAGGAGGGTCCACCAGGGGATAGCGGAGCACGAGCGGTTCCTCACCCGGCAGCGAGTAGGCGCCCAACTCGTACCCCAACGCCTCCATGGCGCGGTCGCGGGCAGCCAGGAGCGTATCCCGATCGGGCAGCTGTGGCTTCAGCATGGCGCGCCAATTGGTCTTATCGGAGAAGGACTTCTTCAGTTCCACCTCGATGAGCCCGGCCAGCTGCCGGTAGGGGGTGCGTGCGATCACCACCGCCTGCACCGCGCCCTGGTCGATCCAGCGGACGGGCACCTGATCGCTGCGGGTGACGCCCACCTTGATCTTCCCGGTATCGGAGAGGTACACGACGTGTTCCCGATCGTGGTGGGTCCGCTCCCACTCGGGGTCGCGCCCCTCGCCCAGGTGGGCCCGGCATAACTCGGGACGGACGATGCACTCCGACGCCTCCGGAGCGTCGCGGAAGCAGGGAAAACAGAACCCCTGCCCGAACAGCTTCTTCACGGAACGGCCGCACACGATGCAGCTGCGTTCGCCGGTGAAGCGCAGGGTGAACGGCTCCCCGATGAAGGGGGCCATCTCGGTGGTGGAGGCCCCGCGCCGCAGCGCATAATGCACGATACCTTCGCCGGCGCCATCGGGCTCCAGGCCTGCCAGCATCTTCCGCAACACCCCTTCCTGCACGTCCTCCATTCCGCGGATCCGTATCTTTTGGTCGAAGATAGGCGCCTCCCCCACCGACCGCCGCCATGCCCGTCAATGCGCTGTTCTCCTTCCTGATCAAGAAGCGCCTGCAGCAGATCGCGCTGTTCCGGGACGACCCCGTCGGCGCGCAGCTGGAGGTCTTCGCCCGGTTGATCGGCGCGGCCCGGTACACCGAATGGGGAAGGCAGTACGACTACGCGGGCATCGGCGACCCGGACACCTTCCGGCAGCGCGTGCCGCTCCAGGACTATGAGGACCTGAAGCCTTATGTGGACCGGCTCCGGCGGGGGGAACAGAACCTGCTCTGGCCCACCGAGATCAAGTGGTTCAGCAAGAGCAGCGGCACCACCAGCGACCGCAGCAAGTTCATCCCGGTGAGCCGGGAGGCCTTGGAGGACTGCCATTACAAAGGCGGCAAGGACCTGATCGCCCTGCACTACGAGCAATTCCCCCAGAGCCGGCTGTACCAGGGCATGAGCCTGGTGGTGGGTGGCAGCAGCGCCATCGAGCAGTTCCGCCCCGAGGCGTACAGCGGTGACCTTTCGGCGATCATCATCCGCAACCTGCCGTTGTGGGTGGAGGTGCGGCGCGTGCCGGGGCGCGAGATCGCCTTGATGGAGGACTGGGAGGAGAAGGTGGAGCAGATGGCACGGAGCACGGTGCGCGAGGATGTGCGGAGCATCGCCGGGGTGCCTTCGTGGACGCTGGTGATCCTGCGGCGCATCCTGGAGATCTCGGGCAGGGACCACATCCTGGAGATCTGGCCGGAGCTGGAGCTCTTCATGCATGGGGGCGTGAGCTTCCGGCCCTACCGGGAGCAGTTCCGGCAACTGATCCCCGGGGATTCCATGAACTACCTGGAGAGCTACAACGCCAGCGAAGGCTTCTTCGGGATCCAGGACCGGCGTGGTGCGGACGACATGCTGCTGATGCTGGACTACGGGATCTTCTTCGAGTTCATACCCGAGGAGGACCTGCACCGGGACCAGCCGCCCACCAAGCTGCTGCACGAGGTGGAGGAAGGCCGGCAGTACGCCATCGTGATCAGCACCAACGCAGGCCTGTGGCGCTACATGCCCGGCGATCTGGTGCGCTTCACCAGCACCTCACCCTACCGGATCCAGGTGAGCGGGCGCACGAAGAGCTTCATCAACGCGTTCGGGGAGGAGGTGATCGTGGACAATGCCGAACGGGCCCTGGAGATGGCGTGCCGGGAGACCGGTGCCGTGGTGAGCGAGTACACCGCCGGTCCCGTGTACATGGAGAACGGGAGCAAGGGCCGCCACGAATGGCTGGTGGAGTTCGAACGCCCGCCCGCCGACGAGACCCGGTTCGCGGAGGTGCTGGACCGTGCGCTGCGCGACCTGAACTCCGACTACGATGCGAAGCGGACCGCCGACCTGGCCCTGCTTCCCCCCTTGTTGCACGCCGCGCCGCCTGGCACGTTCTATGCTTGGATGAAGGAACGCGGCAAGCTCGGCGGCCAGCACAAGGTCCCGCGCCTGTCCAACGACCGCACCTACCTGGACGCCCTGCTCGCGCACGCCTGATGCACCGCACACTTGCCACCTGGCTGATCGCCCTGCCGCTCGCGCTATCGGCCCAGCAGCTCGTGCAGGAGGCCGTGATCAAGGGCACCTTCGACACCTTCACCACGGACGAGCTCGGCAACGTCTACGCCCTCGAGGGCGATGAGCTCTCGCTCTGGTACCCGGACGGGCGCAGCTGGCTCCGCAACAGCCTGAAGACCTTCGGCCGGATCACGCTCATCGATGCGTTCTACTCGCTGAAGCCGATGGTCTTCACCCTGGAACAGGGACAGGTGGCGGTCCTGGACAACACCCTGAGCCTGCAGGGCAGTGTGATCAACCTGCCCCGGAACGGTTTCCCCCAGGTGGAGCTGGCCTGCATGAGCGTGCAGAACAGCTTCTGGCTCTTCGATGCACGCGACCTGCAACTGATCCGGGTGGACGCTCAGCTACGCCAGCTCGCCTCCACCGGCCGCATCGACCAACTGCTGGGCTTCACACCGCACCCCACCCACATGCAGGAGCTGGACAACTGGTTGTACGTGAGCGACCCGGACGAGGGCATCCTCGTGTTCGACCTGTTCGCGGCCTACTACAAGACGATCCCCATCACCGGCATCGAACGCTTCGAGGTGCGGGACGGGGCGATCTACTTCTTCCAGGACGGTGTACTGCAGCGCTACGACCTCCGGTCGTTCGCCATCGATCCCCTGCCCATGCCTGAAGGACATACCGTGCTGGATGCACGCATGGAGCGCGGACGCCTGTACCTACGCACGCCGGACCGCATCCTGATCATGCGCGTCGTGGAGCCCTGAGCGCTCCGACTTTTCCACACGCGCCGGCCACTTCCGGTGGTGCGGCTAACTTCGTGCGCATTCGCACGACACGGACCATGCACATCGCGATCGCCGGAAACATCGGATCGGGCAAGACGACGCTCACCAAGCTCCTCGCCAAGCACTACAAGTGGGAACTGCTGCAGGAGGCGGTGGACAACAACCCCTACCTGTTCGACTTCTACAAGGACATGCAGCGCTGGAGCTTCAATCTCCAGATCTTCTTCCTGAACAGCCGCTTCGAGCAGCTGCTGGAGATCCGCAGCAATGGACGGGACGTGGTGCAGGACCGCACGATCTACGAGGACGCGTACATCTTCGCCCCCAACCTCCACGCCATGGGGTTGATGACCACACGAGACTTCGAGAACTACTTCCGCCTGTTCCAGAACATGGACAGCGCGATCGCTCCGCCCGACCTGCTCATCTACCTCCGCGCCAGCGTGCCGAACCTGGTGAAGCAGATCGCCGAACGCGGCCGTGAGTACGAAACGGGCATCAGCATCGACTACCTGAGCCGACTGAACGAACGCTACGAAGCGTGGATCAGCAAGTACGACAAGGGACGTCTGCTGATCGTGGACGTGGACGACAACGCCTTCCATACCGATCAGGAGGACCTGGGCCGCATCATCAACGCGATCGATGCGGAGATCCACGGGCTCTTCCCTTCGGAGACCGGGAAAGTGCTGGATGCGCCTGCGAAGAAGAGCGCCGAGAAGGCGGCCACGAAGAAGAAGGCTGCGAAGAAGGCCACCAAAAAGAAGTAGGCTCTCGGCTGCTGGAAAGCGAAAAGCGCGCCCGGTGGGGCGCGCTTTCTTGTTCTGACGTGAGCGCTCTCAGAAGCGATCGCCCACCTGCAGCGCGTTCGCTGCGAGGGGATCATTTCCTTCCTCGGGCACCAGCGCATCGCTGCTCCGGTACGGCATGTTGTCGAGCACAGGGGAGGCATGATGCCCGGCGCCATGCCCCTCCTCCGCGATGTGCGGTGCGATGATCAGCGCCACGATGCTCGTGAGCTTGATCAGGATGTTCATCGAAGGTCCGCTCGTGTCCTTGAACGGGTCGCCCACGGTGTCGCCGGTCACGGCTGCCTTGTGCGGGTCGCTGCCCTTCTTGAACTCCTGGCCGTCGATGAGCACGCCCTTCTCGAAGCTCTTCTTGGCGTTGTCCCAGGCGCCACCGGCGTTGTTCTGGAAGATGCCCATGAGCACACCGCTCACCGTGATGCCGGCCAGCAGACCGCCCAGGGCCTCGGGGCCGAAGGCGAAGCCCACGATCACGGGGCTCAGCAGCGCCAGGGCACCGGGCAGGATCATCTCACGGATGGAGGCCTGGGTGCTGATGGCCACGCACTTCTCGTACTCCGGCTTGGCCTTGCCCTCCATGATCCCCGGGATCTCCTTGAACTGGCGGCGCACCTCCTTCACCATGTCCATGGCGGCCTTGCCCACCGCGCTGATGGCCATGCTGCTGAACAGGAAGGGGATCATGCCACCCACGAACAACATGGCGAGCACCTTGGCCTTGTAGATGTCGATCGCCGTGATGCCGGCCAGACCGACGTACGCGGCAAAGAGCGCAAGAGCGGTGAGCGCCGCGGAGGCGATCGCGAAGCCTTTTCCGGTGGCGGCCGTGGTGTTGCCGGTCGCGTCCAGGATGTCCGTTCGCTCACGCACCTCCTTGGGCAGTCCGCTCATCTCAGCGATGCCTCCCGCGTTGTCGGCGATGGGGCCGAAGGCGTCGATGGCCAACTGCATGGCCGTGGTCGCCATCATGCCCGCTGCTGCGATGGCCACGCCGTAGAGACCGGCCAACTCGAAGGCACCGAAGATGCCGGCCGCCAGCACCAGGATGGGCAGGAAGGTGCTCTCCATGCCCACGGCCAGACCACCGATCACGTTGGTGGCGTGGCCCGTGCCGCTCTTCTGCACGATGCTGTCCACCGGCTTGCGGCCCATGGCGGTGTAGTACTCGGTGATGTAGCTCATCAGGAACCCGACCACCAGGCCGAGCACGATGGCGTAGAACACGTTCATGCTGGCGATCTCGAGGACGACGTCCCCGCGCTCGAAGGTCATGGTGGCGGGAAGCATCCATTGGATCACGAAAAAGCTCGCCACCGCGGTGAGCAGGATGCTGCCGATGTTGCCCCGGTTCAGGGCGGCCATCACGCTGTCGGAGTCCTTGTTGATGCGCACGAAGAAGGTGCCCACGATGCTGAAGAGGATGCCGAGGCCGGCGATCAGGATCGGCAGCAGGATCGGGGCCATGCCTCCGAAGTCGTCCTGGCTGACCACTTCACGACCCAGCACCATGGTGCTCAGGATGGTGGCCACGTAGCTGCCGAAGAGGTCGGCACCCATGCCGGCCACGTCGCCCACGTTGTCGCCCACGTTGTCGGCCACGGTGGCCGGGTTGCGGGGATCGTCCTCGGGGATGCCGGCTTCCACCTTGCCCACCAGATCGGCGCCCACATCGGCCGCCTTGGTGTAGATGCCGCCGCCCACACGGGCGAAGAGCGCGATGCTCTCGGCGCCCAGGCTGAACCCGGCGAGGACCTCCAGGGCGGTCATCATCTCCTCGCCATTGGCGGGAGCACCCTTCACGTACATGTGGTAGAACACGATGAACAGCGAGCTGAGGCCCAGCACGGCCAGACCGGCCACACCGAGGCCCATCACCGTGCCCCCGTTGAAGCTCACCTGCAGGCCCTTCTTCAGGCTGGTGCGGGCGGCCTGCGTGGTGCGCACGTTGGCCTTGGTGGCGATGTTCATGCCGATCCAACCGGCAAAGGCGCTGAAGAAGGCACCGATCAGGAAGGCCACCGCGATCACCCAGTCGCTGTGCTCCACGAGCGTGCCGCTCCAGCCCAGCACCAGGGCCGCGATCGCGGCGAAGATGCCGAGCACCTTCCATTCCGCCCGCAGGAACGCGCTGGCACCGTCGGCGATGTAGCCCGCCAACTCCTTCATGTTCGCGTCGCCCGCGTCCTGCTTGTTCACCCACACCGCCTTGGCGATCATCACCACCAGGCCGATCAACCCCAGCACGGGGAGGTAGTTCATCAGTTCACTGCCCATCTTGGCTCGTGTTATGCGTATGTAAGATCTTGTCGCTCAACCGATTGCCGCATCACCGCGGCCTGCGAAGGCGGCAAAAATAGGGGAATGGG
>ERZ795048.1250-NODE-1250-length-23531-cov-6.455827_pt1 | contig 23531 bp, 27 predicted proteins | sample MGYA00375132_ERZ795048 | MGnify/ENA primary metagenome ERZ795048 (study PRJEB30177, sample SAMN05720225) | activated sludge metagenome | isolation source: Anaerobic digester | place: Hong Kong | collected 2014-12-17 ... | reverse complement strand
AGATTCTGGATGCGGAGACGCCGTACTGTCTGGCAATCCCGTATACGGTTTCCCCGGCCCTGACGATGTGGATCAGCATAGAGATTCCTCCTTCCTTTTTCATGGTTCGGTGATCGCCGGTTACGAATTCATTCTATGAAAACTGGAAAAAAGGTGTGAGTTCCATTTGGTGAACGGCGTTGCGCGATGCTTCTATTTATGATATAGTTACACACAGAGCGGCGGCGCGGTCGGCGGACGCGGCTCAATTCTCGATTTTGGCGGGTAGCATGAAAGACTTGTTTGAAAATCGGAGGCCGCACTGCCTCTATGTCGTATTTACGTCCACCCCTTACAAGATCGGCCGGCTGATCCGGGTGGTCACCGGAAATCCGTATAATCATGTCTCCATCTCGCTGGACGGCAGTGTGGACGGCATGTATTCTTATGCGCGCCATTACAAAAACACGCCGTTTTACGGAGGCTTCGTCCGCGAGTATCCGGATCGATACCGGAAAGAATTCGGCGTCACGCGGGTCAAGATCTGTGCGCTGCCGGTGACCGAAGAACAGTATCGGCGGACGGAGGAGCGTTTTGCCCGGATGATTGCGGAGAGCGACCGCTACCCCTACAATCTGATTTCGGCGTTTGGCGTTCCATTTCATAAGCGTTTTTTGGCGGACGGTTCCTTCACCTGCGCCGAATTTGCCGTAGATGTGCTCAGCACGGTGGACAGCCGCTTCGATCGGAGACGTTTTTATACGATTCAGGAGCTGGAACAGAAACTGGATGCCGGAAAAGTCTACGAGGGAGAATATCCCGCTCCGGTCCTCGAATGCGAGGACGATTTTGAGACGGAGCAGAGCACTCTTTTCTACGCGAGCCATATGGCCCGCAACTTGGCCCTCTTGCTGATGTGCAAATTCGGCCGGGTGACGCGGCAGGCCGACACCTTTAGGTCGAAGGACAAATCCTCCTGTCCGAATCCGGAGAGCCCGCAGGAACGGTCCGACTTTCCACGACATCAAAAATAAAAGAAGCCCGGTTTAGATAGGTGTCCGTAAAACAGTAATCCAACAAAAATTACAATTATGGGCATCTGTCAGGCGGGATTGGTCGAGAATAGGCGGTATTCGGGATAACCGAGTACCGCCTATTCTTTTGCCCATTATAAACTCATTTCCTTTAAGCTCTATTACCGAAAAGAAGCGGCAAAGAGAAGCAGCTCTTATACGATTGCCATGAACGAATTGGAAGTTACTTTATCATCACCGAACACCGTAGAAGATGAGATTGAAGCAAGAGAATTAGCCCGTATCATTGAAGATTTCTTGGAAACCTTAACCGCCGAAAGTCGAGTTGTCTTTATGTTGCGTTACGCATATTCCGAGCCTTACGCCGACATAGCAAAGCGAGTGGGGCTTACCGAAAAGAATGTGTCAGTCCGGCTTTCCCGTATCCGCCAGAGGATGAAACTATACTTAGTTGAAAGAGAGGTATTCGTATGAACACGAAAAAGTTTTCCGAAGCAATGAGCGAAGTTGATGATAAATACTATGTGGAAGCAGCAAATTACCAGCCGAAGCGCAGGAAAAGTAATTGGGTGAAATGGGGCGCGGTTGCTGCTTGCCTTACCTTGGTCTTAGCTATCGGCATTCCATATATTACAAATCTCGTCGGATCGCATGGAGGACAAATCAAAGACCCGTTGCGTCCTCTCAATGTTATCGAGTATAATGGTGCATATTATGAGAAGCTCGATATGTCAGATACGGAGCTTCTTGACAGATATAATCTTCCCCATGAAATTACATCGGACATTGTGGGACGGAACATGGGAAGCGGGACAGATAGCAGCGAAAAATCCACAGAAGATTTGTTTCAATATCTGCCGTATGAAAATATAGCAACCTCTGATGGGCGCGCTTGCCGAGCGGTTTATATTATCCAAGACGGGGCGAACTATTCTTTTGTGCGGTTTTGCAATTATGTTCACTTTGATTCTAACTCACATGAAGAAGCTACTGAATTGTTTGCTGTCTATGGGATTGACGCTGCTGATGACATAAAAAGGGTTATCATCGGCAACGACACTATAAGCGACACTTTGGAAATCCAAGCAGTTTTTGATGAAATAAAAAATGCTCACTCCATAGGAAATGACGATTATCAAGCGGCGATATATGGCGGTTTGACCGAAGATGAGCAACGGACGATGAGTAGAGAGCTTGCTGAAAATATGATAGAGATAAGAATTGAAACGACAAGCGGCGTTGTTACAAATCACCTAAGCTATTATCCGTCGATAAACTATCTTGAATGGGGGCTGTCCTATTACGCAGATGTGTCTATCTCGCGATAAGTTAGCCTGCAAATAGCTGATATGTTGGTGCTGCTAAACTCAACAAGAAAATTGACAATGAAAGGAATTTGATAATGAAGAAACTGTACTTTATACTTCTAATCTTTGCGCTGGCACTGTCGTTATGTGCTTGCGGAGGTAAAGCAAATGATGTAACCATTGATTATGGCGAATCAACATCTTACACCCATGATGACATTGATGGCGCTGCAAAAGTCGTACTTGATAAGTTTTCCGAGTTTGACGGCTGTATTCTTAATTCACTAACATACGCCGGTGATAAAAAGAGCAATGACAATATTGAATACTGTAATACGCTTGACGAGGATTCGGATTTTACCGAGTGTATTGTTTTTGACTCGTCCTTTCGTTCTCCTAAAAACGGCGGCGGCGCTTGGGAAGCGGATGAAATATATACATGGTCATGGTATCTTGCGAGAGAAGCAAATGGCGAGTGGGTTTTGCTAACCTACGGATACGCCTGATTAACTGAACCACCTACTAAAAGCGCAATCGACTTACAAAATCGGTTGCGCTTTTCTTTTACCCAAAATCAAAAGGAGGTCGATCCCATGACGAAACCATTACCCAAAACCATTGCGGGCTGCAACGACGAAATCAGAAAAACCGAAAATGAAATCCGGCAGCTTACCAACAGGAACAAGATATTGGACAAACAGATTGCCGCCGAAACACGCAGGGAGCGCAACCACCGCATTTTCCTTTACGGCGGCTTTGTGGACAGTACCGCACCGGAGATACGAGACATGACCGACGAGGAAGCAAAGGACTTCCTTTATCATGCCCTGCACAGCGAGGAAGCGCGGGAGCTTTTGAGAAAACGAGCCGAAGCCGGAACGCCGGAATAATACCCTTGGACACAAGGGCGCACTTATACACCCTAACGGGTGCTGTGCGTCCTCTGGAAGCCATTGCATGGAGCATTGGCGGCTTGCGCCGCATACAGGGAAGTCTGCAACTTCCCTGCGACGCTTGTGCCGGACGAGTACCGCTTCACCAACCCCGACCCTTATGCCGAGCCGGAGTCTTTGCAGGAGGAACGGCGCAATCGCAACTTTTGGTTTGGGGAGGATGGGCATATCCATGTGAAAAATCTCTCCGCTTTTTGGCTGCCGGAGCTGACCATGCAGCGCGAAATCGGCGGCACGGTTTATTCCGTTACAGGCAGCTACGAGGGGACGGAAACACTGGATAAAAAGTTGGAGCGCATTTTAGAACAGAACGCAGAAAATGGGGAGGATATTGAATGAATGAAGCTGTTCAACTGGACAGAAGCTGTGGTATAATTGAAATAACCAATCCTGTACTGACAGTTGCCCCCTTGAAGGAGGATACAGAAATGTCACGGGCAACTGAAAAAATCACCGCACTGTATTGTAGATTGAGCCAAGAGGATGCACTAACTGGGGAGTCAAATTCCATCACCAATCAAAAATCCATTCTCCAGCGCTATGCCAAAGAGCACCACTTCACAAACACCTTGTTTTTCGTGGATGACGGGTACTCTGGTACAAGCTTTCAAAGACCGGGCTTTCAAGAGATGCTGGAACAGATTGAGGCTGACCGCGTATCGACTGTGATTGTCAAAGACCTTTCCCGTTTCGGGCGTAATTCGTCCATGACGGGAATGTTTATCAACATCACCTTTGCCGAGCATGACACACGGTTTATTGCCGTGGGCGATAACTTTGACAGCGTTGACCCCAACAGCGTGGACAACGACATGGCCGGAATCAAAAATTGGTTTAACGAATTTTATGCGCGGGATACCAGTCGCAAAATTCGGGCGGTCAACAAGGCAAAGGGCGAGCGCGGAGAAACGCTGACCTTCAATGTCCCATACGGATACAAGAAAAGCCCGGAAAACTCAAAGCAATGGATTATTGACGAGGAAGCCGCAAGAGTGGTGAAGCACATCTTTACCCTTTGCATGGAGGGCAGAGGCCCCATGCAGATTGCAAAGCAGCTCACGGCGGACAAGGTTTTAACGCCATCCGCCTACCACTTGCGCGAGGGAAGAAACCCACCCGCCAAGACAAAGGACGATGCCCCCTGCCATTGGCAGCAAACTACCGTCCGCAATATTTTAGAACGGCGGGAGTATACCGGCTGCACAGTGAATTTCAAGACCTACACAAAATCCATTTGGGACAAAAAGCAGCGGCATAACGACCTCGACAAACAGGCAATATTCTACAATACCCACCCTGCCATCATCGAACAGGATGTGTTCGACAAGGTACAAGAAATCCGCCAACAGCGCCACCGCAGAACAAAGACGGGCAAGAGCAGCTTGTTTTCCGGCATGGTCTATTGCGCCGACTGCAAGAAAAAAATGTATTACAGCACCACAAGCTACTTTGAAAAGCGGCAGGACTTCTTTGTGTGCTCCAACTACCGCAGCAATGAGGGAACTTGTTCAGCACACTATATTCGAGCTGTCGTTTTGGAGGATTTGGTCTGGATGCACATGAGCGCCGTTCTATCGTATGTTTCTCGATATGAGGCTCATTTCCGCGCAGTCATGGAGCAAAAGCTCCAAACAGAGAGTGCAGCGGCAATACGCATACGGCGCAAGCAGCTTACACAGTCAGAAAAGCGCGTTTTGGAGCTTGACCGGCTGTTCATCAAGATTTATGAGGACAATGCAAAGGGCGTTCTTTCCGATGAACGCTTTACCTTGATGAGCAAGACCTATGAGGACGAACAGGCACAGCTGAAAACGGAAACGAAAATCCTGCGGCAGGAAATTGAAGTACAGGAACGACAGATTGAAGATTTGGAGCAGTTTATTCAGAGGGTACACAGGTACGCCGATGTAAAGGAACTAACCCCCTATGCTCTGCGGGAGCTTGTCAAGGCAATCTACATCGAAGCCCCCGACAAGTCCAGCGGCAAGCGAAAGCAGGGTATCCACATCGCCTATGACCTTGTGGGTTTTATTCCATTGGATGAACTGATGAAACAGGAAACGGCATGACCGAAGTCATGCCGTGCCTGAAAACAATATTACTGTCTTATGAGCGCCCGCCTTTCCCGCCGGGCTTCTTTTTTATATAAGTTTCGTTATTCGCACATGACGCGCAGGCGGTCAAGGCAGGCTGTCAGACTCGGATAGACGGGAGAGGTTCCGGCAATGTTTCCGTCTGCGCCGACGACGAGGAACTTCCAGCCGCCGTCCTCCTCCGGAACGATCTCGAATCCGCCGGAGGGTAAGGCCGGCTCCGCATGGTTTCCCGAGAGGCCGTCATAGACCGCGCGAAAATAGGCGGCGACCTGTTTTCCTCCGTCCGCGCTGACGATCTCCTCGTTTTCCTCCGTCGTGGATGCGACGATCTTTGTCACGGCCTCAAAAATGGTTTCATCGTATGGCTCCATTCCGATCGCTCCTTTCAGCAAGTTCTATACGTTTCGGACAACGAAATCTGTAAAATACCGTCGGTTTTTGAAAAAAGCGGCTCTTTTCGGAGAAAGGAGAGCGCTATTTCAGGTTTCCGTTCTTATCAAGGTAGTACCGGGGTCTGCCGACGCTTACCTTCCGATATTCCACCGCATTTTCCGGGCAGGCGCTGATGCAGGCCATGCAGTGCGTGCAGGAAGTGCCCCAGACCGGGCGGCCGTTTTGAATTTTGATGTTGCATAGTGGGCAGAGCGCGGCGCATTTGCCGCAGCCGGTGCAGGCTTCCGTCGTACGGAAACCCTTTGCGCGGATGAAGAATCGGTAAAACCCGTGGTTGAGGAGTCCGCTTTCCAGACTGCCCACCGGTCCGGTCCTCTTTCCGGGGAACGTCAGCCCGGCCCGGATCCGGACGGCGGCTTTCCGGAGCACCGGTACCGCGCGCTCGAGGATCGCCTGCGCCTCGGCCTTTTCCGGCGTACGGAACATGACGATATAATTCTCCGGCATCACGACGGAGCGAAGTCCCATGTAGCGAAGCCCCTTTTTCCGGCAGAACGTCTTCAGATAGGAGGCCGCGTTTCCGGTGCCGTTGCCGCAGGTCATCACGAACCAGACCTTATCGTTTCCCGTCAGGCGGACGGAGGAGAGCCAATTTTCCACGACGACCGGGATGCGCCAAGCATAGGTCGGCGTCACGATCACCCAAGGGCGCTCCGAAAAAAGCTCCTCCCGATTGCCGGCGCGGATGGCGTCGTTCATGGAGAAGCACTCGTCCTCCAGTTCCTTTGCGAGGATTTTTGCCGCATAGCGGCTGTTTCCCGTACCTGTAAAGTAAAGGACCATTTTCCACATCTCCTGTCGATATTTTCCAGCTTTATTTTATCAGGCCGAGTAGCTTTTTACAATATAAAATTGGGACAGCCACCGAATTTCCATCCTCTACGGTACACAGGGAAGCGGCCGCGGTACGGAAAGATCCGATCTTTCACAGACTTCTTTGAGCGGAGACATTTGTCCCGTCAAATGAAAGATCAGGGAAAAACGACGGGATTCCCTGTACGGCGGCAAAAAAACCGCTTTTCAGAAGAATATTCCCTATCTTGCGGCGCGGAACCGGTTTCGCTATAATGGGAGCGGAAAGGACGTGTTCCGATGGAAGCTCAGTTTCCGTTCGGCGCGCCGGTTCGCCGCGTGGAGCAGGAGGATCGGTCGCCCAAAAAGGTATTTGTGCTCGGCGTCTACGCGAGCGCGGTGCATGCCAGATGGAAAAGGGAAGGCAAAACGGTCTGCCCCGGTCTTGCCGTCGCCGGAGAACCCCGTGTCTTCTGGGACGGAAATGAAACGGAGGCCCGGCAAATCATCGGGGAGATCATACTGCCTCCGGGAGCCGGGGAGCTCTCTCTGCCGGGGAAGAGGGAGAACGGCCCCTCCGGCAGGGCGCTCCTGCCGCTCTACCTCGAGCCGCTGGGGTACCGAATGGAAGAAGCATGGCTCGCCAATCTGCTGCCGGAACCCTGCATCGGACCGAGCCAGCTCAAAGCGGTCCGGCCCTATTATGAGAGCCTCGCCGCCGCGCTTAATCTCCCTCCGATCACCGCGCCGATCGAGAACGGGCGCTTCTGCGACGAGAGACGCGCCGAGGAGCTCAGGGAGGAGATTCTTCTCTCCGGGGCGGATACGATCCTGCCGATGGGCGACGTGCCGATCCGGCAATTCCTGTATCCCTTCTGCGGATTCCCATGCCGCCGCCTCGCAGAGTATACGGAGCGGTACGGTTACGGCACTCCCTGTACCGTTCTCATCGGGGGGAAAACGCTGAAGGTCTGGCCCGTCGCGCATCCGACTCTGCTTGGCAGTATGGGAAAGGCGGACCCGCTCTGGCAGGCGCGACATGCCCTCTGGATGGAGGAACGCCGGGCAGAACGGTAAAAAGAAGCTCATAATATGGCCGTTTATAGAAAAATATAAAGAAAATTATAAAAAATAAGATATAATATTTTAAATTATATAATATTAAAATCGGTGATGAATTTACCCGTAAGGCACAGGAAAACGCATGCATAGATGGGCGACGAAATACGCTCGGCTCGGATTTTCTCATGAAGGCATAGGAAGTGCGAGGGAACGACGGACGCATGTCTTTGATTCCGGTTTCCTCACGGAGGCACGAACATATTGAGGGAAAGGGCGCCCGGATATCCTCGGCTCCGATCCACCCGCGGAGGTATGGAAAGTATGATGACGAATACCCCCGTTTCCGATCCGCCTGCGGAAATGCAAAACGTACGCGAGAGGACAAACGGCATAAACCGGATTCATTCATAAATACGCAGGAAGCGCCCTTTTTGCATGGGAATCGGCGAATTTTACAAATGTAAACTTTTCTCGACAATCTGCCGGGAGAAATCGTTTTATGATATAATAAAACTCTCATGGGGCGTCCGCCCCGGAAAATTCACGGGCCTTTGCCCGGGCAGGAGAAACGGACAGGAATATGAAACATTTCTCACAGATGTTCAGGGAATGGCTGCGCAAAAATCCGCATGCATGGTATGCGCTGTTGTTTCCGGCCTATATGGCGGGCTATTTTACAACGGAAGCCATCGTGGGAGAGAACGCGGATTACTGGGTCTCCTATCTGCCGCTGGACGATAAGATACCGTTTCTGGAATGGTTTGCCCCAATTTATTATATTTGGGCGTTTTGCCTGCTCTTTGTGGGGCTGTACCTGCTTCTCAAAGACGGGGCCGGCTTTAAGAAATTCATGGTTTTTCTGTTTGGCGGAATGGGTGCTTCGCTGCTGATCTGCCTTCTGTTCCCGAACGGACAGAATCTCCGGCCGACGGTCTTTCCGCGGGAGAATTTCTTTACGGACATGGTGCGGCTGCTCTATTCCGTGGATACCTGCACCAACGTCTTCCCCAGTATGCACGTTGTTGGAGCCATCGCTGCGCTCGGAGCCGTTTTCCATAATCGGGTCCTGCGGCGCTACTGGCTGCCGGCCGTCGTCCTGTGTATCCTGATCTGCGCCTCCACCGTCTTTCTCAAACAGCATTCCATTTTGGATGTCTTCGGCGGCGTCGCGCTTGCCGTTCCGCTCTGGCTGCTCGTTTACCGGAAGAAAAAGACCGTTTCGAAGGAGGTAAACTCTTCCGGGAAAAACGGATGAGCACGGGATTTCCCGCTCTCCGAAGCGGAGGCGTTTCCCCGAAGGGGTTTGCCCCCATTCCGGAGGCAGGGGCGCACGCCCGGATGCTGCTTTCGGCGAACCATACGATCATACAAATATAAAAAAGCCCGGAGATCCGGGCTTTTTGTTTTTTTATTGAAAAAGTCAATGTGTCAGAAGATCACGCTGTGCGGATCAAAATTCGGCATTTTTTCGGGAGGAATGCAGTTGCGGTAAAGCTCCGCGAGGCCGTCCCAAGCCTGTTGGCGGGTGCAGGGGATGCCGTCCTTCGACAGAGCCAGAATGACGTAATGCACGCCGAACAGAAAGACGCGGACGCCGGTGTCGGTGAGGCCGCTGCGGAAATAAAACGCGAGGCGGCGGTTCCGAACGGCAAGATCGGCTTCGTCCGCCGCATACTCCGGATCCTCGACCTCCAAGAGCAGCCACCGACAGGACATCTCCTCCCGAATCTGCCGCAGCAGGGCGCTGCCGATGCCTTTTCCCTGAAGGTCTTTCCGGATGGCGTAGTAATCGAGAAGCTGAAAATCCGGATCCCCGGCATGAATAAACAGGGCATAGGCCTGAAAACCGTCGCCGTCCGGTACCAGAAAACCGGAGTTGATGCCTTGGTCGAACAACATCTGCATATAGGGCATCGGCTTGAGCTCATCCGGCGGAAACTGAAGTTCCATATCCGCGTAAATCATCGGGAAATTTTGCGTGCCGAGGGTTACGGTCTCCATATTTCCTCCATGGTTTTGCCTTCGCCGAAGCGGGCGGCGGTCTCCATCAGCACACGGCACATCTCTTTCGTCTTTTCAAAGTCGGCCGACTTGGTCATGGTTTGCTCGTTCATATAGAGTTTCCGGTTGACCTCCACCATGACGCTCAGCACGCGGTTGTCCTTATCGTAATGCTTCATCGGCGTGATGGTTCCGGAGTAGGGGAAGTTGATTTTTACGGAGTAGCCGTGTTCCTTACAGGCTTCGGCCATCGCCGTGCGCAGGGTGGGCGGCGTATGGAAACGGTCTGCGCCGATGCAGAAATCCGGAAGATCGAAGAGGCTGATCGGCAAGACGGGCAGGGAGGAAGAGAACGAGTGCCCGTCTATGATCGTACATCGGTCGCAGGTTTCGAGCGCGTGGTCTACGGCAGCGGTCAGGCGCGCGTGGTGCGGGTCATAGAACTCCGCCAGAATCCGGTTGCGCAGAGTTTCATCATAGTCGCGGATCTTTTTATAGTCCACGCCGCGCAGATACATCAGGCCCTGTCCCTTTTGCGCGCAGGACTCGTCCTGATCATTGCGAAAGCGTTCCACGTCGCAGATGAGGCGGCTTACGGGGCAGAGGATATGAACCGGGAATTCCTCCTCCCAGCCGAACAGCTCGTCGCAGAAGGCATCGGTCATGGCGATGATCTCCCGGGACAGCATTTCGTCGTCAAGGACGATGGTGTTCCGGTAGGCCTCCGGAATAAAAACGGAGCTGTGGGGGATGTGGACGACAACGTGTTCAAACGACATGAAGAAGATCCTTTCTTTGTTTAAAACAGATAGCCGGAGACCGAATTCGGCACCCAAGGGCACCAATAATCATAGACCGGCACATAAAGATTCCGACAGAAAACGATATACAAAATAGTGAGTACCATAAGGAAAACCGTAAGAGTACGAACCACATAGTCGGTTTTTGAGGGCGCATGCTCGCAGTACCAAGTGCGGCCCTTGCATTTGCCGAAGCCGCGCAGATCCATCGAGTTTGCGATCATCTCCACCTTGCCGAAGCTGGAGGTGATGAGCGGGATCAGCATCAGCACATATTGATGCAGCTTTTCCCGGAGGGAGATTCTTTTGCTGTCCAGCTCGAGCCCCCGCATCTGCATCGAATTCCGGATATCCGTGAAGTCGCGCGCAATATCCGGGATGGTGCGGAAGGCGAGGGAAAAGATGATCGCGGCCTTATAAGGCAGACCGATGCCGTTGAGCCCGGCGGCCAGCTCGGAAGGCGTGATCGACAGCACAAAGGTGATTGCGACGGAGAAGGAGACGACGCGTTTAAAGAACATCATGCTGACGTACCAGAGCAGTTCCTTGCTGAGGTAGAAGTGGTTGCTCACCTGCCAAAGAATCTGTTCGGTCGGGGCGACGTAGGTGAGACCGGACGCGGGCTTGATCAGCCAGATCATCAGCGAGCCGATGACGCCGTTCATAATAAACAGGAATCCCAGCATAATCAAAATCGGTTTCCAGTTCGGCTTCATCGAGGCGGTGCAGGCCGTGCAGAGCAGGAAGATGGGAAACAGCAGCCGCACGTCGAAGGTGGAGATGACGGCGACCATCATCACGATGAGCGCCAAAACCTTGGTTTTTCCGTTGAGCTTATGAAGCGTGGTGGTGCCCGGCGTGTAGTTGATGACAAACCGGTTATTCATGGGAAACCACCTCCTCTGGCGGGAGTCCTTCTTTGCTTCCGGCTGCGGCTGTTTCAGAAAGGCCACCGGATGTTCCGGAAGGCTTTGGGGAGCCGGCGGACGCGGTTTTCTCTATGGCGCCGGCCTTCATGGTCCGTTCGTAGTCGATGAAGTGTTCGATAAATTGTTCCGGCGGCAGGCCGAGCTTTGTAGCCAGCAGGTAAAGAGAGGTCTGTTTCAGATTGGCATGCCGGATGATGTCGTCGTCGGAAAGTACGGAGTAGACCGAGTCGTCCGCGATGATCTCGCCGTCCGCAAAGACGACCGCCCGCTCCGTATTCTCGATGGCAAGATGCATGTCGTGGGTGATGAAGATGATCGTCTTGCCGTATTCGGAGTTTAAGCGATTGATGAACTCGATAAAATCGGTGTAGTGGCGGTAATCCTGGCCGGCGGTCGGCTCGTCGAGGATAATCGTATCCGGGCCGAGTGCGATGATCGAAGCGACCGTGATGCGTTTTTTCTGGCCGTAGCTGACCGCGTCGACCGGCCAATTGCGCATCTTGAAAATGCCGCAGGCTTTCATTGCGGCCTCCGAGCGCTCCCGAATCTCCTCCTCCGGCAGTTTCCGGAGCCGCAGCGCCATCTCCACTTCATTTTTGATGATGTCGTTGACGAGCATCTGGTTCGGCGTCTGCATGACGTAGCCGACGCGCTCGCCGATCTCCCGGATGGTCATTTGCCGGGCATCCTTGCCGTCGATATAGATGGCTCCGTGCTGCGGGCGGCTGATCCCGGTGACGAGACGGGCGAACGTGGATTTTCCCGCGCCGTTTTTGCCGATCACGGCAATGCGTTCCCCTTGATGAACGGTCAGGGAGAGCCCTTTGACGACATCTCTGCCGGGTTCATAGGCATAAGTCACGTCCTCAACGCGGAGGGCCTCCGCTCCGGAATGCCTACTCTGTTTTTCCGTTTTGGCGCGGAAAAAAGTGAGAAGCTTTTCCCGATCGCCGTCGGAGAGCGCCAGATGCTCGATGTCACAGAGGGTGGGGTTGTCCTGAATGTCGCAGCCGGCATATTTCATGGCGGTCAGGTAAAGCGGCTCGCGGATGCCGTTTTCCTCCAGCAGGGGGGAGGTCAGCAGCTCGTTCGGCTTTAAATCCGCAAGGATGCAGCCGTCGCCCATCAGAAGAATGCGGTCGACCGGGCGGTAGAGCACGTCCTCGAGGCGGTGCTCAATGATGAGCACGGTCTTTCCGGTCTCTCGGGACATCCGGTCGATCAGATCGATCGTGGTGACGCCCATCTGCGGATCGAGAGCGGCCAGCGGCTCGTCGAAGATCAGGATATTGACGTTGTCCCCAAGGACGCCCGCCAGCGTGACCTTCTGTTTTTGTCCGCCGGAGAGGTTGAACGGCAGCTCGGTAAGAAATTCCTCCATCTGTACGATGCCGGCAAGGCGGTCCACCTCTTTCAGCATCTTCGGGCGCGGCGTCATCTCGTTCTCCATCGCGAAGGCGATGTCCTCGCCGACGGAGAGGCCGACGAACTGAGCATCGCTGTCTTGGAGAACGGTTCCGACCTCTTTCGACAGTTCGAAGATAGAAAGTTTCCGCGTATCGCGTCCGTTGACCAGACAGGTGCCGGTGATCTCGCCCTCGTTGGAGAACGGAACCAAGCCGTTGATGCAGCTGGCCAGCGTGGATTTGCCGCAGCCGGAAGGCCCGAGCAGCAGAACTTTCTCTCCCTCATAAATCGTGAGGTTGATGTTCCGGAGCGTCGGCTGTTTTTGAATCTTATATTTAAAACTGAAATCCCGGAATTCAACGACGGGTTTGCGTTCCATGATAAAACTCCTTTCGGTAAAATGGCCGAAAGCAGATAAAACAAGACAAAATTCGTCAAAAAAGGCGCAAAATTTTTTCGTCCTGTTTTATCTGTTTTCCAAAAATCAGCCCCCCGGATTTCCGCCGGAGGGCTGATCGGGTTCCGGGGATTATTCCTCTTCCGTAAGGTTGTTGCGTTTGGCGTTGCGCTTGGCGAGGATGAAGAGCAGCGGAATGCCGACGATGATCAGCACGGCGGAATTGGAAATGGAGGATGCAAAGCTCTGAAGGAACGTGATTTCCAGATCGGTGGAATAGAAGAGGGAGGTCATGACCGGGGTCACGACGCCGAACGCGAAAGAGTTGCCGAGGACGGCGACGATCGCGTAGATGATCGCGTGTTTTACGGTGAAGATACCCTCTTTAATTCTCGCGCCGTAGAGCGGGAGCAGACCGATGCAGAAACCGAGGACGCCGTTGCCGATGGACCAGTCGAACCAGAATCCCCAGCCGCCGATCAGGTCGGCGAGGCAGTTGCCGACGAGCGTGGCGATGCAGGCCGGAAGCGCGCCGAACAGGGCTCCGACGATGACCGGAATGATCATGGCGGTCGTCAGATAGGTGTTGGTAAAGACCGGGATGGAGCCCCAAACCATCAGGACGCCGAACAGAGCGGCTCCGATTGCGACCGCAACGATGGTGCGGGTGTTCCATTCCCCAAGAAGAAGTTTGCCGATAGATTTCTTTTCCATTTTTGTAAGTACCCCCCAGTTGATGATTATGTCAGTTGGCGAATGATATGGCAACATGCCTCCGCATGCGGAAAGAAGAGGTTACGGCTGGCTGAAGACAATGCGCCAGTTGGTGCCGGTCCCGATGCGGTAAGCTCCCGCGAACGAGCCCTGGTTGATGGCTACGGCCATGCGGTAGAGAGAATTGATATAGAGGATCGGTTCTCCGATACGCACGTCCGCGAAGGAGTGGCCGTAGTGGATGCTGTTTTGGTAGACGAGGGTGGAGTTGTTGGAGATCGTCGTTCCCACCCGGTCGCCGTACTGAAAACCGGCGGCCTCGAATTCCTCGCGGGTGATGTTGGTCCAGATGCTCCCGAAACGGACATCCAAAATATCGATACAGCCGGAGACGAAGCCTTTTCCCGCGATCACCTCGCCGCAGGGCAGCTCGAGGATCTGATCCAAAGGCAGTTCCGGGCCGACCTCTTCAAAGGAGATCCGTCCGGAGGCCAGCTTCGCGCCGGTGTTGGCATAGACGTCGCGCCCATGGAAGGTATAGCTGTACTGAGTGTTTTCGCGGCGGTGGCGGCTCTCGTCGATCTCCCGTATTGCCGTGATGCCGATATATTTGTTCACATGCGTCAGGGTACCGTTGTCCGGCGTCACGATATAGCGGCCGTCCTTGGTTTTTGCGGCGACGCTCTTTCGCGAACTGCCGACGCCGGGGTCGACGACGGAGACAAAGACGGTCCCCTCCGGCCAGTATTCGATGGCCTGAAAGAGGTAATAGGACGCCTCCCAGATGTTGTATGGGGCGATGTCGTGCGTGAGGTTAAAGATGCGGAGCTCGGGATCGACGGTGAGAGTCACGCCATACATGGCCGAGACGGCGCCGTCGGTCAGACCGAAATCGCTTTGAAATACAACGGGAGCTTTCATAAAATCCAACCCTCCTTGTCGGGGAGACAAATGCCGGCCTCTCAGCCGATTTTTCTGATGGTGACGGTCCAAGAAGGTCCGAAGCCGAGCGCCATGCTCTGCATCAGGTTGTCCTCCCGCAGGGCCGCCGAGATTCGGAGCAGCTCGTTGACATAAAGGAGGGGAGCGCCCTTCTCCACGGAGCCGTAGGTCCTTACGAACGGCGCCTCGGTCGTGAGCACGGTCATGCCTTTATCTGCGATCTCGAGCATCAGCAGATCGCCTTCACGGATTCCGGCCTGCTCAAAATCGGCGGCAGTGATGTTGCTCCAGAGGTTGCCGAAGTTGGGGTCGGCGATTTCAAAATAACCGCGCACCGTATCGTCGGCATCTATGGAAGCCTCCGGCAGAGGAAAGCGCACAAGTTCGGATTCCGGATATTGCGGGCCGATCTCCTCGAAGACGATCTGCCCGGCGGCGAGCCGTGCGGCGGTATAGGCGAAAAGATCACGGCCGTCAAACACGCTGGAGCCTTCACTGGTCGGGCGGCGGTGGTAGGATTCGTCGATCCGGCGGAGCGAGGCGATGCCGTGGTAGGCGGCAATATGGGTCAGAGTGCCGTTGTCCGGCGTGATGATATAATAGCCGTCCCTTGTGCGGACAGCCGCGGCCTTCCGGTCGGTACCGACGCCGGGGTCGACGACGGAGACAAAAATGGTTCCCTTCGGCCAGAAGCGCACGGTCTGCCAGAGGCGGTAACTGGCGCTCCATGCGTCGAAATGCGGGATCTCATGGCTCGCGTCGAAGATCTCCAGCTCCGGATCCACGCACTTCGCGACACCGTGCATGGCGGAGACGGCTCCCTCTTTATATGTGAAATCCGTTTGAAAGACGAGGATGGGTTTTTCCATGAAGTTCTCCCTTCTATGATAAACAAAAAAAGCAGCTCCCGAAAAAAAGAGAACTGCCGTTTATCCTCATCTTTCGGATTATCCGCAGGAGTTGGCACCACACGTCGCCGTAGGTTGTCGGGCTTCGAAGGGCCTGTCCCTCAGCCGCTCTTGATAAGGCTATTAAAATTATATTCTTATTCTAACGACAGCAGTCGTTCCTGTCAAGGGATTTTGCGTCGAAAGAGGCCTGTTTCTTCCGATTTTCGGGACCTACTCCATCAGCAGGCCGCCAATCAGAGAAAAGTATTCCGGCAGGTGTCCGTCTTTGATCCAGAGGATGTCGTAGCCAAACAGATCTTTGGTCAGTTCGGTGACGCTGCCGCCGATAGATTCGATGGAATAATGCATGTCGCAGCCGCGGACGCATTCCTTTCCGCAGAGCCGGAGACACTTGCCGTAGCCGCAGAAATCGCAGGTGCCGGCGGAGAGATAGCGCGAGCCGGGGGTCTCCCACTCCATCTTCGCCAGATAATCGGTCAGCCTATGGCGTTCCGGAACGGTGACGGCCTCCATCAGGTAATTCGATTCCTCGGGAGAAAGCGTCTTCTGCACGATCTCCGGGTCGATCACATATCTCCGCGCGACGGCGTGAAGCGTCCGGTATTGGCGCCAATAATCCTCCACGTCGAAATTAAAAGGCGGGCAGGTCCAATATTTTCCGAAATTCGGGCAGCCTTGGCAGCAGGCAAAATATCGGCTGAAATTGAAGTAGTTCGCAAGAAAATCCTCTACCCGAAGATCCTGAATCTGTTCTTCAACAAGATAAAGCGGCCGATCGACGGGAAACAGCGCCGATTTTTCTTCTTCCGTCATAAAACAGCCTCCTTTCGACTTCCGCGGTTATTATACACGATTTTTTTAAAATCTGCAATGTCGGTTTTCTCCTCTTTTTTCCTAAAAAACGGGCAATAAAAAAAACAGCGGGAATTTCCCGCCTGCCCTTTCTTATCGGAGCCTATCCATGAACTCCCAAAGCCGGTCCATCAAGCTGCAATGCGCTTTACCGGCATCCGTTTTTTTATACAAAACAATCAGCGCCCGCGGAGGGCCGCTTCCGTCCTTCCCGGCGCGCATAATCGGGAAGATCCGGATGAGGCCGCCGCCGGAATGCCATTCACGAACGCCGACTTTTACGGCGCCCGGCTCGGCATCGAGGAATTCTTCGATTTTGCCCGAAGAATCCACCCATAATTCGGGATTTTTCATGCCGTTCCCTTTCCGAAGCGTCAGTCCGCATCCCGGATGCGAAACCGCGCAATCAGGTTTTCCAACATCCATTTTTCACCGAGAAGCTGACGGAAAGAGGCGGTCTTCGTCTTTTCCTCCGACCGAAGCCGCGCGATCCTTTCGCATAAGCCGTTTTGCTCCTCCAACAGGGAATCGTACAGATCCTCGATTTTTCCGAGCTTCTGCACGGCTGCCTCCGGATCCTCCGCGGCATAGCGAACGCCCGACTTTTGCGTGAGCCTTGTCATGCAAAACCGCCTCCGTCCCTGCTTTTCAAGCGAAATACTTTCTTCGCCCGCTTTTTTCTAAAGATACCGCCCGCGGAAAGGGAAATGGTGCTCCCGGTATTTGAGCCGGAAGCGGGCGCTTTCCTCCCGCACCTTGCTCATGCCGCCGATCAGCCCGCCGAGCGCCGTGAACATGCCGTCGAATTTTAACGTCGGCCGTTCCGGGATGCCGCACTGATATTTCTCAATCAGGTAGTCATAGCGGTCGGCGGCCCGGGCGACGGCGTCCTCCCAAGAGAGATAAAGCTGGGCGGCCGCGTTTTCGCCGATCCGGCGCAGGGCCTCCGAATGTCCGCAGACTTCGCCGATCACGGCGGCCAGAGACTCGGCGTTTTCGTCGATCAGCAGACCGTTTTGCCCGTCCGTGATGCCCTCTGCGGCGCAGCTTCCCCGCACGAGCGCGGACGGAAGCCCGCATGCCGCCGCCTCCCGCACGACGATACCGTTCGTATCGAACGTGGAGGGGAACAGAAACAGGTCCGCCCGGCAGTACCAAGCGCGGAGCAGTTCCCGGTCCTGAATCGCCCCGGTGAATAGACACTCCGCTTGAAGGCCGAGGGAATCCCGGTACGCGATAATCTCCTCCAGATTGAGGCCGGAGCCGACAAAGACGGCGGAGAAAGAAAGGCCTTTTTCTTTTTGCATTTTCAGCGCGTCCAAAATGATGCGGATACCCTTGTACCACATCATCCGGCCGACGAACAGAAACAGCGGCTTTTGAGGGTCAAGGCCGTATTCGGCGTCCAGTTTTCGCAGCTCGGCATCCGGCACGCGCCCCTTCGGAAAATCGACGCCGTTTTCCATAATAATATAATCGCCCTGATAGCCGAGTTTCCGCATATTTTCACCGGCGCCGCGGCTGACGGTCCAAACCTCGTCCGCGGCTTCGATGTTGTTGCAGAGCATCCGAAGGGCCTCCTTTTGGAGGAATTCCGATCGGACGGCGCGGCCGACGTCGATGTCAAATTTCGTGTGGTAGGTGAGCACGATCGGTTTTCCGGTCAGTTCCCGCAGAGTTCGGGCCATCACCATCGACATGACGGGGCAATGGCAGTGAATCAGGTCCGGCCGGAAATTCCGGAGCGTCTGTACCGGCTCCATGGTAAACGGGTATCCTGCCCGGTAGCCGATCCATTCGGTGGTGTTGATGCTGGGATAGCGCACGACGGAAAACGGATAACTGTCTTCGACGCCGGGGTATTCCGGGATGCCGACCGTGACTTCCGTGCCGGTTCTCTGCAAAATGGATGCATAATTTACAACCGCGTTCGCAACGCCGTCAAGCTGCGGCGGGAACGAGTCGTTGAGCAGACAAATCCGTTTGTTTTCCAGAGGAGCACCTCCTTTTTTCTTCCTGTTTTCCGCGGCGCCGAAATATCCGGCGGCGAAAAGATGTTCCCTGCCGGGCCATATCCTGCGGCATAAATCCGCGGGGGGCTACATTCCCGGAGAGAGTCTGCCGGCTTCCGTTCCGGCACAGGGGGCGCGGGCTTCTTTCTATCAAAGTATGGGCGCCTTTTCTTCATTTATCGAAAAAGAGCGTCCGGGCTCTCGCATCAATATGAGACTTCTATAGTTTCCTTTTGCTCATTTTAGTGCCCGCCGCCGGGGAAGTCAAGAAGAAGCGGTCGGTTTCAAAGAAAGTTTACAGTTCCATAAAAATTGGTCCGCCCGCCGTCGAATCGGACGTTTTGGATTTCCGGAACGGAAAAGGAACCGGATCTTGTCTCAGGACGTATTTTTTGGGGAATCCTTGCGGTGAGGCGGCGGGCGGCGTTTCATCAAAAGGCCCGCCTCGTATGGGGCGGGCCTGACGTTTATTCCTGTTTTTGAATAAACAGCGGGTAAGTTCCCTCGCCGCACTCCTCCGCCGTCACGGCGCGGGCAAGGGTATCTTCGTCGTACCATTCCAGCTCTGCGCAGCAGCAGCCTTTCCCTCTTGCGCGGGCGCAGGCCGGAAAGAGCTTGCAGACATAGCGGAAACAGACGCGTCCCTCTTCGTGCATGACTCAGGGGGCCGGATAGAAACCGGTAGGAGCTTCGCTGAGGTTGATCATGATGTTCTTCATCTGCGTGTAATGCTCAAGGATGACCTTGTGCGTCTCGCGGCCGATGCCGGAATCCTTGTAGCCGCCGAACGGAGAGCCCTCCGGAATCTGGTTATAGGTGTTGACCCACATGCGCCCGGTCTCCACGGCGCGCGCGACGCGGAGAGCGCGGTTGAGATCTCTGGTCCAGACGGCCCCGCCGAGGCCGTAGACGCTGTCGTTGGCCATCTTGACAACCTCGTCCTCGTCATGGAATTTGATGACGACGGCGACCGGTCCGAAGATCTCCTCCTGTGCGACTCTCATGTCGTTGGTGACGTCGACGAGCAGGGTCGGCCGCATGAAGGCGCCTTTCGCGAGCTCACCGTCGGTGATACGGAAGCCGCCGCAGGCGACGGTAGCGCCCTCCTCCTTACCGATCTCGATATAATTGAGGATTTTTTCAAGCTGTCTCTCGTTGATCTGGGAACCCATCTGAATATCCGGCTCCCAAGAAAGTCCGACCTTGACCGCGTTGAAGCGTTTGACGGCCTCCTCGACGAATTTGTCGTAGATCGTATCCTGAACAAAGACGCGGGAACCGGCGCAGCAGACTTGGCCCTGATTGAAGAGGATGCCGAGCTGGAGGCCGTCCATAGCCTGTTCCCAATTGCAGTCGTCGAAGAAGATGTTGGCGGATTTTCCGCCGAGTTCCAGCGTGGAGGGGATCAGGCGGTCGGCGGCCGCTTCGGCCACGGCATGGCCGACCTCGGTGGAGCCGGTGAACGCGAGCTTGCGGAAGCCCTTGTGCTCAAGGATGTACTGGCCGCACTTGCTGCCGGAGCCGGTCACGACGTTGAAAACGCCGGCCGGGATAATATCCTGTACGAGTTTCGCAAATTCGAGCACGGAGAGCGGCGTGTCGGAGGAAGGCTTAAAGACGGTGCAGCAGCCGGCGGCGAGCACGGGGGCGAGTTTCCATGCGGCCATCAGGAACGGGAAGTTCCACGGCACAATCTGGCCGACGACGCCGATCGGCTCGCGCAGAATGATGGAGAGGAAGCTCTCGTCAAGGACGGTGGCACTGCCCTCCTCCGCTTGAATGCAGGCGGCGAAGTAGCGGAAATGAGCCGCGCTCAGCGGAACATCGATGGCCTTGGTCTCGCGGATAGGCTTGCCGTTGTCAAGCGTCTCGACCATGGCGAGGCGATCTTGGTTTTCGTCGATCCGGTCGGCGATCTTGTTAAGAATGGCGGCGCGCTGCTTCGGCGTCTGTTTTTTCCAGGTTTCAAACGCGGCCCATGCGGCTTTCTCCGCTTCGTCCACATCCTCCCGGGTGGCCTGCGCGCAGATTGCGAGCGGTTCGCCGTTGGCAGGGCATTTGGTGGTGAAAGTGGCTCCATCGGAGGCATCCTTCCAGACACCGTTGATAAACAGACCGTACTTCTCCTGAAGATGGACATCAGGCATAGACATCATTTTTACCTCCAAAATTTTATATTTTGAAACGCACAGGGCGGTTCAATCTTTATGGTTTCTCGAAACATGCAAAAATCCTTTAAAATTATCCCGAAATGATGAATAAATTTTCGGCCTCAAAAGGGTTTTCTCCGCTTGACATCGAAAATAAAGCCTTTTAAAATAGAAAGAGTGTGGATCATGAAAGGGGGGGCTTCCTTTGAGCTGCCGGAATAAAAAAGAGTATTACGCGGCTTTTGAGCGGATTCTTGCGGGGTATCCCGGTGACAAAAGTCTGTTGATTCCGCTGTTGCAGAAGTTGCAGGAGGCCTACGGCTGGCTGCCGCCGGATATTCTGGAGGCTCTTTCCGACCGTACCGGGATTCCAATTCCGGAAATTTTGGGTGTTGCGACATTTTATGCTCAGTTTCGCCTTCGGCCGATGGGCAAACACAGCATCCGGCTCTGTTTTGGTACCGCCTGCCATGTCAACGGCTCGGAGACGATCGGCGACGCGCTGCGGGATGAGCTGCATGTCGAGCTCGGCGGCACCACGGAGGATGAATTTTATACACTTTCGACGGTCGCCTGTCTCGGCTGCTGTTCCCTTGCGCCGGTCATGATGATCGACGGGGAAGTCTACGGAAGGCTGACCCCGGATAAGGCCCGGCAGATCGTCCGGGAGTTCCGGGATGCTCACGGAGAGGAGGCGGCTGCGGAATGAAAATCGTCGTCGGGCTTGGAAGCTGCGGCATCGCCGCCGGCGGAAAAAAGATCTACGCCGTGCTCAAATCCCTGTTGGCCGAGCATCCGGAAGTGAAGGCGGAACTCGGAGGCACCGGTTGCTGCGGGATGTGCTATGCGGAGCCGCTCGTTGAGATCCGTGAGGAAGGGCGAACCACGCTGTACGGCTATGTGACGGAGGAATCCGCCAAAGAGATTTTTGAATGGCATGTCCTTCATGACACCCCTACCTATAAATATGCGGTGCGTGCCACCAATCATACCTGTGCCGAGGAAGGATTTTTTGAAAAACAACACAGGATCGTTCTTGCGCGCTGCGGCGTCATTGATCCGGAGTCTCTGGACGAGGCGCTGGCGGCGGATGCATATCAGGGTCTGAAGAAGGCTCTGACCATGCAGCCGGAGGAGATCATCGAGGAGATGAAGTCGAGCGGCCTTCGCGGCAGAGGCGGCGCGGGTTTCCCGACCGGTCTCAAATGGAGCTTTGCCCGCAAGAATGCCGCCGATCAGAAATATGTGATCTGCAATGCCGACGAGGGCGACCCGGGCGCCTTTATGGACCGTTCCGTCCTCGAGGGCGACCCGCATTCGGTCATCGAAGGCATGGTGATCGGCGCCTACGCGATCGGCGCCTCGGAGGGCGTCGTCTATGCCCGCGCCGAGTATCCGATCGCCGTCAAACGCGTTCAGAAAGCCATCGAGGAGGCGGAAGCCGCCGGCTTTCTCGGGGAGAACATCCTCGGCTCAGGTTTCAGCTTCCATTTACAGATCAAGCAGGGGGCCGGCGCCTTTGTCTGCGGCGAGGAGACGGCTCTGATGGCGTCCGTCGAAGGCAAGCGCGGAATGCCCTCCATGCGTCCGCCGTTTCCGGCGGAGAGCGGGCTTTTCGGAAAGCCCTCCAATATCAACAACGTGGAGACATGGGCGAACGTCGGCTGGATTCTCCTGCACGGTGCCGCGGAGTTTGCGAAGCTCGGCACTGAGAAGAGCAAGGGCACCAAGGTCTTTGCGCTGGCTGGAAAGATCAAGCGCGGCGGCCTTGTGGAGGTGCCGATCGGCATGACGCTCAATGAGATCGTCAACGACATCGGCGGCGGCTCCCGTACCGGAAAACCGGTAAAAGCCGTGCAGCTCGGAGGCCCCTCCGGCGGGTGCGTACCGGCAAGTCTATTCGACACGCCCGTCGATTATGAAACCATTGCCGCGACCGGCGCCATCATGGGCAGCGGCGGCATGATCGTCATGGATTCCGACACCTGTATGGTTGACATTGCCCGCTTCTTCCTCAACTTTACCCAAGAGGAAAGCTGCGGCAAATGCACCTTCTGCCGCATCGGCACGAAGCGGATGCTCGAGATTCTGACGCGGATCACCAAGGGCGAAGGGCAGGAGAACGACATTGAGACGCTCGAGCTGCTCTCCGATCAGATCCACCGGAATTCCCTCTGCGGTCTCGGTCAGACGGCACCGAACCCGGTGCTTACGACGCTGCATTATTTCCGCGACGAATACGAGGCCCATATCCGTGAAAAACGGTGCCCGGCCGGACAGTGCCGCGCGCTGATCCGCTATCTGATCAATCCGGAACTCTGCCGGAGCTGCTCGCTTTGCAGCAAAAAATGTCCGGTCGGCGCGATCACCGGCGAGCGCAAGGTTCCTTATGTCATCGACCAGCAGAAGTGCATCAAATGCGGCACCTGCCTCGAGACCTGCCCCTTCGGCGCTATCCGGAAGGAATAACCTTCCACCAAAAGGCTGTTTTAAAAAATCTCTGTTTCCGGCCGGAATCCTTATAGATGCCGTGGCCGGAAAATGAAAGATATCTGCGGCATCCGTTTGCTCCCGCCCGTCCGGCGGGGCCCGAAAAAGCGGCCGCAATCCGTAAAAGGAGAAAAGAGTTGTCTCCGGAAGGCCCGGATTCTCCGGCCCCCGTGCCGCAAAAGCCCGGTTCGCCGGATCGTTTCCTGAAAGGATGATTTCGCTATGGAAGAACTGCATTTTACGCTGAACG
>ERZ795048.1248-NODE-1248-length-23545-cov-10.817199_pt1 | contig 23545 bp, 11 predicted proteins | sample MGYA00375132_ERZ795048 | MGnify/ENA primary metagenome ERZ795048 (study PRJEB30177, sample SAMN05720225) | activated sludge metagenome | isolation source: Anaerobic digester | place: Hong Kong | collected 2014-12-17 ... | reverse complement strand
GGTATCGGGAGAGCACCCGAGAATCTTTAGTTGGGTTATCTTAGGGGATAGTACCGTGACAGGCTAGCCCTTGGACTTCGTGGAAGGGCGTGTTTAATTCCAGACATGATGAATCAATTTTTTATCTGTTATTATCATAAAGACAGGAGGGTTTTTACCAAGAACTCCACCAGCGGATATTCTGGACCACGTGTATTCTCTGGTGGTTGTTTTGTGCCGTATGATCTATGGCCTCAATGTCCTCCATAGATCAGCATTTGCACTGAAGCCCGATCCATCGGCATTCGCCGTACCAACGCTTCCGTCCGAACGGATGGCAAAGATAACGGCATCACCTGCCTGATCATTTATTCCTGCAGCTGTTGCCACAAAAGAGCTCCCGCCTCCGCCAATGGCAACGACAATGTTGTAATTCCTGTTCGCATCTGCATTCGGGTTGGGATAGCCTACAGCAACGAGGTTTGCAATGGTATCATATTGACCATTCTCCGCAAAATTCTTCTCCTCATTCAAGGCTATGGTCTCAAGCGCAGTGATGGCTTCAGCCCTGCGCGTCCTGGTGACATATCCGGAATATGACGGGATGGCAATGGCGGCAATAATACCGACAATGGCAACAACGACCATGATCTCCAACAGGCTGAATCCATCCTTATTCATATGACAATCTCCCTTTGCGAATAGAACTACTATATATTATCGGCAGTTTTTCAAATATGGCAACAGGATTTTTTCTTTGCATATCAGTCAAACACATTGTGTTGACTTGGGCTGCATTCGAGATATATGCATAGGTGCCATGAAGGGATATGTAAAAATATTCACCTATGGTTGTCAGATGAACGACCTTGACAGTCTCAAGATGTACTCGATGCTTGCCGAAGACGGCTGGCTGCCGACAGAATCCACCAAGAAAGCGGATCTCATCATCTTGAACACCTGTTCGGTACGGCAGAAGGCCTATGAGAAGGCACTGAGCAATATCGGCCGCCTGCGGGCTTACAAGAAGAGAAAACCTTCCCTCATCATTGCAATCACCGGATGCGTTGCCCAACAGGGAGGCGCTGATATCATTGAACGAATGCCCCATGTGGACATTGTTCTCGGCACGCATCAGCTTCACCGGATACCGGCCGTCATCAATGAGAAATCTCTCGATCACCGGTCATTCGTGGACACCACTTTTGCCGATTGCATCCCGTCCATGGACATTGTTCCGCATACGGATTTCCTGCAGCCGCCTCACCGTGCATATATCAACATAATGCAAGGGTGCAACAACTACTGTACCTACTGCATCGTACCCTATGTCCGGGGAAGAGAGATCAGCCGGGATTACGATATGATCATAGGTGAGGTGAAGAATCATGCCTCCCACGGTGTCAAGGAGATCTTTCTGCTCGGCCAGAATGTAAACTCGTACAGCGGGGGCAGGACATTCCCTGAACTGTTGAAAGCCATCAACGACATAACAGGTATCGAACGCATACGGTTCACCACCTCGCACCCCAAAGACATGAGCGATGATCTCATTGCATGCTTTGCCACGCTCGACAAGTTGTGCAGCCATATCCATCTACCCTTCCAGTCCGGCTCGACCAGTGTCCTGAAGCTTATGAACAGAGGCTATACCAGGGATGCATACCTCCTCCTCATTGACAAGCTCAGAAAAGCACGACCGGATATAGCATTCAGCGCGGATGTCATGGTGGGGTTCCCGGGGGAGACGCGGCAGGCGTACCTCGACACCCTTGACCTTATCAGACACGTCAGGTTTGACGTGCTCTACTCGTTCAAGTACTCGGAGCGCCCCGGCACCAGTGCAGCGGATCTTGTCGACGATATCGGCCCTGAAGAGAAAACCGCCAGGCTCAGGGAGTTGCAGGCCATTCAGAAAGATATTACCATCGAGAATAATCAGGCCCGCATCGGCAATACCTATGAGGTGCTCGTGGACGGTGCCAGTGTCCGCCATGAAGACCAGATTCATGGGAGGACGACTCAGGGGACCATTGTAAACTTCAAAGGCGCTCACGATCTTATCGGCACCACGGTACCGGTTAGGATTACCCGTGCAAACCCGAATTCCCTGACCGGGGAAATGGGATAGCCTCTGGACGCCGTGTTCGCCCCCACCAAATAATTCTGGAACATTACACTTGCCGGTGATACATAGATATTCATGATAAACCCGAAGAGATGGCCGACTATCATCATCTTTATCGCACTGCATGCGGCATGGCTCGCTGTCGTCATCATGTGGGTCGTGTGGTACATACGGTACCGGAATATAAGCATTCAACCCTTCGGGGCGTGGGATATTGTCATTCTTGTCGAGGTGGCGGTGTTGTTCCTGTTAATCCTCACCGGCATCTATACACTCTTCATCCTCCATCAGCGGCAGCTCACCCTCATGCGGACCCAGATGCACATCATCTCGTCCATCACCCATGCATTCAAAACACCTCTTGCAACAATGCAACTCTATCTCGAGACGATCAAGAAGAGAGACCTCCCGGAAAATACGAAGAAACAGCTCCTGTCAGGAATGCTTGAAGAAAACCAACGGCTCAAATCCCTGGTGGACAATTTTCTCGAGAGCGCCCGTCTGAGCTATAAACGGACGCCGTACGTGTTTTCAATTATCCCGGTATCGCACTTTCTCGATGGCTTTATCAAAAACCATGCGAACATCCTGCATGGTGTTGATGTCCACACGGAGATCCAGCAGGATGCACCCATTCGCATCGATAAGGACGCATTTGATATTGTGTTCTCGAATCTCATGGAAAATGCTATACACTATTCGAATGATGTCCCGCGAATCCACATAAAGGCATGGCATGACGAAAAACGGGCCTATATCGAGTTCTCGGATTCGGGGATAGGGATTCCCAAAGAAAGCTACCGGGATGTTTTCAAGAGGTTTCAGCGGCTCCCGGAAGCGATGGCGCTGTGGGGTTCCGGAACCGGGATGGGACTGTACGTGGTCAAGGCCATTGTCAAGGCCCATGGCGGAAACATTAAAATCAGCGGAGGAGGCATTGAGGCAGGAACATCGTTTCTCATACACCTGCCCATAGCACGATCATGAATATAAAATGGCGTATACTTGTTGTTGAAGATGATCAGGCATTGGCATTGGGATTGCGTATCAACCTGGAGGCCGAAGGGTATGAGGTTATTCACGTCTCCATGGCCGAAGACGGGATATCGGCCCTGGAAAACTCCAGCATAGACCTGGTGGTTCTCGACCTCATGCTGCCGGGCATCGACGGTATTAAGGCACTCGAGACCATACGAAAGGACGATCCAAAACTGCCGGTCCTGATCCTAACCGCGAAATCAGCCACAGAGGACAAGGTGGAAGGGCTCAAGGCCGGGGCGGACGACTACCTGACAAAGCCGTTCCATCTCGAGGAATTCCTGCTGCGGGTCAAGAGGATGCTGGACCGCTATGAGTGGTATAAATCAGAGGATGTCCTCATAATAGGAGACACAACCATTGACTTCAATACGCTGGAGGTAAAGAATCCTCATGGGGAGAATTTGCGTATCACGCCCCACGAAGCGAACCTGATCCAATACCTGGCCAACCACCAGGATCGCATTGTCACAAGAGGCGAACTCCTGAAGAATGTCTGGGGCCTTGACCCTGATATCGAGACCCGCACGGTAGATACCTTCATCTCCCGCATCAGACGGTATATCGAAAAGGACCCAACCAGGCCGGAGTATATTATCAGCATCCGCGGGAAAGGATACCGGTTTATCCATTAATTAATATATGATGGAGAGGTCATATACAAAACCCCGGATAATCTCTGCAATCACTCGAGGGTCTTGCGGAACCGCGTGGTTGCTATCATGAGGAATATAATCGCGAGGATTGACTGACCAGCGATTGCACGGGTTAACGGTGCTATACCCACACCCTTCATCACCACCCCGCGAATGATCTCCATATACCACCGCATGGGATTCATGAATGTGGCATACTGTACCGGGAGCGGCATGTTGTTGATGGGAAAGATAAAGCCACTCAGCAGGATCGCAGGCATGAGGATAAAGAAGGCAGTGAGCAGGGCCTGCTGCTGGGTATGGGCACTGACGCTTATGAGCAGGGCAAGCCCGAGGTTCCCCGCCAGGTAGATCCCTGTCAGACAGTAGAGCAGAAGTACACTTCCCTCGATATGGATACCGAAGATGAACCGTGCGATGATAAACATCAGGGTCATGACAATGTAGCCGATGATAAGGTACGGCAGGGTCTTCCCAAGGATGAACTCGATCTTCCTTATGGGCGTTACCATGACCTGCTCGATGGTACCCCCCTCCTTTTCCCGCACAATGGCGATACTCGCCACCATCATGCTCAACAGGATCAGCATGATGGCAATGAGTCCAGGAACGTAGTAATACCTGCTTTCCAGGTTTTCATTGAACCATGATCTGGTCTCCATCGTGATCATAGGCGGCGATGCCCCAGTCCCCATCAGGGATTCGATCTTTCGGTCAGTCAGCTCAGAGGCATACTGCGTCACGATCTGTGTTGCATATCCCATGAGAATGGCTGTTGTATTGCTGTCGGTACCGTCAGAAAGCAGCTGAACCTGTGCCGTGGACCCTCCCCTGAGATCCTGAGCAAACCCGGGCTGTATACATATCAGAGCCTGTACCGAAGAGGTATCGAGCAGACGGTTTATCTCAGAAAGGCTCTCCACATGCCCGGCAACCTCGAAGTACCCGGAAGAACTGAATCTCTGAAGCAGTTCCCGGGATTCAGGGGTGTTGTCCTGATCAATGATGGCTGTCTTGATGGCGGTCACATCCATGGTCATTGCAAATGCCATTATTACAAGCTGGATGAGCGGTACCCCGAAGAGCACGATCCTCATACGAGGATCCCTGAACATCTGCAGAAATTCTTTTATGAACATGCGTTTTAGCCGCTCGAACATACCTACTCCAGCTTAAGCTTCATGCGTCTGTGTGCAAGAACGACCATGAGAACTGCATACACCCCAAGCAGCACTGCATCTATCCACAGGATCTCAAGGCCTATTCCCTTGAGATAGATCCCCCGAAGCAGTGCGATGAAATACCGTGCCGGAACAATAAACGTGATGCACTGGATAGGAAGCGGCATATTGCCGATGGCAAACACAAACCCGCTCAGGATCATGGTGGGCAGGAACCCCGCGATAAGCGCGATCTGGTTTGCCAGAACCTGCTTCTTCATGGTGATGCTGATCATGAGTCCGAAGAAGAGCGCGCCGGTGAGAAACAGGGCAGCCATGGCGAAGACAAGCCCGGCCGAGCCCCTGAGAGGAACATGGAACAGCCACTGTCCAAGGCCGACGGCTATTGCCACATCGAGCATTCCGATCACAAAATACGGTACCACCTTACCCAGGACGATCTCAGGGATGCGTACCGGCGTAGAGATGAGCTGCTCCATGGTCCCCATCTCCCACTCTTTTGCCACGGTCACACTGGTCATCATGGCGGCAATAACCATCATCACCATGGCGAGGATACCGGGGATTATGACATTCTCGCTTCTAAGGTCCGGGTTGTACCATGCCCGTGGCACGAGTTCCACCGGTGTTATGAGATCCTTGCCGGTCATGAGTCGAACCTGAGCAGCACTGAGGTTGCGTGAGTAGATGAACCCGATACTCGTTGCATATCCCAGGGCGAGCCTGGCGGTATTGGCATCACTGCCGTCGGCAATGACCTGGACCTTCACCGGTTCACTGTCATGAATCTTCTTGGCAAAATCATGGGGAATGACCAGGGCAATCATAGCCCGGCCGCTGTCAAGGGCGGAGACAATGTCGCGATAATTGTCGCAGTATTTGTTGATGGAAAAATACGGGGAACCATCGAAGAGATTCAGCAGATCTCTGCTCTGAGACGATCGCGACTGATCCCAGACCACGGTGGGGACGTTTCTCAGGTCCATATTCAAGGCATACCCGAACAGGAGGATCAGCACCATGGGGATGGCGATGGTCAAAAAAAGGCTCCGCCAGTCCCTTAGGACGTGAATCCATTCCTTTCGTGCAATTGCAGACAAACGCCTGAGCCTCATTGCACCATCACCCCTGTGTTCGATCGACTTCTTCAATCAGGGACACGAATACGTCCTCCATACTGGGCAACACCTGTTCGATCCTCTCAATTTCGACTTCACGAACTTCCAGCTCACGCCTTATTGCCTGTATTGCGCCGGTCGCTTCTTCCACGACCGCATGAAGACCTGCCCCGAAAAGAGCCACCTCTCTCACTTCCGGCAGAACCGCGATGTATTCCATAACATTCTGCGGTGAAGCACAGAGGATATCGAGGATCGTATCCTTCATAATCCTGGTCTTGAGTCCTGCCGGTGTTCCCAGGGCAACAATGTTGCCTCGGTAGATCAAAGCGAGCCTGTCGCAGTATTCAGCCTCTTCCATATAGTGCGTGGTGACAAACACCGTTACCCCCTTATCCGCCATGCTGTAGATAAGATCCCAGAACCGTCGCCTTGAGACAGGATCGACCCCGCTGGTGGGCTCGTCGAGAAAGATAATGGGAGGTTCGTGGAGGATTGCACAGGCCATTGCAAGCCGTTGCTTCCAGCCGGCGCTGAGCAGTGCCGTGAGGCTGTGTGTGTGCTCCTGCAGCCCTGCCATGTTAACAGCCCATGCCTTGCGCTCGTCCAGACGCGATCCGGCCAGGCCGTAGATACCACCATAGAAATCGATATTCTCTTCTACCGTAAGATCTTCATACAGGGAAAACTTCTGGCTCATATAGCCGATGTGTGCCTTGATCAGCTCCGGTTGTGTCCCGACATCAAAGCCCAACACCGTTCCCGTACCATCACTGGGTTCCAGCACACCGCAGAGCATACGGATCACCGTGCTCTTCCCTGCACCGTTGGGCCCCAGGAAACCGAATATCTCCCCTTTGGGTACGTGGAAACTCACCTTGTTCACCGCAACGAAGGAGCCGAATCTCCTCGTCAGTTGCTCCACTTCCACAGCATGGTCTGCATGGTTATTGTGTACTGGGCCTGAAAAGGCTGGTTCAGTGACGGGTGTATCGCCATTCAACTGCGTGTTGTCCGGGAGAGATTCTTCAAGCACACTCACGAATACATCCTCGAGCGTCGGTTCCTGCCTTCTGATCTCCCCATAGGTGATGCCGTGCGCTGCAAGGAGTTCTTGTGCCTGTATGAAAGATTTCTCCGCCTCGTCCGTAACGATATGGACCGTATCGCCGAACAGCTTCGCGCCTCGGCAAACAAGATTTTCGCAGATCAACGTACTGATCTTGCGGGCTTGGGGGCTCCGGATACTGAGGATCGAACCCTTCATGAGTTTCTTGACCTCAGACGGGGTCCCGACAGCCAGGATCTTACCCTCATTGAGCAGCCCCACCCTGTTGCACCGCTCTGCTTCGTCGAGGTATGCAGTGCTTACCAGTATGGCGACATCGGCCTTAAGGAGTTTGTAGAGTATTCTCCAGAAATCCCTTCGGCTGACCGGATCCACTCCGTTTGTGGGTTCATCCAGGAGCAGCACCTTGGGAGTGTGGACCAGGGCACAAACGAGCTGGAGCTTCTGTTTCATTCCACCTGAGAGATCACCTGCCCGCCGTTTCTTGAATGGGCGCATATAGCTGAAATCCAGCAGTTCATCTATGTGATCGGCCCTGCCCTTTGATGGGACCCCGTACAGATCTGCATAGAAATTGATGTTCTCCCACACGGTGAGATCCGAGTAGAGCCCGAATCGCTGACTCATATAGGCCAGGTTGTCCTTTACCCTCGATGCATCCCTAAGCGTATCGAATCCGGCAATGATTGCCGTGCCGCCAGTAGGCTCCATTATGCTGCTCAGCATGCGCAAAGAGGTGGTCTTCCCTGCCCCGTCAGGCCCCACAAGACCGAAGATCTCTCCGGGATACACATGCAGATCAAGGCCGTCCACTGCTGTGAGGTCTTCGAATCGCTTGGTGAGACCCTGGGCAAAGATCGCAGGCTCCATACAAACCTCCCGGTTATTCGTGGAGCTTGATCAGGGCATCTGCCGGCATTCCCGGTTTGAGCTCATCTTCAGGATTTTCAAGTGCGATCTTTATGCGATACACGAGCTTGACACGTTCATCATGCGTCTGTACGGCCTTGGGGGTGAATTCCGCCTCAGGACTGATAAAACTTATTCGTCCCGTGTAAATCTTACCCGGGTATGTATCGGATGTCACCTCGACTTCCTGGTTGAGCTTTACCTTACCAAGATCGGTCTCATTGATATATGCCCGAAGCCAGGGCCTTTTCAGATCACCAATGGTTATGACCGGGGAGCCCGGGGTCATATATTCACCTGGCTCTGTCGACTTGCTCAAGACCACGGCATCGATCGGGGAATACAGATCGGTATAGTCCAGAAAGAGTTTCGCCTGCTGAAGTCTTTCTCTTGCAATCTTCAGTTGAGATCTCGCCTGATCGATCTTTTCCGAACGTGCCCCTTCCTCCACCAGGCTGAGCTGCTGCCCTGCACTCTCAAGACGAGCGAGTGCCTCCTTATGGGCATTGCGAGCTATCTCAAACTGTGTCTGATACACCTGATATTCCCGCAGGCTTATTCCGCCTTGTTTATAGAGTCTGGCAAATCGTTCATCGTCTGCCTTGGCCAGCTCAAGCTGCGCCCTGGCTGTCTCGACACCGGCTTGTGCCCGTGACAACTCTGCCCTGGCATGTTCAATCTCCTGCTTTCTGCTGCCTGTCTCCAGCTCTGCAAGCACTGATTGTGCATACTGCACACTGGCCCGTGCCTGTTTGAGTGACAGCTCCTGGTCAGACTTCTCCAGTTGTGCTATGAGCTGCCCTTTGGATACGATATCACCCTCGTTCACGAGCAGAGAATCAAGTCTGCCCGCGATCCTGAAGCTGAGCCGTATATCAGTAACTTCTATATTTCCCGAGACTTTGATGGAGTTCTCATTGCTACTGTTGCGGTTGTAAAAAACATATATTCCTGTCGCGGCTATAATGAGGACAAGAATGATGATAACCGGCAGACGTTTGCTCATAGATTCTCCTTTTTCGGGATGAGCCCGTGCATAACCAGATCCTTGACTGTCTGCTTTCTCTTTGCAATCATCTCTGGCGAAAGGGGATCATCACCCAGAACAAGCATGAAAAGCGGTGAAGCAACGATATAAAACACGTTCATACCGACAACCGAAAACACTGTATGCTCGGGCGATACATCACGTATCCACCCCTTGCGTATCGCCTCGGTGATCCTCTCCCGCATAAGTGAGAAAACCGGGATGATGTACTCCCTGGCAATAGCCTGCACATGCCTGGCAGAAAGCATCTCCCAGGCCATGAGCCTGACAAAGGAGCTGTTTCGGGAGAGATACTCTATGTAGAAATCAAGGAAGTTCTCGATATTGTGTGCCGCGTTTTCCTCGCGGTCAAAGAACCTGGGGATCGCATCCCTGATGCCGCCGATAATCCGCCCGACAACGGCAATGAGCAGTTCATCCTTGTCCTTGAAATAATAGTAGAGCATCGCCTTGTTGACCCCGGCCAGCGTTGCTATTTCCTGCACCTTGGCCCCGTCGAACCCCTTGGAGGCAAAAAGCTGCTCCGCCGCATCCAGAATCCTGTCTTTTGTCTTGCCGTCGCGCTTCTTCATAATTATTAACCAACCGGTTGGTTAATAATATATATCTATGATGCTGTCAATATCTGAAGTAACAGTCTGCGCGGATTTCCTATAAAAAACGGCCATGGTCTTTCTGACCATGGCCGCCATAAAATCATTTAGGAGGCACCATCTAAGGCCTGACGATCAGGAACTCTCCGTAGAGGTCGTCGTGCCTGCCGATGGTCAGGGAATCGCTGATGAACGGGGCAGCCGGGTCCGAGATATCGATCACGTAGAAATCCGGGAGCCCTGTCCCTGCACTATCACTGAAGACCACATAGAGTTCATCCCGTACGGGGTGAACATCGATACCACTGAAACTGAGCCACTCATACGGCTGGGTGATTGGAATAGTAGCCACGAGGGAATGATCGGCAGTATCAATAACAGAGATTCCGCTCTGGTAGGTCCTCCAGTTCAGGGTTACGGCAAAGATATACGCACCGTCCGGGCTGACTTCGAGGCGGATATACTGCTTGTCCGCTTCCACTATCGCAGGTCCCTCAAAGCTGAAGCTGTCACCATCTATATCGATGTACGAGAGCCCCTCTTCCAGGTTGGCGATGTAGACGCGGGAGCCGTCCGGTGAGGCCACCAGGTCGAATGGGTGGTACGGGTTGACATCGATGACTGCTTCATCGTTGTTCGTCGTTGTATCAAAGACAGAGACATAGAAGGTCTGGTCATAAGAGCTGTGGCCGTAAACACTTGAGGCATACAGCCATGCACCGTCTGGGCTTATGTCGATGGCCTTGGCATCGTTGGGTGTGCTTGTGGTATCGATGATGGTGTCGGTGGCGGTATCGATCACTGGTATGTTCTGCCCGCCGTTATACTCATTATTGTGCAGAGACACGTAAACCCTCGATCCGTCAGGTGTTATGGCGATGTCCCGCGGCAGGTCCGTCACATCGATTGCTGCAAGCTTCTCTCCGGTGAACACATCGATCTTTTCCACGGTCTGGTCGGCCAGACACGAGACATAGATGTAGTCCAGGCTCGAATCAGGCACAATGCCCAGAGGCTTGTTACCTACACCGTCCAGAGTGTATGCAACTGTCTTGGCCTCAAGGTCCACAACAGCGATACCATAGGAATATCCTCCGGGCACCACGGTATAGGTGGGTATAAATGCCGCCTCGCGCGGCGATACGCCGACGGTCACGGAATCTGTTGCAACTCCGAGATCCCAATCGCCGCCTGCAGTTATGGTGTAGATGGTGGTGATCTCAGGGAATACTTCCATGGTCCCGCTTGCAGCAACAGCCCCTATTTCCGGGTCGATGGTCACGGTGCCGGCGTTTACCGATGTCCAGGTAAGCGTCGATGAATCGTCGCTGATGATCCTGTCGGGCTCGGCCGTTAATGTCACCTCGGGCGGCTGGTACACCACAACCTCTACGCTGGCCGATGCAGTGCCTGACGTGCCTTCCACGGTTATGGTGTAGGTCCTGGTGGATGCGGGTGTGACAATCCTGGACCCGTTCACCGCTACTGCCCCAATACCCTGATCGATGCTCGCGCTGTCCGCATTTGCAGATGTCCAGCTCAGCGTCGTGGACTCGCTCAGACTTATGGCACTGACCGAAGCGGATATACTTACGCTTACCACATTGCTGATGGTAACGGTCACACTGTCTGTTGCCGTCCCACCGGGACCGTCAACCGTAATGGTATATGTGGTGGTGACAGCAGGCGTTACGGTCGTGGAACCATTCACGCTCACCGTGCCGATGCTTTGGTCGATGCTTGCGGAAATGGCATTAGTGGATGTCCAGGTAAGCGTAGCCGTTTCACCCAGGACCATTTCTGTCGGGTCAGAGGTAATGTTCACCGTGGGTGCCTGGTTCACGCTTACTGTGACACTGTCCGTAGCACTCCCGCCGGAGCCGGTCACGGTAATCGTGTAGGTGGTGGTAACGGTGGGTGCAACACTCATGGAACCGCTTACTGCAACGGATCCTATGCCGCTGTCTATGCTTGCCGACGTTGCATTGGTCGATGTCCAGCTCAGCGTTGCGCTCTGGGAGATATTTATCACGGTGGGGCTTGCCGGGATATCCACTCTCGGTAGAGGATGTACCGTAACCGTTACACTGTCCGTATCCGTGCCATAGGTGTTCGTTGCAGTAATGGTATACGTGGTGGTAACAGCTGGTGTTCTAACACTTACTCCCTCAAGGGCAACCGTACCGATCCCCTGGTTTATGCTTACAGAGTCGGCACCGGACGAAGTCCACGAAAGGGTTGCCTGACTGCCGGCAGCAATCTCTGCAGGGCTCGCGGTTATGCTTACCGTCGGCGGTTCTTCCACCATGATGGTGACGCTGTCCGTTGTAGCGCCATAGGTGTTTGTCGCTGTTATCGTATAGGTGGTGGTCACGCTAGGAGAAACAGATGTGGACCCGCTCAATGCCACTGCACCGATGCCCTGGTCAATGCTGACGGTATCCGTGTTGGACGAACTCCAGCTCAGTGCGGTGCTGCCGCCGGAGGCAATGTTGTTTGGACTTGCGGAGATGTTCACGTTCGGAAGCTGGTTTACCGTTAACGCAACAGTGTCGGTCGCTGTGCCTCCAAGTCCGGTCACGGTAATGGTGTACGTGGTGGTCACGGCAGGGGAGACAGATTTCGATCCGTTCACATCCACACTGCCGATACCCTGGTTGATGCTTGCTGATTCAGCGTCTGTCGAAGTCCAGCTCAGTGTTGCAGATGCACCTTCGACAATCTCGGTGGCATCTGCAGACATGGTTACCGTGGGGTTCGGGTATACCGTAACGGTCACACTGTCGGTTGCAGTGCCGTATGCATTGGCTGCAGTGATGGTATACTCTGTTGTCACCAGAGGCGATACATCATATGACGTGGTGCCGGTCACATCGATGTCTCCAGGAATGAGAATCAGTGTGTCAGCACTAGTGGATGTCCAGGAAAGCGTGGCGGATTCACCCTCTATAATGGTGGCCTGGTTTGCCGAGATGCTCACGGTGGGCAGACCGTTTACCGTCACAACAACACTGCTGGCTGCGCTGCCTCCTGCACCGTTTACCGTTATTGTATATGCAGTCGTAACAGCAGGGCTCACAATTGTTGATCCATTCACCTCAACAGCACCGATAGCATTGTCGAGGCTTGCCGAGTCTGCATCCGTGGAAGTCCAGGTTAGTACTGCGGTCTCACCTTCGTTGATGGTGTCCGGTGAAGCGGAAATGCTCACTGTGGGAACCTCAACCACGGTAACCGTGGCGGTATCGGTCACCACACCGCCGTTTGTACTTATGGTGTAGGTTGTGGTCACTGCAGGAGATACATTCTTCCACCCATCAAGGGCCACTTCACCGATGCCGCCATCTATGCTGAGGCTGTAGGCACCTGTGGAATCCCAGAAAAGCACGCTCTGTTCACCCGATACAATTGTTTCCGGCGATGCCGTGATATTCACGGCTACTGAATCGTGAACACCCACGGTAACACTGTCGGTTGCCGTGCCGCCCGGACCATCCACCGTTATGGTGTAGGTGGTGGTGACGGTGGGTGAAACACTTACCGAACCTGAAGGATCAACACTGCCGATACTCTGGTCGATGCTCGCCGTTGTGGCATCGGTGGAGGTCCAGGTCAGCGTGGTCAGTCCTCCGGTTATGATGTTTACCGGTTCTGCGTCAATGATCACACTGGGCACATCGTAAACCGTCACGGTTACGGTACCGGTTACCGAGCCGAAGGCATTTGCAGCGGTTATGGTATAGGTAGTAGTGAAGCTCGGTGAAACACTCGTGGAGCCGTTCAAGTCAACATTCCCGATGCCATGGCTAAGGCTCACGGAATCGGCATTGGTTGACGTCCAGCTCAATGTGGAGGAAGACCCGACGACAATTGCAACCGGGTCAGCGGAGATGCTCACCGCAGGCAGATTGTTCACCGTTACCGTCACACTGTCTGTGTCCTCCCCACTGATATTGGTGGCGGTGATCGTATAGGTGGTGGTCACACTCGGGCTCACATCCACAGAACCGCTCTGCGCAACCGTGCCGATACCCTGGTCTATGATGCAGCTTTCTGCATTGACTGATGTCCATGTAAGGGTGGCGGTCCCTCCCTCGGTGATGGTCTCCGGCGACACAGAGATATCGACACTCGGCAGTTGGCCTACTGTGACGGTGACACTGCCGGTCACTGATCCATAGGCATTGGCTGCTGTGAGGGTGTAGGTAGTGGTGGCGCTCGGTGATACGCTGTATGAGGTTGTCCCGGTTACATCTCCAATGCCCTGATTGATGCTCACGGTGTCCGCACCGGTCACGGACCAGGTCATAGTCGACGATTCGCCCTGTGTGATTGCGGCTGGATCAGCAATGAAGGTATCGATTACGGGAAGATCTCCCACTGTGATGGTTACGCTGTCCGTGACAGAACCGTTGCCATTGGTTGCCGTGATGGTATAGGTGGTTGTCACCGCAGGCGTTACGCTGAGCAAACCGCTCTGGTCAACCTCGCCGATCTCCTGGTCTATACTGACGATATTCGCATTGGAAGCCGTCCAGGTCAGTGTTGAGGTATCACCTGCGGTAATCTCCTCGGGTGAAGCGGAGATACCCACTATGGGAAGCTGGGTAACGGTTATGGTCAAGCTGGACGAGACCATACCGTAGTCGTTCCATGCCGCAATAGTGTACGTGGTGGACACAAGCGGCGATACATCCGTGCTTCCATTGGCGGCACCAACTATACCGATGCCGTGGTCGATGCTTGCGGAATCCGCACTTGTGGTGGTCCAACTCAGAGTTGCGGTTCCGCCGTTGTTGATGGAGCTTGCACTGGTTGCAAATGTATCGATGGTTGGAAGCGGATTTACTGTAATTGTGACATCTGCCGGGTCACTATCGCCATTACTATTATGAGCAATTACAGTGTAAACCGTAGTAACCAGAGGTTCAACATCAATTGTACCACTTGCGGCAACATCACCGATACTCGTACCAACATCCTGAGTTAGCGTGCTTGATTCTGCATTGATAGAATCCCATATCAGCGTGGTGGTCTGACCTTCTGTTATCGTTTCTTCAGTTGCGCTGATACTTACGAACGGCAGCTGACCGACCACAATGGTTACGCTTTCTGATACCGAACCGTATTGATTCGTCGCAGTGATCGTATAGGTGGTGTTCTCAGTCGGTGAAACCCCTGTGGTACTCGCCACGTCCGGCTCAATGGTTCCAATCCCGAGGTCCGGTTCAATCCCCAGCGTATTCGCGTTTGAAGACATCCAGCTCAGGATGCTTGTTTCACCTGATGCGATGAGATTGGGATCTGCAGAGATACTCACCTCGGGCAGCGGAACTTCCAAGACCGTAATGTCTGCACTAGCCGTCCGGGTTCCATAGGCATTAGTTGCAATGATGACATAGGTCGTGTCCACGGTGGGGGAAACACCGGTTGAATCCGCCACGTTTGCAAGCTGGCTCCCCAGTCCCTGATTGAGGTACACGCTTTCGGCATTCGACGACGACCAGGAAAGACTCGATGTCTCGCCGATAATGATCTCGACAGGATCTACATCAAGACTCACCACGGGCAGGTTGTTCACGGTAACGGTTACACTGTCGGTTGCCGTGCCGTACGTGTTCGTAGCTGTAATCGTATAGGTCGTTGTCAGCGCAGGCGATATGCTGAATGATGTGGTGCCGGTAACATCGCCGATCTCCTGGTCGATGCTCAGCGCATCTGCATTGGTGGCACTCCAGCTCAGGGTGGCGGTCTCGCCCTCGGTAATGGTGCTCAGGTCTGCGGACAGGCTCACCGTGGGCAGGTTGTTTACGGTCACGGTTACAGTTGTAGTGCTGGAACCATATGCATTGGCTGCAGTCAGCGTATAGGTGGTGGTGAGCACGGGTGAAGCGCTTATGCTGCCGATGGGATCAACCGCGCCGATGCCCTGGTCGATACTTGTCGAATCAGCATCAGTGGTCCAGCTCAGGGTCACACTCTGGCCTTCCGTAATCGTTGAAACGTCAGCGGTGAATGAGGTGATAACCGGCAGGGGGTTCACGGTCACGGTCACATTTGCAGTTGCTGTACCGTTCGTATTTGTCGCAGTGATGGTGTACACGGTCGTCACAGCAGGTGAAACAGTCTGTGAACCCGTGGTATTCTCGGTCACTGCTCCTATGCCCTGATCAATACTCACACTGTCAGCATTGGATGAACTCCAGGAAAGCGTTGCGCTCTCCCCTTCGGCAATGGTTTCCGGGCTCGCCGTAATGCTTACAACCGGCAGGGTGTTCACGGTCACGGTCACGCTGCTGCTGGCAGTGCCGTATGCATTGGATGCCATCGCTGTGTACGTGGTCGTGACAATGGGATAGATATCCACGGTGCCTGTTGCGGTAACCGTGCCGACCCCATGGTCGATGTTCACGGTGGTGGCATCCGTGGAACTCCAGGAGAGCGTCACGGCCTCTCCTTCAGTGATGGCAGCAGGTATTGCGGATAAAGTCACTGTGGGCACCAGTCCCACAGTCACGGTTACCGCTGCGGTGCGTGAGCCGTTGATGTTGGTGGCGGTAAGGGTATAGGTGGTGGTCACAGAGGGCCTCACCGAAAGGGAATCACTGAGTTCAACAGCACCAATGCTCTGGTCAATGGTTGCGGAATCAGCATTGGTGGCGCTCCATACAAGCGTTGCGCTCTCGCCCTCGGTAATGGTCTCAGGTGTTGCCGTCATACTCACCACGGGCAGATTGTTTACCGTGATGGTCACAACCTGGCTGTCCGAGCCGTAGGTATTGGTTGCGGTTATCCTGTACGATGTAGTCACAACCGGGCTTACCGCTGTCGAGCCGCTTATAGCAACTGCACCGATGCCATGGTCGATGCTCACGCTGGCTGCGTCGGTGGAACTCCAGGTAAGCGTTGCAGTCTCGCCTTCGGTAATGGTTGTCAGGTTCGACGAGAGGCTCACGGTGGGGAGGTTATGTACGGTTACGGTCACGCTTGCCGTGTGCGACCCGAAGGTGTTGGTTGTTGTGAGTGTGTACACGGTGGTCACCAGCGGTGAAACGGTCGTGGAACTGTTGATCCCAACACTTCCCACACCCTGGTCGATCTCAGCCATCCCGGCCCCGGTGGTGGTCCATGACAGTGTGGTGGATCCTCCCTCGACAATCGCGGAAGGTGTTGCGGCAAAGGTATGTATCACGGGAAGGTTGTTTACGGTCACGGTCGTACTGCTCGTTGCAGTGCCGTACTGGCTCGATGCCGTTGCTGTATATGTTGTGGTCAAGACAGGGGACACACTCTGGGATCCTGATGTAATAACTGAACCGATGCCCTGATCGATCTCCACAATGGTGGCGTCCGTAGAGGTCCAGGAAAGTGTTGCAGACTCTTCCTCGGTTATGGTCCCGGGAGAGGCTGAAATGGTAACGGTCGGCTGGACTCCCACGGTAACTGTTACTGTCTCGGTGTCGGTTCCGTACGTGTTTGTTGCGGTAATGGTATAGGTGGTGTCGGCATCGGGTGATACGCTGACCGTCCCGGTTGAACTCACGGTCCCCACCAATTGGTCAATGCTCACGGAATCCGCTCCTGAGACCCACCAGGAAAGCGTGGAGGAATCGCCTGACACGATTGCTCCTGGATTTGCCGAGAAACTGTCGATAGCAGGGGGATCTCCAACCATGACTACTGTTACGCTCTTCTGCCTCGAACCGACTGCATTTGCCGCCGTGAGGGTATAGGTGGTGGTGACACTCGGCGATACGCTGTATGAGGTGGTGCCGGTCACATCACCGATGCCCGAATCGATGCCCAGGCTCGTCACGTCACTCGTTGTCCAGAAAAGTGTTGAGCTCCCGCCCGATGCGATGCTTGAGGGGCTCGCGGCAAAGCTCTCGATCACCGGCAGGGGGTTCACAGACACGGTGACACTGTCAGTACCGGTTCCTGCAGGGCCGGTCACGGTGATGGTGTAGGTGGTGGTCACAACCGGGGCCACGGTGGTGGAACCGTTCACATCCACGCTTCCGATGCCCTGGTCAATGCTCGCGCTTGTTGCACTGGCGGAGGTCCATGAAAGGGTCGTGGAGCCTCCTTCGTCTATGGTTGAAGATGCTGCAGAGATACTGACTGTGGGCACATTGTAGACCGTTACGGTCACGCTGTCGGTTGTATCGCCGCAGGTGTTCGTTGCCGTGAGGTTATACGTCGTGGTTGCGCTCGGTGATACGCTGTATGAGGTTGTACCGGTCACATCGCCGATCCCCTGGTCGAGGGCCAGGCTCGTTGCATCGCTCGAAGTCCAGCTCAGCGTGGTGGAATCCCCTTCGTTTATGGGGTTGGTCGATGCCGATATGGCTGCTGACGGCAGCGGATCCACAGTAATTGTAATGGTCTGAGAAGCTCTTCCATAGGAATTAATTGCAGTGAGGGTATAGGTGGTGGTGGCACTCGGAGAGACTGAGTACGATGTTGTACCGGTCACATCACCGATCCCCTGGTTGAGGGTGAGGGTATCTGCATCGGTGGAACTCCAGGACAGGGTTGCAGAAGAACCTTCGCATATGGTGGTTGCATCAGCACTGATGCTGACTGTAGGCAACATATTTACGGTCACGGTGACATTTGCACTGCGTGACCCAATGGTATTTACAGCCGTGATGGTATATGTTGTTGTTACAGCAGGGCTTAAGGTCTGGGTGCCGGGCGTGTTTGCCGTTACCGTCCCAATGCCGCCGTCGATACTGACGGAATCCGCGTTAAAACTGCTCCACGAAAGCGTCGAAGACTCACCTTCGGTGATAGCATCAGGCAATGCCGCTATACTCACCTGCGGCAACCCGTCTACAGCTACCGTTATACCTGCCGTGTCCGATCCAAAGGTATTGGACACAGTGAGGGTATAGGTGGTTGTCACCAGAGGAGAGACGGTCGCCGATCCACTTACGGCAACCGACCCGACACCCTGGTCGATACTTGCGAATGTCCCGCCGGTGGAGCTCCAGCTCAATATTGTGGAGCCACCCTCGGTAATGGTACTCAAAGAAGTGGTGAATGACTCGATGGTGGGTGGGGTGTTCACCGTGACCGTTGCCGTATCTGTGCGGGACCCGTATGAATTTGTCGCTGTAATGGTGTATGTCGTTGTAACAGCAGGTGATACTGTTGTAGAGCTGTTCACACTCACTGTGCCTATTCCCTGGTCAATGATTGCGGAATCGGCATTCGTAGTGTGCCAATTCAGGGTCGGGGTCTCCCCCTCTGAAATCGATGCCGGCAATGCAGAGATATTCACTGTGGGCAGTTGGTTCACAATGATGGTGACGTTCGAACTGCGTGCACCATAGCTGTTCACGGCCGTCAGGGTATAGGTCGTGGTCACCGAAGGTGTCACTGCCTGTGTCCCGCTTGTACTCACCGCGCCGATTCCCTGGTTGATGCCGACGGTATCCGCGTTCGTCACCGACCAGCTCAGCGTTGCGGATGTTTCCTCAATGATTGTGCCTAAGTCCACGGTGAACGAATTGATTACAGGCAGGTTGTTCACGGTGACAGTCACGCTGTCGGTACTCGTCCCGTTTACATTAGTAGCGGTGATGGTATACGTGGTGGTTATCACCGGAGATACACTTTGCGATCCGCTGTCATTTGGTGTCACAGAACCGATCCCCTGATCAATGCTCGCAGTATCCGTATTGGCGGAATACCAGGAAAGGGTACATGAGGCACCTTCAGTGATGGTTCCTGGTGATGCCGAGATACTCACCATGGGATAATTGCCAACTTCCACGGTTACATCTGCTGTCCTTGATCCATAGGAATTGGTTGCCGTAATGGTATAGACGGTGGTTTCTGTTGGAGACACACTGCTTGAAGTTGAACCGGTCACATCACCGATCCCCTGGTTGATTGTGATGGCATCTGCACTAGTCGATGTCCAGCTCAGGGTCGACGATGCTCCTACAATAATGGGGTTAGGACTTGCTTCAAACGTATTGATCACAGGCAGGCTGTTTACCGTTATCGTCACGCTGTCGGTACGGGAACCGTATGCATTGGCGGCGGTAATGGTATACGTAGTGGTTGCCACTGGTGATACGTTGTATGAGGAAGTACCCGTCACATCACCGATGCCCTGGTCAATGCTTAAGGTGTCGGCATACGAGGTTGTCCATGACAGGGTAGCATCTTCTCCTTCGGTGATTGTCCCGGAGCTGGATGAGATATCCACCACGGGCAGATTGTTTACATCGAGGATTACGCTCTCGGTAGCACTCCCTCCAGGACCGTCAACCGTAATGGTGTACGTCGTGGCGGTTACCGGCGAAACACCGGTGGAACTATAGACATTCGGGGCTACTTCACCGATGCCGGAATCGATGCTCGCTGCCGTACTATCTGCCGAATTCCACGACAGTATGGCTGTCTGCCCCTCTACAAGGGGATTGGGCGTTGCTGAAATACTTGCTGTGGGTGGTGTGGGCACCACCTGTATCGCGCAGACCGCTGCATCGTTCGCACCACTGAATGTGAGGTTGAGCACACCGTCTGAGACATTCACTGAGGTGATGGTGACATCATATGCCTCGTATTTGCTTGCCTGGGAGAGTACGTCCAGGTCAGTTATTATCTGTGTTCCTTCCGCTGTAACGCTGAAGATCTGGTCGCCGATATTCTCGTAGTACATTTCGGTAAACCGGAAGGTAATATCGTAGTTCCAGTCTGCGAGGGGAATGGCATAGGAAAAATCACTTCCATAGCCGTAGCGCTGACTCTGGTAGAGCTCGTCGTCCGAGGTGGATGCTATGGCATTGCTCGTGGAGTAGACATTTCCTCCGGTGTAATACGTATCCGCAACGTAATTCGTTCCGTCAAGGGCGGTATAGGCCCCGCCCCCGCAATTGACGGCAACTGACATCTGAGATGCGATGCTCACGGTCACACTGTCGGAGGCAGACCCGCCGGGGCCTTCAGCAATAATAGTATATGTTGTGGTCACCAGCGGCCAGATCTCTGCTGTACCGTTGAGATCAACGTGGCCCATGGCATTGATTGTTGCCGTCGTTGCATCTGCCGAAGTCCAGGTCAGGGTTGCAGACTCGCCGATATTGATGGTTGCGAGGTCTGAAGAGATGGTCACGGTAGGGATTGGATGAACGGTTATGGTTGCAGAATCGGTTGCAGTCCCCCCCGGGCCTTCAGCTGTTATGGTATAGGTCGTCGTAACTGCAGGTGATACGATGGTGGAGCCGTTCACCTCCACGACACCGACAGCCTGGTCAATGCTTGCACTGGCGGCATTTGTAGAGGTCCAGGTCAGAGTGGCCGAGTCCCCTACCCCGATGTAGGCAGGTTCAGCACTCAGGCTCACTATCGGTACCTGATTGACCATTACGGTGGTGCTGTGCGTTGCAACTCCTCCGGGCCCGTCAACTGTAAGAGTATATGTGGTGGTTTCAACAGGGGAAACACTTGTGGAACCGTTTACCTCAACAGATCCGATGGTGGGATCAATTGCTGCCGAGTCTGCATTCATGGAAGACCAGGTCAGGGTTGTTGACTCGCCGGCATTTATGGGATTGAGGCTTGCGGTTATACTGGCCGTGGAAGGTTCGCTTACAGAAATGGTGACACTGCCGGTTGCAGTGCCGTATGCATTCGTTGCCGTGATGGTGTACTGCGTCTGGGTTGTTGGCGTTATGCTCAAAGAGCCGTTAAGGGATACCTCGCCTATTCCCTGGTCAATGTTCACCGTGTCGGCACCCTCAGAGGTCCAGGTCAAAGTGCTGGAAGAACCGCTGACAATTTCAGCAGGGCTAGCTGATATGCTCACGGTGGGTGACTGGTCCACCATGACTGTGACTCTGTCTTCTTTTGATCCATAGGTATTAGTGCCCGTGATGGTATAGGTGGTGGTGACTGCGGGGGTGACGGCCTGCGAACCGCTCAGGGCGGAACTGCCGATGGGTTGAACATCCACCGTATCCGCATCGGATGAACTCCAGGTAATTGTTGCGGATTCACCTATGGTGATGTTTGTTATATCGCTTGTGATACTTACTGTGGGCAGAGAATTCACCGTGATATCGACGCTGTCCTGGGCTGTCCCACCAGGCCCGTCTGCAGTGATGATATACGTGATTACCCCGGTCCCTTGTGGAGACACGACAATGGTTCCGTTTGTATCAACCGCTCCCACCTCGTTGTCAATACTTGCAAATGTGGCATTGGTGGAAGTCCAGGTAAGCGTAGTGGTGCCGCCTTCTGCGATATATACAGGACTGGCGGATATAGTCACCGTGGGTACCGGGCTGTTCAACACCACTGTGGTGTTGTCCAGTGCTGTGCCTCCCGGTCCGTCAGCAGTGATGGTATAGATGGTTGTAACGGTTGGGGAAACACTTATGGAACCGCTGAGCGCTACGACGCCAATGCCGTTGTCAATGCTCACCGTATCGGCATTGGCTGCACTCCAGGTAAGTGTCGATGAACCGCCGGGGTCTATCTGAAAAGGGTCTGCCGAGATGTTTACCTGCGATGCGGCAACGTTCACCTCTATGGCGCATACAGTGGCATCGTTCTCGCCGATGAATGTGATATTCAACTCGCCATCATCTACGATGACAGATGGTATGGTCACGTCATAGGCCTCGAACTTGGCTGCATGATCGAGGATATCGAGACCGCTTATGACCTCGGTGCGTTCTATGGAAACACTGAACACCTGGTCACCCGCATTGTCATAATACAGCTCGGCAAACCTGATCGTTACATCATAGGCTCCGTCTGTTATCGGTATGTTATATGAGAATTCACTACCATAGCCATAGCGCAGGCTCTGGTAGAGTGTATCGGCAGACGTAGATGAAATGGCATTCGCCACCGAATACGTACTCCCACCGTTGAAATATGTATCCGCACCGTAGGTAGTACCGTCGGCAGCTGTGTAGGAAGACCCCCCTGCATTAATTGCAACTACCGCAGCCATTGAAAGGCCACTACACAGTCCGATTAAGACAAACACGATGATTATTAGTGAGAAAACCTTGTGTTGAAATGAATACATGGAATACCCCCTATTCCATTACCTGGTGAGCTATCTCGCCCTGAAAATCCATCTATGCGATAAAAAGTGATATTCTCTCTGGTATGAACGTGAGAACCACTCTGTCATATTTCAAACCTGGATTTATCCTATCCCTAATTTCAATCATTCCACAAAGACCAAGCAGTACTTTGCACAATGTATACCACCACGAAAGAGAAACAATCCCATATACATATTATAGAGTTATGAATATGTGTAACCTATTAATAGAGGCATCGAGGTAATATTGTGAAAATCTTTTCATAGATATATGGAAAAAAAAGTAACATATGATTGCAAAACAGCGTGCAATTCCGAACTTCTTAGAGTTTATGAATGATAATCGATGGCATGAACCCTATGGCATGCCCTTGATCTTCTTGCGCAGTAAGCTCTGGAGAATTGAGTCTACACTACTTTCTCCGGCAATCTGTGATTCGGCACATCCCTGTGCCTCACCCTTCGGGTGCACCTTCGGAGCATCCAATTCTTCGATCCTGAAGAATTGTCCGGCGTCTTGTCAGGGCGTAGCCAAAGGCGAAGCGGGAAGCGGATACGAAGACGAATTCACCGAATCATATAGTGCTGAAAGCTGTGTATTCTGCTTGAATCTGTAGCAATATGTGCGATACATTGATACACTATCCAATCAACTATTTTTGTATACAGGAGTGATACGACCATGAGATCCCGATACATGAGAAGATACTATGTACTGCCGGTTATGCTGAGTATTTTCTTGCTCCAC